>Ga0153942_1000169_pt1 | contig 23544 bp, 37 predicted proteins | sample TSNJ026MetaG_FD_104731 | JGI IMG/M metagenome (GOLD analysis project Ga0153942, IMG submission 104731) | Attine ant fungus gardens microbial communities from New Jersey, USA - TSNJ026 MetaG | ecosystem: Host-associated > Fungi > Mycelium > Unclassified | place: USA: New Jersey, Brendan T. Byrne... | reverse complement strand
TGAAGGTTCAAATTCAGGGTAGGTACCAGACCTGGCCCTATGACTGCATGTTGCAAGTATGATAGCTGTCACTGCTGCTGTCAGCTACTTGACTTGAATGACCATCTGCCAACTTTTTTGCGTCTGCATCAAATACTGTGAGGAAGTAACGAAGCATTGTGGCTTGTTTTGCCTGTGATCTAAACCAAATCATATCCAGACCTACGTTCTCACCATGAATGTTCGACCCATTAAAGTCAGTAAACTAATGTCCATCCATTGAACTGCTAATTCTGAACCTTTTTATAGGTTGAGGACCTGATTGGTATGCAAGCATGTAACTTGCAGAACCTACCTGAAAACTACACAATGAGATATTGTTCGTGTATATTTTTCCTCATCTCTTCGAAGGGATGAACAAAGAATTTAGTGAGCGCATAACTTTACACTAGATCTCTACCATGCTATGACTTGGCCTTCCCTTTCATATGTCGCGGAAGACCACAAGGGACGGATCGTTGGCTATATCCTCGCTAAGATGTGAGTCAAGTGTTATCATCCGACTCGCCCTTTGACTTGCATCCATCGTTTCCACCAGGGAAGAGGAACTCAAAACCGGGGAGGAACCTCATGGACATGTCACATCTATCTCTGTCCTGCGACCATACAGACGACTAGGGTTGGCGAAAAAGTTGATGACGCAATCTCGTATGTTACTCGCATTTACCACACAAGCATACTAATATTCAACCCAAATCTCAGAGGAGGCCATGACGACTATCTACGGTGCTACTAATGTTTCACTCCACGTCCGCAAGTCAAATCGAGCTGCACTGAACCTCTACCAAAATACCTTAGGTTTCACAGTGAAAGACATAGAAAAGGGTTATTGTGAGTGCTACTATGCTCAAGGTCCTCGGGGTATCGAAAACTGCTTTCAGATGCGGATGGGGAGGACGCCTATGCGATGCGTCTCGATCTTCGACCATCGAAGGGCGCATGAGTCCTTCACGTTTCCTCCTCATACATTGTCCTTCTCGCTAGCTCCATTAAGCTTGGATGTGTTGGCCTTCTGTATCGCTTGTCTTATAACATTTGCCGTTGTTAGGCCAAGGTTATAATAACCGTCATTTGTCCTCACATCAAACATGCCCGTGTGCCCTTGCACCTCATCAGCAGCTTGTTTGTTCCTGGCAGGTGTAAATTTTTCCATTTCACGAGAAGTCCGTTTAGGCTGTACTATGAATGTTCGTGTTGAGAGATGCGTAGGAGGTGCCTCAGGAAGCAGGACATAAAAGCTAACGATCTGGTAAGCTATTTTCCAAGTCAAACCCAGAGAGTACACACTTGTGGAAGAGAATTCCGTATCTTTCATGTGCATCAACCAATGCATCAACGCGGCGTCGAAGGCCTGATTCGTCCCATACGTTTCCAGCATACTTCATGTGGTCCATAAGCCATGTATAGCCTTGACTGAGGTCGTCGCGTTTATAATACGCCCCTCCTGCAGCAGCCGCTGCTGCAAGCAGAACACCACCAACTGTGAATGCAGCAGGTACACCCCATGATGATGTAGGTGCCGAATCGTTGGATGACGTTTGTGCTTGAGCGACCTTGCGGCCCGCAAACGAACCGAAAATAGCTGAACCTGCAGCAGAGGCAGCGTTGACATATCCAGTGGCTTTGGTGACGCCATTCTTCACGACATTTGGATTGATACCGAGAAACTAGCCAAGTTGAGAATGCCACTTCCAGCGGGACCTAAAGAACCATACCGGAGTGTCAAAAGTCACGCATGCAATGATTCGGGGCCAGAGAGGATGGTCTCGACTAGGCTGAGTCCTGATGAGTTCAAGCAACGTGTCCGCAGCAAGAAAACCTCCCATGCTTGAAAGTTGAAAATCATGATCAGAATTAGAAGGAAATCCCTGCACTTGCTCATACCTATGCCCACAAAGCACAATCTGAGCACTCCCTGCACCACCTCCGTGATGATTCTCACGTTGAACTGTCAATGTAGCAAGCCATTCGGAAAAACGGGTGACCGCAGCGTTCTGGTTGTCCAGGTGTTCAGAAAACCGAACTGAGGGATCAACCAGGTTACAATTACCAGCTCTCCTTTCGTCTTAATTTGAGGACATTAGGTACCGGATATGTCGAAGACCCAGTAATGACTCACTTCGTATGCAGGAAATACGATACTCTCGACGCGGATATCATCTATACCCTCCGATAGGATATGTTGAAGCCGCTTTGGGAACTCTTTGAAGGTGTTGTCACTTCCTTTGAAACCATGGATGAAGATTACTAGTAGTAAGTTGGAACTGGACTCGGCCAAAGTGCTCTCATTAGTGGGTGAAGATGTCATGATCTGACCTCAGAGTGGTACGTCGCAGGAAGAAGAATTTGATATCAGCAGTCGTTGAAGCGGAAAGTTTAATGTTAACAACAATCTACAATGAGTTTTACCTATAGGGGTAACAATTCTATAAATCATCTGAAAATACAAAAGTGGTACATCAGCAAATACATATCAGATAAGGGCAGGATCCTGATTGTCGATTTCTGGTTCAAGATCAGGGGGACTAGAAGCATCATAGGAATCAGAAGATACTTGGACTCTCGAGTTGGAATTTAAGCGTTCCAGGATATCGAGGATGACATCCAGGACGATGAAACTGAAGCTATTTGAACCCTCTTCATTGAAGTCGCGGGTCTGGCTGTACTCCCAAGCCCTCCAAGCCCTCCCAAGCCCGTCCACCAACTCTGACGAATCGTAATCCTTCTTTTGCTGCAATAATTCGTTCTTGACCACCTTTACTTGCGTCGTAATGTGAAGCCGCATGCGATATATCCGATCACTTCTCCATCTCTTTTGTGAACACTTTGCAAGGATGGTTCCAGCGACTACTTCAGCTTCAAGAAGTTTTGCACCGGGCGCGTTGGAGAGCGTATGTGTAGAACATATATAATTGAGCTCTTCTCCATAGCTTTGGTATAAGGTCACCAAGGCTTCCGAAAACTTTTGTGCTGGTTGAACAAGATCTCCGATATAATACTCCACCCTACCCCAGAGAACTTGGGATATAGGGTCACGGAGAGGTACGCGATCATATGTGACTTGCTTGATGTTCTCTGGCTCTGTAAGGGTAATGTTTCGGTATAGTTCTCCGAGCGCACGAGTAGAGTTATAGTAATCAGTAGGCCGAGGGCTAACCACCTCGGCTGCATGCCAATCAGGTTTGCATCTGATCAGAGTACGCGGTAGTTGGTCGGATTCGAGGTTAACAGCGATACCGTTCTTGGGATAGTCGACGGCCTACACAAGGTAGCATTGAGACCACTTTTTTTCTTTTGAAACGATGCCTTCTCACCTGAGAACAGAGTTCTGCTAACTTAATGCAATCAGGGTCGTTCATTCCTTGCTAGTGTAGAGTTGAAATTGGATATACTACGACTTAAAAATCCGGTCGCACCTTGGATTGATCTATCCATGATCATCAACAAGGCTGCTCGGTCTAGTGGCTGACTTGAACTTACCTGCAATTGTCAACAGGCGATCTGATAGCAGACCCTGAGAAAAACCAAATTCAGTACTACGCCGCATGAGGAGACGAAATGAATACCAGGACATCCGAGTTGATATATTCGACGATGAAATCACATATGTCTTCGACAGTACTCTCCCATTCATTTGTTTTGGTACCAAGAGAGATATCATAGTTCATGGGTTGCTCGTAAGTCATGGGGAGCAAAGGCTCATATTGGATTATCTGAAACAGGTCACTATGATTTCGGCGGTTAAGCCTTGGCTGGAGGATGAAAGCTTGAGCCTACCCATCGACATCACCGCCACCCAGACAGGAAGCCAAGGAACGATGGCCTGGATGTTCGATATCAACAAAGGAGGTTTATGCAGTCACTATTCCAAACCTTGAGAGGACATAACGAAAACATTCTTCAAATGGGCGAATGAACAAACTTTTCCCTCAGGAGGTTTCCCTATTGCCCGAACACGTTGCACTTGTGGAATATGAATGATTAAGCAACGACACGACGAACAGACTCACCATCTCCGATGTGTGCAACGGGACTTCGAGTGACCATACAGTGTCCCTCCAACCAAACGGGGTCTTTATCAAAACACTCCTGAATACAGACTAGAAGACAAATTTTAGAGAGCATTCAAATTGTCCGTCAAGGTAAACACACCGTAAACCTGCCCTGGTTCTAGACAAAAAACGTTCTCAAATCCTCGTTTTATATACGCTGGACCTTCATCTGCAACACCGACTAGGAGATGACTATCTGGAACCAAGATCCTCGCGCTGTGCTTAATGTCCCGCATGATGTCCATCATGGCAACCTCTCGAACTTGTTTGAGAAAAGGAGTGTCAATATTTGGCTTGTTAGGATCCTTGTCATTGATTTCGAGATCCAAATCCTGTAATTTCTTGATGATCCATGAAAATCTGAAGGGTCGGCCAAGACTATGACCCGAAAGGACAGATCGGAACCGATCAATACTATCATGGATAGTGCGCGCTTCAGACACCTGGGTGTCTTGAAGTTTCAAGAATGCATCCTGACTAACTCCAAGATCCTCTAGAAGCATTACGAGAGGTCTGGAGATGGTTGAATTAGGCACAAGTCAACTATGAATGTTGAATTGGTCACTATACCTGTTCAAATAACATACATTGGGGTCTTTAAATGCTCGGGCAATTTCAATAGGTGCTTCATCCTCATTCGAAACCGAGAACTTGTTCATTGAATTTCGGAGGCGCATGTGTATACCATTCCCTGTTTGATCTAGCTGTTCATCAATTGCTACAACACCCTTGTATCCTAAGAACCGAATCTGATACTGCACATTTTATAAACACTGAAAGAGAGTATGGATATATATCAGCAAACTTACCGCTGAAGGTTTGATCGATGTCTGTCCATGGTCTTGACGGCCAGCGCATAACTCGGCCCAAATCTTATCCCCAAGAGCTTTCGAAATGGACCCGAGACCGTCAGTGAAAAGATTTGGACTAGTGTCTCCTTCCTTGTAACTCGCAGGTTTTATATCTTCCACCTGTTCCCATTCGTTTCGTTTGATGGAAACAGATGCCTCGGTAGCAGTAAATGCCTGGGCCAGCCGAGCAGCATATTTTGAGGGCTGTTTGATTAACTCCTTTCCCCTGAAGTCTCCAATTTGATCTCGAATGTAGGTCGAGTCAACAAATCCATATTTTGGGTGTTGAAATGGCGACATAAACCATACGGCGTGTTCTCGCAGTGCCGAAGACGAGTAAGCAAGGAATTCGAAATGTGCTCCAGCAATTTCAAAACCCTGTTTCAGGGCTGTCCCCACGCGTTCGCGGACGAAGGAAGCCCCATCAACCTCTCGACTCCATCGATATTGTAATCTATCCTCATCCCGGAAGTCGACACGAAGGAAGAAATCCTCGTAGCCAGAAAATTGTCGGATAATTCGATTGGATTGAGTCGCATAAGGACCTTCGAAAAGCATCCGAGTAGGAGTAAATGTGACATGGCGACATCGGAATATAGATGTAGCCAGCTTTGGTTGAATATATTTCGCCTTGATGCGCTCGAAGCAAGCTATTGGACTCTCATAGGGAGGCCTATCTCGTAGCACCTCTCCGTACTTTCGAAGGAGATCATCCACATAAGACTCATCTCGTTCTGCGCATAGTCTTTGGACTGGGCGAAAGAGTGCGCGTAAGTCTTCCGTATGCAGTGTTCCATTGTGTAATAGGGCCTCCAACTGGAAACCCACAACCCAAGGGAAGGTACGGATCTCTCGCTGAATATGAAAAAGAACGTTTTGAGAGAAGAAATGGCGTCCCGAAGCCTCAACTGGTGGTATTCCGGAGGAATCACAGCGAGTAATGATGCTGTCGGATATATCAAAAGCCTTACACATATCCACGAAGCTATCCAGAACATCGTTATCCGACCGTTTGTGAAGGAGAATGCGCAGGTGAGGCGTGAAGGGCGCAACTGCACGATGGACGTCATCAAGAGCGCCAATACGATGTTTATATTTTTGCTCGTCTTTAGATTTGTCTCCAGTTTGAGAGCGATGATATTCAAATGATTCGAGGTCAGGTGGTGCAAGCGTATCAAAACAAACGTCTGACAAGGACAGCTGAGTTATGGATTCAAGGTGAGAGTAATCATGGACTGACAAGGTTTTCCATCATATCCTACAGCAATCTTCCGGATTGTGGAGAGAGGGATCGCGATGCTGTAACCTGTTCCTCCAACAACAGGATTGCATATCTGAGGGCAAATGATCTATCTTAGGCAGTGCAGATTAGTGAAGTCAAAAAACCAACTATGATTCGAATGAGCTTATGATCGTATTCAAACTTCAACCAACCAACGTTGTCATTGTGTAGGTCCTTCTTGAATTCAATGGAGAAAGAGCGAGGAGAAAGACGCTCTGCTGGATTAGCAGGATACTTATCACGGTAGAAAATACCGAACTGGACGGAATCAACACGAAATTGATCGGCCAGTTCAGCTAATTTCTTTTGATGCGCCTCCTCGACATCGGGATCCATATACGGCGCCTTTGTCAAGGTCTCTATCAGTCCCTTCCTGAAAGAGCTCGAGCTTCCTCTGAAAAATCTGAGCTTTTTCATTCTTTTAGAGGCAGGATCTCTGATTTTTATCGGTTCCTCTTCGACAAATCGTAGGAACTTGATGCCCAAGGATACCTCACGAAGGGTCAAGATACCCGACCCTCCGTTGCGGAAATCGCTGACAGTACTCTCGGAAAGTCTGATATCGAAATTCTCCTTGCGTTCGTCCTCACGACGAAATGCGTCCGAATGGAGAACGTCGGCGATCGCACGTATGACATCCCACTTTCCGGCTTCGTGAGGTATCCGAGTAATTGAAATTTCCATGTCGATGGCTATCTTAAATACTGGAATGGAGATGCTTATACGATCGACGACGAAGTATTGACTGCGGATAAAGAGTGGTTTGAGAGGAAAATGTGGGTCCCAAGAATAAACATCACGGGACTTTGTAACCTACAGTATCTAAGTGTAGAATGTCACGACAAGATACAAGGGTTATCAGTCTTGGGTTTGGCTTTGGCTACGTAGAGGAGCCTGCGTTACCAGGGGATATGAAGACAGTTGGCTACTATCTGAACTTCTGTCCTGAAATTGTGACTGAGACTGAGGAGCGGGTTGGCATACATGAGAAACCACAGAGTTAGATGATTTAATCTCCTGCACAGGGATGCTATTGGAAGGAATAGGTGGAGCGGTAGGTGTTGTTGCCTTCGTCAGGGGACTAGTTGTTGGGGAAGAGTAGCTAGTTGACACATCAGATGCCGAATGCTTTTTTCGTCTTCGACGTTGAGGTTGGTACCAGGATTGTCGGGCAACGGGGGTCGTTGGAGGATATACTAGCGTATGAAGATGGGACGGCGAATTGGGTAAATCAGTGGGAAGGATCTGTACGGAGGGTGGACTTGGCTCTTGGTCGTAGGAATGACTTGAGTGAGGTTCGAGCTGCGGGGCAGCATCAAGATCCATCAATTTGACCTCAATATTTGAACAGGATTTGAGTTCTTGGTCCCTTTCTTCGTCAACTATTCCTTGTACCAGTTGATTGAGTACATGTACTTGAGGCGAGTCTTCCAATAGATTGCATATGGCGTCGTTCAGGTCTTCATTTTCTGACACAAGATGTTTGGACCAGCTTGTGGCCTCCGTCACTAGCAGGTCAAAACAAGGAGAGCCAGGTACATCATATGTTGGGGTATTTGGTCGCGAAGAAAGTGAGACAAAGGAAGGCGTGTCATTCTTTGAAGGGTGCGTAAGATTGTTGCACGACTGTAGTGATGATGCAGAAGCTACCTTGAAGAGCTCATCATCCGCGGTGAGTGGCTGTCTCAAAATAGGGGTGACTGGGTCTTGAGGCAAGGAAACAGGTGGAGAAGGTAAGGATGAGGGTATATCGACTAGTTGATTGAACCCATATTAATGGATAGACGACGCCACTGGCTCATAGGACGCACCTTGGTGGTGACTACTGGACTGTGTGCAGTTTTCTTCCTGATCAAGTAAATTAGACGGTAAAGTGGGGAGACTCCCAAGATCCAAGGAACCCCAATAACTGTCTTCGGCTGTCTGTAGGGCGTGAATATCTTGCAGGCGCACTGGTCGCGCTTTCTGCACGTGTTCGGAAATTACATGATTCGAAAGCTCCTGCTTGGTGTAAAAATTATGTCGGCACCAGGCCCACCAACAGCGATGATAATGCAATGAACTCGCGTCTGACTGAGAACTATCAGTTCGCTGGGACATTGGACGCCAGGAAAGACCAGGTGTTGATGGGGTACTGACGACGTGATGACTTTGAGTCACATACAAATCTCCGTTCGTCCCCTCAATGGAACATCCGGATTTTGACCACAAGATCATCCTTGCTTATTTGGGGTTGCCCCCGGACTATGAACCTTCGCCGACTACCTCTACGATCCAGTTTCTGAGAAAACATCTTTCGCAGCTCCCTCCCAACATTGTCTGCAAATTCAGCAGCATAACCACACCAAAAATCAGGACCATCCTGACACCTATCCGGAATAGACGCCTCAGATATGTGAACACGCATCCGTCGGATCTTGGATTTGTTTCTGCCCGCAACAGATGGCCGGAACTGTGGGAGGGAAGAGAGCGCCGGGGAGCTGAGGAGGGACTGGAAGAGAAAATGTGGGTGCGGGAAGAATTTCTTAAAGGCAAGGAGAAACATGTTGGAAAGCTGGCAAGTCTGCTTGGAGACTACGAGGAAGAACGAGAAGCAGAGAGAGTCCGGGCTATCTACAGAGAGCTGGCAGAGACAACCACAGCTCCTGAAGAAGAGGAAGAGACTGAAAGCGAGGATACAGGAGAAGAAGAAAGCGAGGAGCAGAAGCGGCGCAGCTTCGAGTGCATCATCCGCGAACGCTTCATCTATGGATTGTTGCCAGTAAGTAAGAAAATGTAAATCACAACTAGGCTGATGAGTTGTACAGGGAATTGACTATGACACGGTAGACTATGACGAAAATCTAGACGTAGAGGACGACAGAGAAACTCAGGACCGCTGGTTTGATGAAGATTAGTGTCAGGTGACTATGATAGTGCTGTAATAACTCACTGTAGGGTCGATCTTACGGTTATTGAATCGTTATGCAAGTTGCTGCTATGAACCACTGTACGATTTCCCTTTACTTATGTAATATTACTGCTTACTTCCCGTTGACCAAGTATTCGTTGTACACGCAGCATAGGTCCTTAGCTTTGACCTGGTTAATACTATGTTTTGATATTCGTAATACAGGATTTCAAGGTAACCTCTGCCTCGGCGTTTTTGACCATGAACTACCAGCTACTCACGTGACTACAGACACACGCCTCCGCTGAGTTTTTGATCTCCAGTCCTTGAGAGCCCGCCCTAAATGGCGTCAGACACCCCGCTTGACTTGCCTTTTTCTCTCTCTGACGATCGCACAAAAAACAAGAGCAAAAAACATTCTCGCCAAGATGTTACCACACACACCTCACATTCTGACTCTCCAAAGAACATTAACAAAAAACGAAAGCATCACGACACGACGCAAAACTCGTCCAAACGGAAGAAACGGAAACAGAAACAGAATGATAAGGCTCACTCCTCCAAGATGACCGCAGATATGCCTTCAGACGCTTCCAGTGTGCCCCAACAAGTGCCTCCAGAGCCCTTGGATGAGGAGGCTCAGGCATCTGCTGCTGCTTTACTCTCCGCTATCTTGAGTCTAGCAGCTACAGGAGCCCCGGACATGATGAGTCTGCCGGCCACATCTCCCCAGATGGATCTGAGTTATCCTCCGCCTATTCCGTCGGGCCAGCATCATTTCGTCCCAATGGGCGCGGAGCACACACTCTCTTACCTCTCAAATCCTCACATGCAACCCATTTCGGATCCAACTTTAATTTCTAATATGGATCTTCCAATTGCTGACCTCTCTTCTGGTTCAAACGAAGATGTCCTTCGTGCTTTACAAGATCTGGATATCACCAAAATTGCCGGCGTGCTCAAAACTCTGGGAGATGTTGCTGCTAATTCGCCATCCTTGTCAATACCTCCTCCCTCACACTCGCTCCATCCCCCTGCGATTTCTCCCTCAGTACCCATAAGTAGCTATCCAGCCCCATCGAATGCTATCCTTGGAATGCCACCTAAAGCGCCTCCTCCCGTCGGAGCGATCTCTCCCATATGTGGTGTCCCTGAACAACATGGAAATCCTGAGCATGCAATCCTGCTTGCAACGAAGTGGTTGGGTACGGCAAAGCTGGCAGAGTTGGTCAGAACAGAAGGTGTGTAGTAATTTGCGTTCATCTTCTTTATCTGAACCTGAACTAGGGCTCGTGTATAAGAAAGGAAAGTTTTCTGCCACAGAAGAACAACTAATAACTAATGCAATTAAGACTTACATGTCTGTGAGTCGCGTTTGATCGAACTGCGAGTCCGCGGGCTGAAGCGGAACAGGAAAAAGAGTTGACGGAAGAGGGTTTACATGAAACCATTTTTCCACCTAAAAATTCGGAGTCAGACAAGACGGTTAACATTGAGTTTTGGCAAACGATCAGTGAGCTTTGCCGACTTGATCTACCAATCGGTTTAACCGTCAACCTCCAGCTGCGGCTGTGCCACTTCGACCCATCATAGCCGTTTATCACCACATTCGTCGGACATATCACCCCCTTAAACAGCAAGGTAAATGGTCGGAAGAGGAGGACATACGACTCAAAAGGTATGCCTTCGTAGTGTTTCAATCTGATCATACTTTGAACGACCTCGAAGGGCAGTAGCAGAACTGGGACAGTCCTGGGAGAAGGTCAGTCTTCAAGTCGGGAGAATGTCTTCGGATTGTCGCGATCGTTACCGTAATCACATTCAAAATCGCGAGATTCGAAAATCAGGTACCTATCACCAGCACCATCAGTTGAAGCCAGTCTCAAAATATTTAGGCCCTTGGTCACAAGAGGAAGAAGAATTACTCACTAGCATTGTCACGGACATGACTATTAGGCAAGGGAAGGATATTGACAATGACGTGTTTTGGGGCAAGGTTAGCGAACTTATGGGTGGGAGAAGGGGTCGTCAACAATGCCGCATAAAATGGTGAGAGCTTGCAGGTACCCGCTCATACGAATGGCTTAGACTCTGAGTAGGACCGATTCTCTCAGTAAAACTGTAAAGAGCACAGGTCTAATACAGCGATGGGGTCAGCAAGATGCTTTTATCTTGGTGCACAAGTATCTCTCTCAACCACCTACTCCACCTTTTCGTCATCTGATGTCCTGTCAGAGTCGACTCACTCAACGTGCATGATGACACTGAAATTGATTGGAAATTACTTTCGGATCCGGATTGGAATCTGTGGAGTGCGCACGTCCTCCAACGCCGTTGGTTGACAATGAAGCGCAGTATCAGAGGGTACGAGAATATGACGCATGCAGGCCAGCATTTCCTCTTCCACCAAACACAACACGTTCTCACCCTTTTTATACAGAAATCATGGATATTCTTCGCGTTAAGAAAGCCCATCTCCCCGGCCCCCCGGCGCCGTCAAGGGCGAAAAATTGAAAAGTTGGGAGCATTGTTGTATCCGATGTGAACCCTCTGAACAGCGGTGCTGCTGGATCTGTGAATAAATCAGTCAGCGAGAATCAGTTTGAGAATGAGGATTCAAGCTCTCAGACTGAATAGGCACAGTAATTTATGTATTTTTGAGGTGATATCTATATGGCAATTGGAGCTCGATTCCTCGGCGGAACGTGATTATTTTTTTGTGATCAGCATTTAACTTTCCTCCCTTTCATCGACATCTCATCATCGTTCATGACTAACGCCGTGATTCATTGCCATTAACGGTGCCTTAGCGGTCGTTTGCTCATCTTTGAAAATGGCCGGGGGTGTGAGAACAACGGAGGAGTTGGAAACGGGAAACGGGGCGGTCCAAAGGGGCGATGTGAGGCTAACCCGATTCAAAAGAGAAGTTGTGCCAGCAGTGTAATAATTCGCAACAAATGGACTTTGATACTAAGACGTAGAGGATATACACTATGAGAAGTTTGAGTAATGTACTATCCAGCAAGGAAGTGGGTGTGACATAATTGATTTCATTCATGAACAAGGTTTGCACGCACATACAACACGATGCGTGGGTGGTACATGCTGTCCTTGTGCTTATTACCAGGGGCCTTGTGTGTATAACACGCGTCTGTCCTGCATCCTTCCACCAGTAATATGTCCTCCAAAAGCCCACCTGATATTAGGGCTAGAGAATGGGTAGCCCCGAAATCTGTCAATTCACCTTTGCTTGTTGTTCTTGTTGCTGGATTCACAACGTTGACATTCTTGGCTTCTTCTTTCCTTGCTGGTAGGACTGGGTCTCTGGACTTTGCGTTTTCCCGCAGAAACCCGGATTACAATAACCTTCCCCCAATCAGCGCTCAAAAAGAAATTCTGAACCGTTGTGCTGCATTGAAAGCAACTCCGGTCGTTCCCCAGGCCTTTTATTCTAGGAATGAGTCGGAAAGATACGAGTATGGTAACAATGCGACGCTCATCAGGAATGCTTCCATTTTTACGGGGAGGGAGAATGGTCAGGAGATCATTTATGGAGATATATTGTTCGATAGAGGTGTTATTAAAGGAATTGGAAAAATCCCCGCCAGGACGATTGATCGGGCAGAGAATTTGACGGTGATTGAGGCAAATGGAACTTGGGTTACACCTGGACTCAGTGAGTCAAGTTCGATGCGTGTTTCGAAAACACGGTATTTTTGTATGCGCTGAAAATGAAAATATTTCCACCTGCAGTTGACTCGAGTTCGCGTTTGGGAGTGATGAACGCACCAGTTACACAGGGGGCGTTCGATGTCAACTCGAAAAAGGGATCTGTCCTGCCTTGGTTGAGGAGTATCGATGCATTAAACACTCATGATGAAGGGTACGAGCTGGCCATGGCTGGCGGTGTGACGACTGCGAAAATTCTTCCTGGGATTGAAAATGCAATAGGTTCGTCATTTAGATATCCCACTTCGAAGTCTCAGAAGATATTGAACCGGGGAATTCTGCAAAGGTGGGGAAGCATTCATGGTAAAACTTCGAAAGACATCCGATCGTTCAGCCTCGTCGATGGTCGTCGACCTTCCGCATGGGGTTGATGGGATTGAACCTGACCTATTTCATCCGAGATGGCGTTATATGAAGTACGAGAAAGAATTTTCAAGGCACCACTGTTCTTGATGCAGTTAATTGTAGACAATCTTGTGGCGAGGACTTGAGAAAATACGGAAACAGAATGGACAACGTGTGGGCATTACGATCTGCCTACGGTCAAGCTCAGAAAATCAAAAAGATGCAAGATGATTACTGTCTGAAAGCTGAAGCCGGACACTGGCATGCGTTGAAGGATCCATTCCCAGAGGATTTACAATGGGACATGCTGGTTGATGTCCTGAGAGGGAAGGTCAAGGTCAGACAAATTCTTTATTGAATCCTCCTGGGAATGTACTCACCAATATCAGATCGCGAACCATTGCCACGAAGCCGTTGATCTTGATGCTATTGTTAGAGTGAGTTTGAGCACGTGGGCTAACAACTGTAATAAATGCTCTATCTTAGCTCTCGAACGAATACAAGTTTCCAGTTGGATCGTTCCATGGTGCCTCTGAAGCTTATCTCGTGCCGGAAATCTTGAAAAAAGCGTGAGTTTCTTATCGTTCATCGTTTCGCGACTGACAATTGGGTCACATAGTTATGGCAGTACACCAGCAGTAGCACTTCTCGTAACAAAACACCGGCACAAACGCGAATCGTATCGCGGCTCCGAGTTTGCTAGTAGGATATTGGCAGACCAAAACATTTCAGTTATCATAGAGGTAAACAATCCCTTTTTGAGATTCAAATCAAGACCCTTGGGTTCTGAATCACCTTGTACAGAGTGACCATCCGCTCACCAATTCAAGATATCTCATTCAACAAGTCCAACAAGCCCACCTCTTCGGCCTTCCAGAACATCTTGCACTAGCTTCGGTGACGTCCACACCAGCGATTGCGTCCGGTTTAGACCACCGGATCGGAATCCTGGCAGAGGGCACTGATGCTGATGTAGTAATGTGGAACTCTCATCCATTACAGTTAGGTGCAACCCCTAAAAATGTTTGGATTGATGGTCTCCCCCAAATCCCTGTTCCAAGAAACAAACACCATCCGGTACAAGTAGGAGTAGGTAAGGATGGAGAGCAATGGCGAAGGGCACCGAAAGTCCCTAATTGGGACAAAGAGAGAAACAAGACTGTACTCTGGGATGGCCTGCCGCCTTTGGAGGGTAGTAAGCGAGATCATGTTGTTTTCATGAACGTCAAAAAGTTCTGGAAGAGAGGACCAGGTGGTAAGATCATAGATGTCCTGGAAGATGATACCCCAGGAAATGGTGTAACGGTGATCGCTGAAGGAGGGAAGATCAGTTGTTTGGGCAATGCATGTGTCTCCACTGATAGAGAGGCAACGGCAGTGGACTTGAAAGGAGGTACTATTGCTGCAGGCTTGATGACCTTTGGCTCCCTGTTAGGTACAGAGGAAATCGCATCTGAGCTGTCAACCGGAGATGGTCGAGCATACGATGCGATGATCAAGGACGTGCCCGCCATTTTAGATGATAAGGGGGCAATCATCAAGACTAGGGACGCTCTGATGTTCGAGACTAGAAATGCCCTGTGAGTCAAGGTACTGAACACTCGGAAGTTGCTGTAACAATTCCATAGGATTGCGTACCAGTCAGGAGTTACAGTGGCAACCTCGTCTCTTGCGAAGCCGTTCTCCCTCGGCGTATATGGGAGTAATATGATTGCCGGAGTTTCTGCTACTTTCAGAACAGGTGCATCGCATGCCATGGAAAGAGGAGCAATTTTACAGCATGCGACTGCCCTCCATATCTCCATAGGTCGATCGTATCCACTGTTCCCGGGCAGACGGCCCAGTGTGAGCACTCAGATTTTGGCACTGAGACGGCTTCTTTATGGCTGGGAGACAGAAGAGAGAGAGACTGGAGAATGGTTTCGAAAGGCTGCAGAGGTGAGTAACTCCCTGTGATCATATAAACCGGTGATAATATTTCTCTAGGGTATCATTCCTTTGGTAATTGATGTCCATAGTGCCGACATCATGGCGTCACTTCTGATCGTGAAGGCCGACGTGGAGTACAACATTGGATCGAGAATGAGGATGGTTTTCAACGGTGCGACTGAGGCACATCTGCTTGCAGGGGACATCAGTGAGGACAATCGAGTTGGACTTGAATAGACTGCTGAAGGCCCACAGGTAATGCGGGTGTTGGTGTAATTCTGAATCCCATCCGGCCATTCCCTACCGTTTGGGATCAGCAACGAATGTCAGTGATAACAGCGATTGAGATTATGAGAATGCTCACAGGGGACGACTATCAGTTTGGCTGGCCCACCACTGACGAATAATACGTCCCTTATAGAACTGATCGATAATGGCGTCATTGTCGGTGTGGGAGTGAAAGAAGCTTGGGATGCCAGAAATACCAGGTTTGAGTTGGGATTGGTGTGTCGAGTAAAACGTGTTTATTCCATGTGATATACTGAAAGTTCATCTAGGCTTTGGTTGAATCGAGCGGACGTCTTAGCGAAAGGCAGGTATACACAATGGCAACGACCGCCCTCGAGAAGTTGTTGGGTGTACGAGAGATAGATGATGATTTGATAGATTTAGTGGCATATGAAGGTGGTGGTGTATTGGACCCATCAAGCAAAGTGTCTGGTATTATTTCTCCAGCCCGTGGCACAGTTGATCTTTTGTAATCTCCCACGTCATATAAATCAGACGTGTGTAAGACTACAGACGACATTGCATGTCTATTATTCTCTCGGATCGTATGTCCTTAAATTGTATTAGCCAACCCCTAGCAATGCGACACTACTTTTGATTCCTCCCCCTCTCATGGCCGCCAAACTTATAGTTATGCAGCTCAGTAGGAATCCAGTAAATCTGTTTTCAAATATCAAGTTGATATAGCGCAAGTCTAGGAAATGCTTGCCGAAAAAATGCAACACGTGAAATGGAACGCTCCTCGTGTGGTGTTCTGGAGGAGGCGAATATAGATCGTAAGACAGCTGGCGTCACAGGAATGCGGCTTGAAGAATCTGATGATCGGGAGCTCCTCTGCGTCGGCTGGGCAGTATCATTCGAGGAAGTGGTGGAAGAAACAGAGAGAGGCATGATTGTCGCACATAACGTCACGGTGATCAAAATGTTGCAAGCTTGTGGTCTCGAGGACACAAGCACTGACTTGTGTTTGTTCAGCACTGAAATATTGTTTTGCTTAGAGTTTATAGCCTATATCTGACAGTCAAGACCAACAAGAACCCGATCTTGATATTCTCAACGCCTATCATCCATCCTCGAAATGGCCGACAAACTTGAGTCAGAATCAACGTCATTCCATGAAGACACGTTGATAGACTACCAAATCTCAACGAATACAGGCGTGCCCGGCATTCAATACTCCAGCATCCGTCAGAGGAGAACTTAGAAAAGTTCTTGTCGCGTGCCCTCACATTCTCACATTGAAACAGTTGTCCTTTGGGGTGTACCAACAAAACATTGAATGCCCCAGCAGACAGTGCTATCAATTTACAGGAGCTGGATATTACCAGCTATTCCAAATCACTGACACAGGCATATGGTGACGAATAGATTCCTGCCTTTACAGTTAATGCGGTTAAACGAGGCTACTTCACTTATAGGCTCGTCCACATCAGCCATTGTGAAATCATGTTCTGAAAAGCTAAAGAAATACAAAAGAAATCTACGTTACAGCCACAATTCTTGGGAGCGAAATGGAATGACGATGGAGAAATGTATTGGTGAGTCCATTTTTTGCTGTCGTCATGGGCTGACGTAGTTTGCATATTCAAGGCTCGTTGAGCTGGAGTGGGGAGTTCTCCCTGGGATGGTTAATTCTTCTCAAAGTAGGTGTACATTTCTATCTTGCTGATGCGGTATAGGGAGCTGCGCAAGTTACGGCTTGGGTATTGTTCTTGACGGACAAAGGATTCCCGTCTGTCGTTGCTGGTGACAGTTTGTTACAAGCCGAAGATGAAAGGCCTTTCCCTCACAGGCCCATAAGTTTGAAAGTTGTTGCGTCATCCGAAAATCTTAAAGTTCTTGATTTGATCGCTTGTAAATTGTAGATCGCACGTGCGCCAGTGAGATCCAGTCTACCCCACCTTCCTTAAGTCTGCATCATTTCAATCCTGCCTGCTGGTTCGGTACGATTCCTTCCAGATTCTAGTCTCAGCCCTGTCCTTAAAGCTCGGCACATTGTACGCCCTTGCACACAATGCAGGTCTTGCCTCTTCCGGCACAGGTTCAGGCGTCACTGTCCCCAGCATTGTTTACAGGGCGCAGGAACTCTCCTGCTCTCCCGAAAATATTTCCTCTGCCAGCCTCGTCAGCACAAACCCCTGGTTGTCCACAACGCCCTGCAAAGAGCTCAGCAGCTGCTACTTTTCTTCCACTCCCGACAATCATAGCATCTCCGGTCAGCTCGCCAGAGCCAAGCTTTCGTCCGCTATCGGCAGATTTGCAGCCACATCAACCTGAGGCCGATCTATGCCGAGACTTTACGCCTACGCAGAATGACGGGAGGCCACAGAATGAAACACCACCCAATTCACAGTTGTCACTGCGCGTCTTGTTTACGGCGCCTACGTGGATATCTACGCCACCCACTCCACCTCATAAGCATCCCCCATCATACGACTCCTGGAGACCCTCTAGCCCCGTCTCGCCCTCTGCCTCATTACCGGCCTTAATATCGCCGCATGCTATACCCAGCAGTCCCATAATCCGGCTAAAACGCTGCCTCTCCGACCCCGCCATGTCTCTACGCACCCAGGCAATCTCGGCTTCTACCCTGACCTCTGATAAATCTTGCTTTTCAGAGGCATTGGCCCGTAAAACGAAACTTGGTCACCGGCCCCAGCACCCGAAACCCGTTTTCCACTTACCTAAGGATGTCGACGATTGCTCAAGCGCAGAATACAGCCCCTCTGTAGTCGAACCCAGCCCTGTTGAGAGTTGCGAGGGGCATCGCTTGACCACCGACGTACAAACCCGAGAAGTCAAGGATGCGATGCGGATTTTCCATTCTTTGCAGGAGTTGTTGTCCACTGAGACGGACTATGTCAAAGACTTGCGGATATTGATTTTAGTGAGTACCTCGTTCTATGAGTCTTCAAGGTGATACTCATCTGGCGTTTTCAAAGGCATATATTCAATGTCTGGCAAGTTTTGAGGTGCGCACTTCGGCTTTTGCTCGGGCTTCCGCCTCCCTCTCAGCAGGGCCATGGGCCAATGTACACCCCGGTCAGACTCTTTTACCAACTGATGGAGTTGTACCGTCCACTTCCTCCACTTCCATGCGACCGGTTTTCTCTGAAAGCGAGATCAACGCCATAACTCGAAATCTGAGGGAGATCCTGCGAATACATGAGGACTTGCTTTCTGCCTTGCGAAGAATCATGACATCATCTGGTGTGCTTGACACGCTCGGCAAGAGTGACTTTTTGAGGCCCGAGCCAGAGGTTTTCTTATCGTTGACATCTGCCCTCGAGGCTATATCGAAGAAGTTTATTACTGAGGTGGGTTCTACCTGTCTAGGTTCTACACCTGCTGATATGACCGCAGGCTCCCAAATTTGAGGCGTATCAAACGCTTTGTGCTGGCCATCCTGAGGCAATAAGCATCATCAAGCGCGTAGCATCACAGCATCCCGCAGAATGGGAGCTGTTTGAGCAACGATGTCGGTTTGCAACGGCCAAACTTGATGCACTGGGAGAAAGTCATCACATTTTTGACCTCAGCCGGAATAGGGGTCGCAACTGTCTTCTTGATGTGTCTATAGGAGAAAAGACGGGGCGAGGGCGGCGGCGCACGATAGCCGCAGTAACTTCAGTGTCCAAGCCTGCCACTCAAGGTGCCAAGGAGGTAGAACGTCAAGCTGATTCTAAGCAACCTCGCTTGCACCTCATGGACTATTTAATTAAACCTGTGCAACGCATTTGCAAGTATCCCCTTCTACTTCGACAATTGATACTCAGGAGCCCCTGTGTTGAATTCAGTGAGGTCACTGTTGTAGTCAAGGACGCAATCCAGGTTATGCGCGATGTAGCATTCTCTGTCGACGAGGCTCGTAGGAAACGTGAGGCAATCACAAAGTCTTCTCTGATTATGTCTCGTTTCATTTTGCCTTCTATGTCACCTTCACTCAGTCCGAGTTCACCAGTTTCCCCCCTACAGATGCTGACATCAGCCTTTCTCTTGTCTCTTGGACCATGCCTTCTCTCTGGGTCGTTGGATGTTATGTACTATACCCCTCGACAATCGTTTGGTCAACTTCAGACCCTTACAGCCAAATACTTGGGCATTTTCCTATATTCCGGAGGATATCTCATCCTCTCCAAAGTCCATAAGGGCAAGAGATATGAACCAAGGCATTGGTTCTCACTAGCCGACTTTGAGATTACGGGAGCCGATTCAGACGAAGGTCCGTTCCCTACTGATTTTCGGTATCTTTCATTTTGATAATCATCTTCAAGCTATGCTCCCATGCTCTTTCCGGCTATCTACGAAAACTATCCATTTTGAAATGGCCGCTGCTTGCCAAAGGGAGAAAGATATTTGGCTCGAGGCCATCTCAGACTCGAGGCTACAGGAGTCGACATGGTGCAATGAACCTCTTCCCAGCTTTAAGGTTGCTGGGAAAGGAATGCGCTCAGCTGAAATGCGAGTAGACTGCCTCGCGCCCGATATGACGCACCCAATTCTGGGGTCTTCAGATACTGAACTATCAGCTTCATCTATCCGTCGTAAGAAACTTACGCTGAGAAAAAGTGATATTACAGCACTACAAGAAATGTCCCGCCATCCAAATCGACGCTCTTCCACTGCTTCCATCAAGTCTATTTTTGCCCCCATGGGATATGATCCCGACTCAATTTGCATCAACCGTTCTTTGATCAGTGGTCGCCTTCAGACTGACCACGAGCTCGAAGACGTTACTTCACAGGTCTGCCTTCATGCCCGACTACAAGCACGACTGCAAGATGAGGTTCTGTTTCCTCAGCCTTTACAGCAGTATAGCGAACGCTCCAACTTTTCGCGTTCCAGTTCTGCAATCAGTGTAGCTGGTTTGGCGAGAAATCGCCTTTCAAAGCAGGAGAGTCTCAGGGTACCACGGCGGAAGCCACGTTGCGACAGCATGACTACTTTTGAAGTTTCACAGCCTCCTGAAGTACCACCTCTCCCATTGTCTGTGAGAAGAAGTATGAAGAGATTTAGTCTTCAAACATTGCCTACTCAGCGGGTGTCGGCTTCATCGACATCCTCCACAGCGCATAATGCACCATTTACGGCATCATCCTGGTCGTCTGCGAGCGCCAGTCCTCTCAGTCGAGAAAATTCTCCATTATCGCGGAGTAATCGAGGTTCACAGTCATTTGCGCGGACTGTCAAGGGCCTCTTCATTCGCTCTGGCCAAATGAGCCCCCAGTCCCCAACTCAGTTGAAGTCCAGTGACTTGAAGGTAGATCAACCTTCTCCACTCTTGAGACGGTTAACACTACAAGGGACGCTACGGATGAGCCTTCGACGGAGGGCACGACGCGTGGCACCTGATGAAGAGAAGCTCGCCTGAGGTAAAGTGTTGGCCTGCAGTACTCGTTACGGTACTCGTTCTGCAAAGCTGGCAGATTTGACATGGTTATCATTTTCCACCTTTTTTTTTCATACTGCACAAGGTTATTATCATCGCCATTCATCGATTGCAGGTCTATTCTTCTCTATTCTTAGACTTAATTTATAATTATTATATCCTTATCCTCCCTTAGAAAACTTAGAATTCTTCAAATATTCATAACCGATGGTGTTTTATAGACGACACACACATAGTAAATATTCAGTATCAATCAATGCGCATGGGCTACCAGATCAGTGGAGCGAAGTAGGTAAACACTGCATGACGTAGGTAAAGCAAAGGTCCGTAGGCCCTAGAAAAAAACAAGAAAACAAAAAATGTGTTGTTTGTGATGTACAGTAAAAATGCAAAATGATACAACAACCAAAGATGAAGTGAGGAAAATTTCAGTCGTCTACGAGATCAAGCCATGAGCGCGGAGTAGAGAAGCCCATTCTTCCTGTTGTGATTGGAGTTCGACGATTTGGCGTTTCAGTTGCCTATGGATCGCTTTTGATTAAGCCAACGCAAATGAGTCGTTGTAAAAGCCTACTTACGAATTCTCTCGGTCGAGGTTATTCCTGGATTCCTTTGTCTTTTGTAGATCTTTGGCCACGGCCTTCCAGGCTTCGTCATTCGGGAGACTCACATCGTTGTACATGTTGTCAAGTTCTTCGTTGAAAGCTTCAAACATGATCTCCTTCTCCGTCGTCGCGTCGTCCAATAGGCTTTTGATCAGAGTACACTGTCTCTTGGAGTTTAATAGATCGAGCTTGGCACGTTCCAACTCGATGGCTTTCTGTGTGTAAGGGGGAATTTCAAAATCAGCAAATCGACGACTCAAGTAAAAACGGATGACGGACGAACCTCCCTCAACTGCGTAGTCAATGTCTTGAGCTCAGTTTGCAGGGTCTCTTGATGAGACAAAGCTTGGACTAGATTTTTGTCTGCGTCAGAAAACAAATCCTCTATCTTGCGCGAGAACTCGTCCGATCCTCCTCCTGACGCAGCTGGTAACACTCGCGATGTCATTTCGCCAAATATGTTCGTTCGTTGTGCTCTTACAGCAGGCAAATGATCCGCCGTTTGCCGTTTACCAATCAAAGCACGCATTTCCTCCATTCGAGCTTGAGCCTCTTTAGTCTGTTGTGGTGAAAAACGCCATGAGAAAGAAAAACAAGTGGTAATTCCCATTGAGGGTCAAGTAGCTTTACTCACCAGAGGCGTGTTTGGCGCACCGTGAGGTATACGTTGAGTTTTATCAGGCGAAGAAGGCCGTGAATGTGGCTCTTCATGAAGCGAACTCCGCGAATTTGATACACGATGGCTTTCAACTTCCACCTTGATCTTCTTCACCGCCCGCCTTGACGCCTCAATCTATTACGTTGTCAAGTTCAAAAGTCAGATGAAAGACAAGTAGAGAAAAAAGCCGCACATCCTCTTTTGTCGACACAGCCAGCTGCGTCATTTGTTCTAATGTCTCCATATTAATACTTGGGGTGGACGATTGGGGCCCGCGTTTCGTTCTTTTGAACTGTGGCGATCGATGCTTAGGAGAAACCACGCGATGATTAATAGGCCGACTCAACGGCGAATTTCGGACACTACTCTTCCTAGCAAGAGGCGAAGTATGAACTGTTGATGACCGCACAGAATTCTTCTTCTTAATCGACAGTGGCTCAACATTCCCGTGAGTTGCACCCGTTGCGCTACTACCACCACCTACCACAGTGGGAAATACAACAGCAAGTGGAGCAGTAGATGAGGGACCTGGGCCTGAACTCGAACTTGAAGCTCTGGGCGTTGTCTCAGTATTATTCTGGTACGGCTGGGGACGTAGGAACTGCTGGCGCTTGCTTCGAGGTATAGGTGTTGGTTCTAATGACACAGAGAGTGATGACGTTGACGAAAATGGAGTCGGTTCAGGTGAGGCTCTTGGGGAAGCTTCGGAATCAAGGTCATCAGAAAGATAAGGCAGTTCACTGGTGGTTTCCGGACTCCTGGGTATAGGGGAAGGGGAAACACTTCGAGGTCCCATGGGCCTGCGATCAGATTGTCTGGAAAGGGGACGGGAGGTATGTTCGGGAGATGTTAGCGAGTCGGGCTGGGGCATTGATGACCTGTAATTGCTAGTCCCAAAAGAGGATGGGCGTAGCGATGACGGTGGATCCTCTTCAAAGGTTCGGGTTAGCCTGTGTGGTTGATTGGACCTGGAACTATACGAAATAACAGACCTTCATAAATCGTCTCCTCCACAGGTATGCTTAAAGACAATCCGGGCTTTGCAGGTTGATTCAGACTATTCTGCCTAGCCAACTCCAGTTGCATAGCAAGATTATAATCCGAAGTATCGATATCTTTGATCTTATCCTGTATCGTTCCATCTTCATCCTCAAAGTCACTGTATTCCGGTACCATCTCTTGGGAGGGCACCGTCAAGGATCCAGCACGAGAAACCGGCCTACTTGAATCTCTCTCCGATTCGGCTGTCGATACGGATGTAGCTGGAGATCTTGCTCGACTAAATAACTTTCTCGGACCTGCCTTGGAGGACTTTGAGGCGAAGAACGACATATCCTCATCCATCGAATAAACCGTTGTTGGAGCTGTAGAGTTTGACCTGGACGAAAACTTGGCCAAACTACCATCACCACAGGTACTAGTGGTCTGAGTGTAAGTTGACGATCGACTGAGTGTTGATGACTTTCCCTTCCTGTGACCGTTGATTG
>Ga0153942_1000168_pt1 | contig 23547 bp, 21 predicted proteins | sample TSNJ026MetaG_FD_104731 | JGI IMG/M metagenome (GOLD analysis project Ga0153942, IMG submission 104731) | Attine ant fungus gardens microbial communities from New Jersey, USA - TSNJ026 MetaG | ecosystem: Host-associated > Fungi > Mycelium > Unclassified | place: USA: New Jersey, Brendan T. Byrne... | reverse complement strand
TTAAGAACATTAGAAGCAGGCAACATACCAAATCCCGGTTCCGCCGCAACCGGAACGCTATAATCAATCATCCGCACCGTATCATCAAATAGAGATATGCCGCTTCTCAACCCTTCCATAATAGCAGAAATCTCCTCCAATCCATCCTTACCCCTTAGCGTAAAACAGTCCTGCGCATCCCTATAATATCCAAACTCCGCATAAATCTCATTCATACGGTCAAGCAGCGTAATTCCCCTTTCCTTATACTCAGCCGCCATCTCACAGATCAGCAGACTGGAAACCACCGCATCCTTATCTCCAGCATGTGTCCCAACGAGATAACCATAAGATTCTTCATAGCCAAGAATAAACGTATAATCTCCAGACTCCCTGCCCTCCGCTTTAGCCGCCTCGAACTGAGTAATCTTCTCACCAATATATTTAAATCCAGTCAATGTAGAAAACACCGTCAGCCCTCGCTTTTTAGCAATTTCCGCCCCCAACTCCGAGGTAACCACAGTCCTCACTACAGCAGGCTTCCTAACAGTAGATAAATCCTTATGGCTAAGAACATAGTCCAACAAAAGTACACCAATCTGGTTACCGGTAAGCAGCCTGTTCTCCCCATCTGCAGTTCTGATGCCCACCCCCACACGGTCACCGTCCGGATCAGTACCAAGAACAATATCTGCCCCCAGGGACTCACTTAAAGCAAACCCGAGGTTCAACGCATTTCGATCTTCCGGATTTGGCGATTTCACCGTGGAAAAGTTACCGTCCGGAAGCTCCTGTTCCGGTACTACCGTAATATCTGTAAAGCCATCCAGAGCAAGAGTCCTGCGCACAGGGATATTCCCACTTCCATGAAGCGGCGTATATACTACTTTCAACTCTTGCTTCAAAGCTAAATCAGTAAGCAGACTCTGTTTCAATACCGCTGCCACAAAATCATCAGTGACATCAATCATAGTTTTCAAAGCATCGTTTCCAGTAAAAGAAATGCCGGTATAATCATTTACAGCATTAATACATCTTGTTACCTTTTCTGCCTGCCGGGGCACCAGTTGGCATCCGGACTCGTCATATACTTTATAACCGTTATACTCTTTCGGATTGTGACTGGCGGTCAGAACAATACCAGCAATGCAGTTCAGGTGCTTCACAGTGAAACTTAGTTCAGGCGTAGGTACCGGCTTATCAAAAAGAAGCACTCTAATACACATACCAGTTAAAATGTCAGCAGCCACAGATGCAAACACTTCGCTGTTATTTCTGGTGTCATAGGCAATCGCCACACCGTGGGACAGACACTGTGCAGCACCATAGCGATCTAATAAATACTTACCAAGGCCAGTGGTAGCTTTACCAACGGTGTATTTATTCATACGGTTGGTTCCGGCTCCCATAAGGCTCCGGAGACCACCGGTGCCGAATTCCAAATCACAATAAAACCGATCTTCAATATCCTTTTTATCTGCTTCCGGATCAAGAGCGGATAATTCCGCTCTGGTATCCTCATCAAAGAATTTGTCCAGCTTCCAGAACTCAAAGTTTGTCATAAAACTCATAATAGTTATCCTCTCAAAATGCAAATGTCATTCTAAAGCACCTCACGTCTCCGCTCCATCTGCAATTTTTCCACGATAAGTCTCACATCCTGCGCTCTCTCTTTCGGGCATACCATAACCACATCCTTGGTCTCCACGATTATCAGATTCTCCACCCCAACGGTCGCAATCAACCGCCCACTCGCACAGATTGTCGTATCTTTTGTATCAATACTGAGAGTATCGCCGACTGCAATATTCCCCTCGTCATCTGTCTGATGCAATACATCCATCATATCCCAGCTTCCAACATCATTCCAGCCAAATTCACCAGGTACCACCAGTACATCTCCATCTGCTGCGCAGGGTTCCATAATTCCATAGTCTATGGAAATCTTACGAATCAAAGGATATACCGCTTCGATAACATTATATTCATCAGAGGTTCCCATGGCTTCGCCGATTTTACATAAGTTCACATAGATATCCGGCAAATATTTCTGAAACATTTGAAGAATCAAAGAAACTTTCCAGATAAACATTCCACTGTTCCAGGCATATAACCCACTGTCAATATAAGACCTGGCCGTATCCGCATCCGGCTTCTCACGAAATGCAATTACCGGACAGGCCTGTACTTTCTCTTCTTTTTTATACTTTATATATCCGTAGGCAGTAGACGGATATGTAGGAGCGATTCCGATCGTAACAAGTTTGTTCTGCTTTGCTGCGTTTACCGCTGCTTCCAACGCCTTTGTAAACAATTCCGTTTCCCTGATAAAGGCATCCGAAGGCGTTACTACCATGATTCCGTCACCATGGTTTTTCCAAATCTGCATAGCCGCATAACCAATACAGGCAGCGGTATTCCTTCCGGAAGGTTCCGCTAGGATATGATCTGGAAAAATACGCCCATGGGTAGCCTGCAGCATCGGCTGAACCTGGGTTTTGTTTGTCACAATAAAGATATCTTTTTTCGGAGCTGTAAAACTTAGTCGGTCAATTGCTTCATTGATCATAAGATCTTTACCGGTAAGATTCAACAGCTGTTTCGGTTTATTTTGCCTGGATAAAGGCCAAAAGCGGGTTCCTCCCCCGCCGGCCATAATAACTCCATATACATTCATAAGCAATATCTCCAATTATATTATCTTTCATCTCTCATAGTATTATGAAGATAATCATCGTAAGCAAGCCTGATTCCAGCTTCTAATTCTGTCTTATATCTCCACCCTAAATGTTCCAGCTTGCTTACATCCAAAAGCTTTCTCGGTGTTCCGTCCGGTTTTGATGTATCAAACCTTAATTCTCCCTGATAACCCACCACCTGACTTATCGTTTCCGCCAGCTCACGGATAGTAACCTCTTTCCCTGTTCCCAGATTAACGGTCTCATTGCCGGAATAGGTATTCATCAGATATACGCAGGCATCCGCCAGGTCATCTACATATAAAAATTCCCGCAGGGGAGCACCACTGCCCCAAACTACTACCTCCGGATAATTATTTACCTTAGCCTCATGAAAACGTCGGATCAATGCCGGCAAAACATGAGAATGCTCCGGATGATAATTGTCATTAGGTCCATACAAATTGGTCGGCATTACCGATATGTAATCTGTTTCATACTGACGGTTCAAATACTCACAATACTTTAATCCGCTAATCTTTGCCAACGCATATGCTTCATTTGTCTCCTCCAATGCACCGGTTAACAGACAGCTTTCCGGCATGGGCTGCGGTGCCATCCGGGGATAAATACAGGAGCTTCCCAGAAACATCAGCTTCCGGCAGTCATTTTGCCAGGCAGCATGAATTACATTCATCTCCAATATCATATTTTCATACATAAAGTCCGCCGGATAACTGCTGTTTGCCAGGATCCCACCGACTTTAGCCGCCGCCAGAAATACATACTCCGGCTTTTCCTGGGCGAAAAACTCATCTACGGCTTCTTGTCTTCTTAAATCCAGTTCCTGTGAAGTTCTTTTTATTATCTTTTGATACCCCTGTGCCTCAAGTACCCGTATGATCGCAGAACCTACCATCCCTCGGTGTCCGGCTACATATATTCTTGCCTCTTTTTCCATAATCACTCCTATCTGGGTATACTCGCCACAGCCTTCATATCTTCATTTACCATCATCTTCACCAGCTCCGGAAAGCTAACCTGACGTTTCCATCCTAAGACATTCTCCGCCTTAGTACTGTCTCCCCACAGCAGCTCAACCTCTGCCGGCCGGAAATACCGTGGATTGACATCAACCAGTATTTTACCGTTTTTTTTATCAAATCCCTTCTCATCCACGCCGCTGCCTTTCCACCCAATCTCTACACCAGCTTCTAAAAATGCCAGATCTACAAATTCTCGAACCGTATGGGTTTCATTGGTGGCAAGCACAAAATCTTCCGGCTTGTCATTTTGGAGAATTCTCCACATGCCTTCCGCATAATCTCCTGCAAATCCCCAATCACGCTTGGCATCCAGATTCCCCAGTGAGAGTTTGTCCTTCTTATTCGCCATAATATTAGCAACCGCAAGGGTTATCTTTCTGGTCACAAAGGTCTCACCCCTTCGCGGAGACTCATGATTAAATAAAATGCCATTGCAAGCAAACATCTGATAGGACTCTCGGTAATTAACCGTAATCCAATAAGCATACAGCTTGGCAACACCATAGGGACTCTTCGGATAGAACGGAGTCTTCTCACTCTGCGGAGCAGTTTCCGGCAATCCGCCAAACAATTCAGAGGTAGAGGCCTGATAAAACTTAGCATCCGGCTTATACTGCCGAAGTGCCTCTAAAAGCTTAAGTGTACCAACACCGGTTGTGTCTGCCGTATATTCAGGCACTTCAAATGAGACTGCAACATGAGACTGCGCAGCCAGATTATAAACCTCATCCGGCTGAATCTTATAAACCAGCCGACCAAGTCCGCTGGAATCCGTCAAATCTCCGTAATGAAGAAAGAAACGACCGCGATACTGTGCATCTTCATAAATATGGTCAATTCTTTCCGTACAAATAGTACTATGCCTTCTGATAATACCATGTACCACATATCCTTTTTCTAATAGTAACTCTGTCAGGTAAGAACCATCCTGCCCTGTAATACCTGTAATAAGTGCTGTTTTCATATGGTCTCCTTAAATAAAAATAGCAAAATATTGCGCATAAAAATATCTCGTATATATTTATAGCTTTACTATTCCGCTTTCACCTATTATAATAAAGTAAAGCAGAAAAACAAACATACAATCTTGTGTTAAAATAGCAATATCTTGGCAAATAGTATTATGTTGGAGGAGCCTATGAATAACCACAAAAACGATATTCCACTTTTTTCCAATCCGGAAAATACTATCACGGAGTCCACACGGCGAATATTTACCGCGAGTCATTTTGCCCGCACCTCACTCTTCTATCTGCAGGAAATCGGGCAACTCTGTAGTCTCAGGCCGCATACAAGCAGCCGTAACCCCTTTCAGTCCTACCTCTTTTTTCTTGTTTTAAAAGGAACCGGTTCTCTCCATTACATGGAACAAACCTATCATCTTAAAGCAGGCAGTCTGATCTTTATTGACTGCCGCAACCAGTATGCTCACGAGACAGGAAAGGAAGATCCCTGGGAGCTCACATGGATTCATTTCAACGGCGCCAATCTTGATAAATACTATAGGTGTTTTCAAGAGCAAAACCGTAGTCCGGTACAAACTCCACCGGATACGCAAATATTTGTTTCTCTTTATGAAAGCTTAATGCATATGGATAACCGCATCGACAGTAATGGTGAACTCATAATCTCCCTTGCCCTACACCAACTGCTCACTTATCTAATCACCGGAACAGCTTCTAACGGGAATAACCAGGCTAACGAAAAAATAAGCCCGGTACACCAGTACCTGACCACCCATTTTCATGAACCTATTTTATTAGATAGCCTTGCGAAACGATTCTACATTGATAAATATCACATGTGCAAAGAATTCAAACGTTGCTATGGAACCACTATCATTCACTTCCTGCAAACGCAGAGGGTCAAAAAGAGCATGGAGCTTCTGCGCTATTCAAATATGAATATTGGAGAAATCGCACTTGCGGTGGGATTTGAAAACGGTAATTATTTTAATAAGGTGTTTCAGAAGGTAGAAGGGATTACGGCCAGGGAGTATAGGAAGGTTTGGAAGGGCAGGAGGGAGTCTTGAGGAACTTCTTCCGTGGTCTATGCCTTCCATCCAGAACACTACAAAAAGCAGGAGCAGACCTTGGAAATTGAAATAGCCATTCCACCTTATTTTGACCCTTTTGCCGTTTAAATCATGATGTATTCCATATAGTTTATTTTGAAGCGCTTATTCATTACACGATTATCCATGACATAAATAGTAGTATTTCTGTGTCAACCAAATATGGCAGGTAAATGATATCTCATATGAGCATTAACATCAAAGTCATATTTAAAACGGTTACTAAAAGCCTGTTCAGATTTTCCATATTCATCCTCTCAATCTATTTTACAATACTTTTCATGCCTTCCAAAAACAATTCTCTATGTGCTTCGCACTCGACAGCATTAATTAATGCCAGTAGTTCTTCTTCCTTAAAAATATTTGCTGCAATATAACCACGGGATAATTTGTTTAAGATCTTATATATAGTATTTTTCCTGATTCTTCCCATAGACCTATCAAAGTAGCTTCGCAACATAGATTCTGCAAATTTATTATAAAGGTTTTTAACTGTTGTTTCGTCTCGTATTTCTATGCTTCTTTTATAAAACGCATCAAGTATTTCCTGTCTTTGCTTTGAATTCGCTAATCTTACAGTGTTACTTGTTTTTACGACTGGAATATATGTAATAATCCCGGCCTCGTCAACTTTAACTAGTAATCCCGTCTTCCAAAATTCATCATTTCCGCGGTCAAACAGAAAATTGCCCTGCCCATATACAATAGTGCCATGCAGGTATTTTTCTTCACATCCGATACAATGGCTATGTTGGCATATCACTAAATTTGCACCTTTTTCTACAAATTTGCGACAGTACTTCTGAAGATTAGGTGATGGATATCTATAGAATTCCTTGCCACCGTGATATAAAACCATCACATAATCGCATTTACTCCTTAATTCAATAATATGATCATAGCTCTCTAAAGGGTCAAAAGGATTTGCTCCGGAACTGTTTTTCGATGCGGTTGAGAACTCATGTTCAGTGCATGCGTATATTCCTATTTTTTTCCGTCCTGCTGAAAAGCAAAAAGGGGTACTGGCTTGAGAAGTATTCTCCCCCACTCCTGTATAAGAGATACCTGCTCCTTTTAATGTGTTTATGGTTGAAATCATACCGGCTTCTCCATAATCCATAATGTGATTATTCGCCAAGCTTACCAAATCAATTTCTAATGCTTTATACCCATTTACAGTCGACTCCTCCGCGACAAGATTAGGACCACATTTTTTTATCGGCTTCCCACAATCGCATAATGGTAATTCCAAATTAAAAATACGATAATCCACTCCATGTAGAATATCTATTAATTCATTTCCTACAAGTTCTTCTACATCTCCATTGGTGAATAAATTACAATTTGTTTTGCTTGGTACAATATCAGCTCCAATAAGTATCTGCATAAGTATCACTCTTTCTGCGGAAGTTTAATCCACTGTCCTAGTCTCTGATTCCACTCTTGAGAGGTGATTTTCCCCATGCCACTAGCAGGAAAAAAAGTTAACTCCCCAAAATATATTCTTTCATCCACCTCGTAAAAATCAACCCGCAAAAAAACACAACCATTTGATAATTTCTCCGCCAATACGATCATATCTGAAAGTCTATGTGGAAGATCTATCCTTCTCTCTGGTCTTGGAGGACAATCCACCTCTCCAAAAGGTAATAAAACGCCTTCTCTATCATAATAATTTGCATGGTGCTCCGTAAAACGATCAAAATCTATCTTAAAACACTCCACTCTTCCATTAAAGCAAAAGAACTTATAATCTTTTAACTCTTCTCTCTCAGCACTATCTGTCATATATTGCTCTGCAATTATCCTTGGCTTGACATTTTTATAGGGCCACTCTCTTCCCCAGTAGTAATAATTTCTTTTCATTGAATTTTCAATTTTATTTTTTGCAGTTGCATAATCAAATTGTTTTTTGTCTTTACATATCACCATTCCACCGCTATCATGTGTGCACTTTAGCACAAATTGATTTGGAAGATTGTCAAAATCAATTTGTGCAAACGAGTCCCATATCCCTAACGTTTTTATTATATACTCTTCTCCAATGATCCCTTTAACATACTCCTTTGCAGCATTCTTATCAACCATACGAGAATATACTGGATTCCTATCGTATAATTTTAACCACTGCAATTTTTCGTTAAAAGTATGTGCCTTCCTTAGATTTAGTCTTTGTGCCATGCTTATTCTATATATCCACATTAAGTACGGTTTATCTGGCATCCATCGCAATTTATCTTCTCTTGCAAAATGTAAAAAAACCCTATCTATTAACCTCATAAAAAATCCTTCTCTTAAAAAATAGACTCAATATTATCTTTTAGAATTTGAGACCAATTTCTATAGTCAAAGTGTTTCTCCACACACTTCCTCGCAGTTGCCGAAAGAATACTATACTCACCAAAAGGAACAGCCACTGCCCTTTTCAGTGCATTAAAACAAATGATACCATCACACCCATCAAAAATCAAGCTATTAACCCCATCCTCTAAATAATACTTCGTATAATCTCCCACTCTAGAAACAACCGGAACAATGCCATATGTCATTGTTTCTGGAACTTTACTTGGAAAATTAGACATTGTCATTTGACTTATATCCCTTGCTAAGAACAAATAATGCACATGCTGGTATAACGTAATCAGTTCCGTGTATTCCATCCATTTATGTATGATTAATGATGCCCCTATTTTTTCTATTTTTTCTAGTTCTAGAATTTCATAAACCAAAGTTTCCTTAACACCAGTAAGATGAAAAACGATCTTGTTTAATTCTTTTTCTGAAAGCATTGCTAATCCCTGCAACATTTCTTTTAAGGCATCTTTCATCATACCGTTTGCCGGAAAGATAAATTCATACTTTCCAGTTTTTTTAGGAATATACGGATACTCCTGAATATCTGCCATAATCGGTACAATACAACATTTGTTGTCAGGAAATTGTTCTGCAATCAAATGACTTATTGGGAATATAATATCATGCCAGGTATTTAAAAAGAATAATCTCTCTCCCTGCTTTGCTTCTTCAGCATTATCAAATTGTTCCCTTGAAAACCACTCCAACGGAACTCCAGCTGATTTAAAGTGATATTGATCCTTAAGCTCAAATATGGGTACTGTTAACGGCATAACAGATGGGAATATCAACAAATCTCCCTCATTTAAATTATATGTCAGTAATTTCTTTTTTAAATTCCATGAAAACAACTTGCCATTCATCAAACGCTTAAGTAAACCGACTCCTTGCCACATTATTTCAGAGATATGTGCATCACGATACTCAAACTCACTCTGACTGCTGTATTCATTATTAATATTACACAACATTTCAATTTGATAGCCTGCATCTATCAAAGCATCCGCAAAATATTGAATATAATTTGCAAAAGCTCCTCCTCTTGGATATTTATGTAAGCCACATATAATAATTCTACGCATTTACACTTTCCTTCCCTTCAATGATTTCGCAAATCCAAATAAAAACATAAAACTATCCACCTTGAACAAATAGGAACCTCCGATATACATAGAAACCCCCACCACAATTTGAACAATTAGTGTAACAGCAGTCGGCAAAGGAATAAAACCAAGCATGTAAACCACACATCCCATTACTACAGACAGCAGACCGGCAGGTAGCAAATCAAAAAACTGCTCTTTATAGCCATAGCCAATAAGCTTCTTATTTGGCGGAATATTAATAATCATTGAAATACCACCAAAAATTGTATTTGATAATACTATCGCAGTCACCCCAAAGTTCATTGAAACAATCAGCAGCGCAAAACCGATTATTTTCTTTACAATTTCCAGCTTCAAGCAAATATCACTACGTCCGACCGCTTTGAGCGCTTGGACATTTGCTGTTTGTATCGGCTGAAACATCCAGAATATACAACATAGCTGTAAATACGGTACGCACGATAACCATCTATCCGTCAGTAAAAGATTTATCATTGGCTCAGCTATGGCAATCATACCAACCATCATTGGGAAGATAATATATGACGACACTTTCATAGATTTTCTGGTTAACGCTTTTAGTTTACTGATGCTATTATTCACACTAGATAGCGCAGGAAAAAGCACATTACTGATTGATGTGTTTATGTTATTAATTACTAACGAGGGAAATTGATTCCCCTTATTATAATACGCCAAATCTATTTCAGAGTATTGTTTTCCAATAATAAGGCTTCTTGATTCACTATATATGGTATTCACAAATTGAGCAGCAATAAGTTTCCAACCATATCCAAATAACTCTTTCGCAGCTTTCTTATCAAAAAGGGCTTGGGGCCTCCACGGGACGGTTATAAACAGTACGCACATATCTATCACGCTATTTACCAGATACTGTTCTACGAGAGCCCAAACCCCGAATCCTCTAAATGCCATAATAATGCCAACAATGCCTGAAAATAAGGTTCCTCCTAGCGTTGAAAAAAAGAATTTCTTAAACAGCATATTTTTAGATACATATGCATGCTGAATCGTTTTCACAGAAGACAAAGGTATCTGCAAAGATAGTACTCGGATTAAAATTATCAGTGAATCGTTATCATAAAACTTTGCAATCGGAACAGCTCCGAAAAACATAATGATATACAATAACACTGACATTCCCAAGCTACAGAAGAACATTGTTGAAAACTCCACGTCTCCTGCGCTTTTTTTTTGCATCAGGGATTCTCCTAATCCATTAGTAACAAAAACATTTGCAATATTAATAAACACAAGAGCCAACGCAACTGTACCGTATTGTTCCGGTGCTAATAATCTAGCCAGCAGAAGCGAAATTACAAATGAAATGCCTTGTGCAATAATACGTTCACCAAACTTCCAGAATAACCCTGACATTACTTGATATTTCAAACCACTTTTTTCACTCATCATATTCCTCCGAAACCACGGCTCGCTTTATAAAATGCGCCGGATTTCCTGCCCATATCTCATTTTCTGGAATAATACCGGAAACTACTGATCCCGCCCCAATAATTGAGTTTTTACCGATATGACTTCCTTTCAATATGAAAGAACCCGCCCCAATAAATGCACCATCCTCAATAGTAACCGGTTTTGACCGAGCTTTACTATTATCCTTCAACTCTCCATACCTATATTGGGCCTCTAGAGGATGAAAATCCGTGTCAAAAATTTTCACGCCGCTTCCAATTAAGGCATAATTTCCTATCGTTACACTTTGCATAGCCGTTATTGCGCAATTTGAAATACCCGTATGATTCCCGATTTTGACTATAGCTTCCGGAAATACCCGAAAAAATGATTTAGTCCCGCAACCAATAGGATTTGCCCATCCAGCAGAATTAATCGTCACATTATTTCCTATTTCAATTATTCCATAATTAGATATGTAAATATGTCCACGAACGGTTAGCTTCTCGCTAATTCTCACATCACCTTTAAGTGGTAAAGTAAGACGTGCCCACACTGTACACACTTTTTCCTTTAAAATCTGAACTCTCCTATTTAGCCCTGTATAAACCGACATTATTCTCATCCTCTTTTATCAACTCAGCTTCCTGGTTATACATAACTACTGCAAACAACATATAAAAATGTGCTATATCAAATTTCAGTCCATAATAAATTGACAAACCACCCATGGAAAGAAGCCACATGAATAACGCAACTCTTCTATCCCACCATGACCTATTATTTATTTTTTTATTAGTCTTTTTAAATATGACCATTCCGAAAGGAACAAGATACGCTGTTACTGGAACAATACCATATCTAAACATCCAAAACAAAAATTGGTTGTCTAAGTATTGATAGCTTCCACGGCTGCCAAAAATATATGTAGCACTAATTCCTTGGCCAATTAATAATTTCCAGACGGGAACCTGCGAGAAAAAAGTTTCTAATTGTTTGGATCTTGAGTCTTCACTAAATCGAGAAAGTAAAAATACCGTTGCCTCCCCAAATCGGCTTATCATGAGTTTATACAATACAATACCTGCTATTGCTACTATCAGCACCCTGTAAATCCGACCACCGAGTGAACGCTTTGAAGTTGTCATATAACAGAAGAGCATAAGTATTACTGATTGTAACATCCAGCCACGACTTGTAATAATTATGCTACTAATAACTAAAAGTGCACTACATAAATATACAATCGCAACTCTAAGTATTGATCTCTCAATAATACTATTCCATATGACCAGCAAATATAATCCGAAGGCAAAGTATTCAATGATTTTCCCATCAGCCATTCGCATTCCTGGATAGGATATCACAAAGGCCATCGAATTGTAAAAACACAGCAATGAATAAAAAACAGCCAATATTCCACATGTACGCTTCATATGGCCTCGAAGTTCTTCTTGCTGCGCACAAATCAAAACGCATCCGAAACATATAAGCAGAAAAGGCGAACCGTTTAGATATATCAAAGCTAACCCCTTGAAGTTCCAAAAACTCCAGACTATGCCAAACACAATTAAAACTAATCCAGCTGTTGTTATTGCATTTTTTTTAAGTGGGCCACAATATCTGGTTAAAACGAATAATAAAAACACCTGAGCAAATTTCCACGGCACTAACACTACTCCTACCATACTTGCTAAAGTACCGTATACGTTAGAACTCCATTGCACGCCATTATATTTCAATATGCTTTCTCCAACAAATGTCAATAAAAGCAAATAAAATATGGTCTTTCTTATTGGTATTTTAAGCTTTATCACTGCCTTAACCTCCTGGCATCTTACAAATTTGCAGAATTTCCCTTTCCCATATCGCTATAATACTGTCTACGCCAAAATCACTCGTAACTTTCTGGGCATTAAAAGACATACTATTCCTGATATTCTTATCAGTACTAATTTGTGATATTCTTGCCACAAATTTGTGACTATCACCTAAACTAACAAGAAAACCATTTTCCCCATCTTTAACCAAGTCTTTTATTCCCTCATGGCAGCACCTTGAAATAGATGGTAACCCCACAGCCATAGCTTCACTCAAGGCATTTGGAAAACCTTCATAATCTGATGTCATCAAATAAATATCACTTTCGGCCAAAATAGAATATGGTTCATCTGCATATCCAACCAATTGCACATTTTCACTAATACCTTTTTTGTCAATATAAGACTTTAGTTCTTCTTCCTGCTCCCCTGCTCCATAAATTGATAATATAAAATCGTTGGTCACATTGCGCAATTCAACCATTCTATCTATCATCCAGATAAAATTTTTTTGTTTCGTAAGCCGCCCCATACTAACTATCTTTAATGGATTATGTATAACTTCTGGCTTTTTCAGAATCGGCGGGCGCAGAATCGGATTCGGTATAACAACGGTTTTATCAACAAACTTACCCTTTGCCAATTGTCTGAAATTGCTACATTGCACTACAATTTTATCTGCTTTTTTATATTCTAAACCTCTTAATACTGCCCAGTACTTCTTAATTACCTCCTTGAACGGATCATTTCTTTCAGAAACAATTAAAGGAATCTTTCTATTATTTGCCATGCAACATAGAATATTTAATTCTGTCAAGAATGAGATAATCACATCAGGATTAATGGTATTAATCTGCTTTCTAAGCGCCACTATCGCCTTAAAAATCCTGTCAACAGGTGTCTTTCCTGGCGCATATTTTCCCAGTGCATAATCCACTACTTTAATACCACTTAAATCATGCTTTGGCTCAACTCTTTTTCCATTCAGCAGCAATATTGAAACATCATAGTTTTTCTTGGAAAACGCCTGTGACAATATCTGTGTTACATTTCCAGCTCCACCGCTGAACGAATCGACGACAAATAACAATCTCATTATTTTTCCCCTTAATTGATGGCTTTTTTAAACAATTGCCCATATTGTTGCGCACATATTGAAATGTCATAAGCATTAGCACGATTAAGTGATGACTCTGCCATTTTTTCACGCATATCATTGTTATCAATCATTTTTTTCATTGCATTAGCAATCTGATCTCTATCACCAATATTACAAAGTATACCATTTTTACTATCAACCACATCAATTGTCCCACCAGCTTTAGTAGCTATCACAGGTAACCCGCAAGACATGGCCTCTAAAATAGAAAGCGGCAACCCCTCATAATCCGAACACATTAAATAGATGTGCGAATCATTAAGTTCTTTTTCGACATTTTTAACCACACCACGTAAAATAATCCTTTTCTCCAATCCAAGTTCTGATATTTTCTTTTTAACCTCTGCTCTAAGTTCTCCATCACCCAAAAAGACCAATTCAATGTTTTTATACTCTTTTGATATCTCACTAAAAGCTTCAACCATCAAAAGATGACGTTTTACCGGTTGCATTCTTCCAATAGAGATAAAGCGCAAAATATCTGTTTTTCGTTTAGTATATTCTTTCTTACAAGCAAAACGTTGCGTATCTATTCCATTATATATAACAGGAATTCGCTCTTTGTTGATTCCGTAATAATCAACTATCGAATCTCTGCAATAATCAGAAATTGCTACAGGTACAAAACCAGTAAACGTATATGCAAATTTTTCTGCTTTACCCATGAATCCTGCAGCTTCTTTATCCGCAATGTTATGCACTGTATGAAAATATTTTGCCTTACGATAGAATAAAGCAGCTTCTAATGCATACGGTAATGCAAGCAGATGGGTATGCACGATATCAGGCTTAACCTTTTTTATGGCCATAGTTGCTTTATGAATGCAATGGATTGAAGCCCCTTCTCCTTTTCCCAAATATATCACTTTTATTTTTGCATTATCAACTTTATCCGTGAATATATTCTCCTCTTTTGAATACATACACAAGATTTCCACATCAAATTTTGGATCTTTCTGAAGACCAATTGCTTCATCAACAGCCAGTTGCTGACCGCCACCAGTTCGAAGATGAGGCAGCATTATCAACACTTTAATTTTATTCATTTTCACTCCTTGTGGATTGCCCTAACTCCACTATTACATTTTTGCTATCACTTCTACAAATACACCCTCTAGGGATGTCATGAGTAACAACTGTCCCAGCTCCAATAATAGCATTGTTCCCTATCGTTACACCTCTTAAAATCGTAACATTTGAACCAATCCATACTTTTTCACCAATAACCACCGGCTTAGAAATGTATTCTTTCCAATGTTTCGTATCATGATCATGGTCATATATACATACATTTGGGCCTATGGTAGTAAAACTACCAATCTCTATTCTTTCTTTACTTACTATTGTAGAGTTTCGATTCACAAAAACTTTTGTTCCCAGCTTTATTTCTCCATGAGCTGCATGAACAAGGACACCTTCTTCTAACATACAACGAGAACCTAATACTATTCGTCCATTCCTTCCCATTGAAAGTCCCGCACGTGGAGAAATTTTCTGGGCACCTACATATTCAAGCCTTCCACCGTTTAACATACTCCAGACAAACAATCTAAAGAAGCTATAAAAAACTCTAAAATAATATGACGCTGTTCTCCACATTCTTATTCCCCTCAATTCAAACTTAAGTAAAGTGTCATCAATCTAGTCCATACTGCTTTTAATGTATAGTTGTTTTCGACTTTATTGCAGTTCCACGCTGATTGTCGCCTACGAGTTTCCTTATCCTGCATTTTATTTAGTGCGAGTATACCTTCTTCTGGATTTTTAATATTAATTACGATGCCACCATCGTTCTCAATCATATCTTTGTTTGCCGCCCAGTCTGTTACCAAACAAGGTAATCCATATGCCATGGCTTCCGTCAAAGCTACCGAAAACCCTTCCATTGGCATATATGATAAAAAAGCAAAGATATCCGCACTTAAGAATTCTTCTTCAAGTTCTGTTCCGCCCTTCACCCCAGTAAAAGTTACATTTATCGGTTTACCCATACCCAACAGTTCATTCCCAACTCGTCCCACAAATCTAAATTCAATTTCAGGAAACTTCTTTGCAATTTCAATCAAGTCCAAGCAACCCTTTTCAGCTATCACATTTCCAACAAACAGTACCTTATTTATCTTATCATTAGAATATTTCAACATACCTTTCTCCAGCTTATCTTCTGAAGCAAAATTGGGTAATACAGAAACCTTTTTGTAATATTTATTTTGTATATATTTGTAAGATTTGTTATTTAGTGTAATGATATGATCGGATTTTTTGCAAATAAAATCAAAGATTAAATATTTTATTTTTCCATTAATTGCCGTTGGTAAAGTACAATGAAAATGTAATACAACTTTTTTAGATTTATGGTGCACAATAGCAATAGATATACATTCTCTCAACATGCTCATGACATTTGCAGGAATATTAATATGCACAATTTCAATAGAATCATTGTTTTCTAATGTATCCCGCAATGTATACCAGATTTTAAAACTCCGAACAATGTTAGCGAAGAAATTCTTCTCCCCTTGTTCTTTCTCTGCTTCATTTAAAATATGAATGATTATATCCGTTCGTTCGGCTACCTTCACAATTCCACTAGCCCATGCGGCAATTCCGCCTACCGCCGGCGGAAAAGGTGCCATAAGCAATACATCCATCTCAACACTCCCCCAGTTTTTTGATAACACACGCCGGGTTTCCCACAATCACACTATTAGCCTCAAACTGTCCACAAACTACTGCACCAGCACCAACAACACAATTATCACCTAGAATAGTACCCTTCAAAATAATGCTATTGCATCCAATGAAGCAGTTTTTTCCAATTATGATAGGCTTCGATTTAATCAAGCTTTTATCAGCACTATGCCGATTCTCTAATCCAACAGAGTGAAAGTCATTATCCAGAATCTTAACATTTCCACCAACCATAGTATCATCACCAATATCTATACGATTTCTTGCATAGATCGTTGCACCTGAAATTCCAACATTATCCCCAATATTGATTTCAGCACTACTTGCTCTTGTTACAATTATTGTCCGGGAATATAAGCCAACAAGATTCGATAAAAAACTACTTTTTACGCAACAATTATTACCGATTTTCAGCGAAGCCCCTTTTATGTTGTAAACCACAGGGACACCTTTCAATAACAGCTTGCTTCCATACTGAACCCCTGTTGCTTTCATAACTAATTTAAACCAATTGCTGTTCATGATTAGGTCCTCTCTTTTTCGACAGAAATAACATATAGCCCTCTTTTACCATCATGTGCAGAATCGATGCAAACTTTATCACCAGCCCAATTCCAGCGTGGATGTAAGTCACATCTGTAATCATTATCATAGCGGAATGGTGCGAACACCCTCGCAATGCGCCTGCTGTAATTACCTTCTTCGGTACAGAGATATACTGAAGCAATTCTCTTTCTGTTAGGATAAGTATCTGTTATAATATATTTCCCATCTGGTGAGTAACTACAATGCCCATCTGTATTTAACTCTGACCAGTAACAATTATATTCCTGGGTTTTATCTTTCATCAAATAATAATGATCCCCAGTTGCATTTTTACGAAGAAATGCAAGAATTTCTCCATTATTCTTCCAATAGCAGTGAGATACAAACACATCATCACTGAGGTTATACATTTCTGTTTTATCTAAATTTACAGTAACAAGCCTAGTATGTTTTCTGCTTTTCTGGAGCCAACGATGGAGAACCATGAAACGTTTACAGTTAGGACTGATCATCAAATGATTTACCTTATGCTCTGCCCCCACCATGCTTTTATCGGGTTCAAAAGCTACTAAATCAGTATATTTGAACAGTTCCGTAACCTTTCCAGTCTTGATGTCAACCTTCCAAATACACCCCCTATCAGGACATAATTCTCTCTTTGTTGTATCTGGAAGATTGGAATATCCATATCCCGGACGCATTCTATGTAAACGAGAAAAATCCAAGCTAAGAATAAAGCTACCATCTCTGGCAACATCATAAGCAGCCATGGGCAAAACTTTTTCTTCTTTCTTGGTCAAAAAATTGTAAATTATCGCACAATAATTTCCATCACGAAAATCGTTATATAAAATCCGTGATTTATAGTCTGGACCCATCCACTGAGCCATACAACTCTGCTGGACATTCCATGAATGAGAAATACCTATTTTTTTAAATTTATTTCTCTCCTGTGTATCGATAACACCTACGACACCAGGTTCTTTTGGCTCTACAGATTTATGCGCATTTTTAACCTTGATGCAAATCATATAACGATCTGTTGCGTCCCAAGGAGATTTATCATAGTAACCGTAGAAATATTCATAATTATCATCAGGAGATACCTTAACAACATCTCCCTCTGATTTAAGCCTTTCTTTTGATGTCGCCACACACAGAAGTTGATATACTCTTTTAGCAGATCTTTTGATAATTGGATATTGTTCAAAGATGCTTTTACCAACCTGCTCTATTTCTACAAAACCCATGATATCCCCCCACTAACTAATCCAATTATCTTGTATGAATTTATCAATCATATTCACAATCGCCAATGAATCTTTATTTTCCCACGGCTTTAATCCATCTTTTCCACTATAGACTTTCCTAAAACATTCATCTAAATCAGTCAATTCCAAATTAGCCATTAATACATATCTATTGCTTCCAAATGCTTCATTATTCTGAATCTGATGATCATTGATATGCTCTCCATATTTTTCCAATCGAGTCACGGCTATGACCTTCTTTCCTGCGTTAAGAGCTTTCATAATTGATCCAGATGCCCCGTGACTAACAACAATATTTGCCTTATTAATCATGTCCACGAATTCATCAGGAGAAATAAAATCTTTATACTCATAATTTTTAGGCTTGTATTTAGATGCTCCAATCTGAGCAAACATTGTGTCAGATAAGGTTCCCTCTTCATACAGTTTATCAAGCTTTTGAAACAATCTATCAAAAGGATAATTTCTTGATCCAACAGTTACAAATATCAAATTACAGTACCTCCCGTGTTCTCTCTCAACCAATTAATATAGGCAACCGCCGTAAATTGCTTTTTCATAATGCTTCTTTTGGGTTTCCCATTGCACTATAAATAAATCTGCGTGTTTCTCCATAATCTTGCCTGCAGCTGTTGGCATATTTGCACGCCCAAATGTCTCGATAAAAATAAATTTTTTATGTGTAAGTACCGCAAGCAAATAGAACGGATACGCAACCATAGTCCCTGTTGTGATCACAAAATCCGGTTTTTCTTTCACCCAAATCTTAAGTGCATTAAAGCTATTAATAAGCATCTTTGCTGGCATGAGTTTGTCTTTCAAATCCGTTTGGATCATAAAATATTTTGCATTTTCTTCAAAATGTGTTTTCTCAGTAACCAAAAAACCATCATACTTATTAATGAGTGGTTGTAATTTTTGTAACTGCTCCCAATGCCCACCAGAGGACGAGACAAGACACAATGTTGGCACTTTGTTCTTCTTTTTCACTTTCTATGCTCCTCTATTTATAATGACATCCAGCTCTTGCATCGGCTTCTATCAATGTGATATACACTGCTAATCTCGCTAAACGTAGAACCAAACTGATAAAACAAATAATCAACTTTTGCTAACGCAAACATATCAATAATTGCTTCTTCCGTTAGTCGCTTCTGCAATTCTCCATCCTTGCTGTGCATCGCATAATCATGGATCCCCGTTTCGCCCTTATTAATATTTGGGAGATATTTCGATTGAGTCACAAGTCTATTATTAAATACTGTTTTAAACTTTTCTTCAATCCGTGAATTATCTGTGCATAAAAACACTTTCTCAATTCCGTTCTCCTTAATAAACTTTTTCAGACGAGCAATGAACCTATCCATATCACCGTAGCATTTTTTACCTGAAGCTCTTACGTGACACCCTACTGTTTTGTTATCCAGATGATTCTTACTAACGAACTTGTCTACTTTCTCCGCAATATTTTTCTTCATATGGATATGCTTCACCATAGTATCAGAGTGATAAAATGGGATATTATCACAATAAATAACTGCATCTGCATCTATGAAACGGCTAAGATGCGCACCAAAGGCGAACTTTCCACTATCGGAATATTTCTTTTGCAAATTGGGATGAAGAACAAATGACTGGTATATTTGGCTAGCCTTACAAACCAAATTATCTACAGGATCATTCTTCCTACCCACTTCATGGGCAGCCTTGAAAAGATAATGCATACCTTTACGGATCAAGCGATTCTCCATCTGACGCTTTTCAAAATAATTGTAAATACTGCTATTCATCGGCAAATCAGAATAAACAGTTGGATAATAAGATGCTATGTGCAAATCTTCAACCTTAGTTACACTCGGGAAATCTACAATCTCAAAATACTCATTAAATGCGTTCATTCCTTCTGGCAAAAACATGCCGTCATTCCAGTCAATATAGATTGTTCGACCGGTTTTATCAGCATACTCTATAGCAGCTGCTACGCAACGCAATCTATTTCCCAAACCAGCAATTCCTTTGACTATCAGCGCACGATCATTCTTCATCGTTGTCTCCCTCAATCACGCTGAAAAATATCACGTGTATATACTTTTTCTCTCACCTCATCAAGACAAGTATCATAGCGGTTTGCAATGATTGCCCGAGACCGAGTCTTGAATGCTTCCAAATCATTGGTGATTTTACTTCCGAAGAAAGTATCACCATTTTTGAGAGTCGGTTCGTAAATGATTACCGTTGCACCCTTCGCCTTGATACGCTTCATGACACCCTGAATAGAAGACTGACGGAAGTTGTCGCTATTGCTCTTCATGGTCAAACGGTATACTCCAACAATAACCTCACCCTCCTTGGAAACATCATAATGACTGTTTGCCCCATAGCCGCCTGCGATTTCCAATACACGATCTGCAATGAAGTCTTTTCTGGTACGGTTGGATTCCACGATAGCTTCAATAAGATTTTCAGGAACATCTGCATAGTTTGCCAGAAGTTGCTTAGTATCTTTCGGAAGACAGTAACCACCATAACCGAAAGACGGATTGTTGTAATGGGTGCCTATACGAGGGTCGAGGCAAACACCGTTGATGATCTGCTGGGTATTTAGCCCCTTCATCTCTGCGTAGGTATCAAGTTCGTTGAAGTACGACACACGCAGTGCCAGATAGGTATTCGCAAATAGCTTGACTGCCTCTGCCTCGATGAAACCCATGAACAGAGTATTAATATCCTCTTTGATTGCACCCTCCTGCAGGAGTGACGCAAAAGTATGAGCAGCCTCAACCAGACGCTTGTCCTCCATATCAGTTCCAATAATTATACGGCTTGGATACAAGTTGTCATAAAGCGCCTTGGATTCACGTAAGAATTCAGGACTAAAAATGATATTCTTACTGCCCGTCTTCTCACGAATAGATGCAGTATAACCAACCGGAATGGTACTCTTGATGACCATAATAGCTTCAGGAGCATATACCATTACCAATTTAATAACCGCTTCAACAGCCGAAGTGTTGAAAAAATTCTTCTTGCTGTCATAATTGGTTGGTACCGCAATAACAACAAAATCTGCATCCGTGTATGCTTCTTTTGCGTCTAATGTTGCAGTCAAATCAAGATCCTTCTCAACCAAATATTTTTCGATATAAACATCCTGAATCGGACTTTTACGGTTATTGATCATAGAGACCTTTTCGGCAATAATATCTACAGCATAAACCTTATGATTCTGGGACAACAGGGTTGCAATAGAAAGGCCCACATAGCCTGTACCAGCAACAACTATCTTTAAATCTTTCTTGCTCTTCATATCAGCTTTCACCTTTCCCACAGTGTGAGTATATAAATACCGCATACCGCTTACCAAAGAATTGATTACTTTTCATTTATATAGAACTCTCTGTACCACTCTGCAAATTTACGCAGACCTTCACGCAAACTCGTACTCGGCTTAAATCCAAAATCTTCCTCCAAGGCAGTTGTGTCAGCAAAAGTCACCGGAACATCACCTGGCTGCATAGGAACAAGGTCTTTATGAGATTCAAAATCAAAATCTGCTGGAAGCACTTTCGCTCTAATAAGTTCTTGCTGGAGAATATCTACGAAATCTAATAGTTTTTCAGAGCGGCTATTTCCGATATTATAAACTTTGTATGGCGGAACAGGCAATCCATCTTTACCATTCATTTTCTCTGGAGCATGCCGTATAACTCGAACAACACCTTCGACAATGTCATCTACATAGGTGAAATCACGCTTGCAGTTGCCGTAGTTGAAAATCTGAATTGTTTGACCTGCTCTAAGCTTATTGGTAAATCTAAAATACGCCATATCAGGGCGACCAGCAGGTCCATAAACTGTGAAGAATCTCAAGCCAGTAGACGGAATGTTATATAGCTTCGAATATGCGTGAGCCAGCAGTTCATTGCTTTTCTTAGTAGCTGCATAAAGAGATACGGGATTATCCACTTTATCTTCCGTAGAATATGGAACTTTTTTATTAGATCCATATACAGAAGAAGATGATGCATATACCAAGTGCTCCACACCAGATACTCCACCGTCATAAGAGTGGCGGCAAGCTTCAAGAATGTTGTAGAAACCAATTAGGTTCGCTTCAATATAGGCATCGGGGTTTGTAATTGAATATCGAACACCAACCTGCGCAGCTAAGTTAACTACCACAGATGGTTTATATTCACTAAAAACACTCGCTATTATGCTCTTATCTGCAGTACTTCCTTTGATAAATACAAATGACCCAAACCGTGAGAGTTCTTCCAGACGGGCTTCTTTAATATTCACATCATAATAATCATTTATATTATCGATGCCAATAACCCTGATTTTCTCTACATCACGATACAAGCGTTTCACCAGATTACTTCCAATGAATCCCGCCACACCAGTTACTAATACAGTTTTTCCCTTCAATCGAACATTAAAATCGAGCATTTGTATCCCTCGCAGTCATTTTATTGTTTTTATATTCAAAGTGCCCGCAATGGGGCTTTTCATCAATTAATAAATCTATCTTTTCAAAATCCGTTTCCGGATGTCAATTTCATCTTTTACCAAATGTGGTTATCATCTATTTCCAAATGAACACATCACTTGTTTTGTAGGTCAAACTTCCTACTCAACATTCGCTTTTTCAAAGCTATATCTCATCAGCCCCCCCCGCCTCCGCCCTACATTTCGTTTTAGGAATAACTTTTAAGTCACGTGCAAAACCCGTATTATCGACCATCATTACACATCTGCAAATGCAGGATAGACATTCGAAGAACAGGACACACCTTTAATGCCTTTTGCATTCACACACCAGTGAACACAGCATTCAAACTATAAATAATATCTTCTTATCCTGAAGTTAGATTTTATTATTGATCATAACGTGCTTGGGTACTTTCTTTCCTCTAAATCTACCTTTCATTTTCTCTACCAGATCACGGCAACAGTAATGACCTTATCACTGTATTAGCAAGAGAACTTATCAGCAAATATTATGCCTTAATTGCTAAAATGTTTTTTAATCTTATTCTTTCTAATCTCTTTTAAGCACATTCGGATTATTCACAATAGCACTACCAAAAAATATATATCCATCGCTCAGCGTCGTTCATAGATAATCACTGTTGTACCTTCCACCCCGCCAGTGAACCCATCTCAATCAAATCCAGATATACTCTTACTCCCATCCATTATAATACCCTCTCCTTACTCACATGTCTAAAAAGCCGACTATTTCCCTCCCACCTTTACTTTCCCCCACTCCCACTAATCACCACCTTCACCGTCTCCCAAACAATCCGCACATCCAGCCCAAGACTCCACTCACTAATATACTCCGTATCCAACCGCACCACCTTTTCAAAGTCCACAACCTCA
>Ga0153942_1000166_pt1 | contig 23708 bp, 23 predicted proteins | sample TSNJ026MetaG_FD_104731 | JGI IMG/M metagenome (GOLD analysis project Ga0153942, IMG submission 104731) | Attine ant fungus gardens microbial communities from New Jersey, USA - TSNJ026 MetaG | ecosystem: Host-associated > Fungi > Mycelium > Unclassified | place: USA: New Jersey, Brendan T. Byrne... | reverse complement strand
GGCTATGGGCACGGTGTGGGGATGAGCCAGAATGGCGCGCAGGGGATGGCGAAGGCGGGGATGAGTTATGAGGATATTTTGAAGTTTTTTTATGACGGGGTGACGGTGGAGGAGATGGGGGAGATGGGGGAGTAAAAAAATAGAGTGAAAAAACAGAGTTGGTAAAGTGTGATTGTAAATGCACTTTATCAGCTCTGTTTTTGTTAATGCTACGTTGATGTGTCAAGAATCAGCTCTGGTTGCAGTTGCTTGTCATCGTTGCACTCTAACTCGCTGATAAAAATGTTGTCAGAGCTATCCTATCAATCGCTTGATTACGCATTTACGTGTATTCTATAGTGCTGTAGATTCCGGCGGGCTGGTGCAGATGGCACTCACCTGCCGGAATGTACAAGTGCTTATTGTATAATGAAAGTACCAAAAATTGCAGACCAAAACGGACATAATTGCATGTCCAAATTGGACATAATTTGCGATGATCAATGTAGATAACGTTCAAAGTGAGTCAACTGCACAATGAAACAGAGCCACCTCTTCACTATAAATGAGCCACCGTTCCGGTGGCATAAGCCAGCTTTATTTTGCTTGACTACATATTCACTTATCAGGATTGATTTTATCAAGGGCTTGCTGTGCCAGCTATAGTGCTTTGCACCCTTGACAAAACCAATCAAGTATCCTTCGAAAAGTAAAGTAAGCATGCATTAATTTGAATTGCTCAACCATCCGGTAAGGTGGTTCTAAGTGTCTGGTGTATACAATGATTTTTTCGTTTAGGTGGAAGCGTTATTGGAAGTACATTCTAAGTGAGTGGAATATACAGCATATACAGAGCAAGACCAAAAAATCTCGTATACTAATGATTTCATGAGCTGTCATCAGACTGTTCCCCTTCATTTTGATCAGCTATATACAATAAATTGCAACGGTAGGTTATTCATCGCTCATGTTTAATTATGCTGTTGCGTCACAACGGTACAAAAGGTACGTGAAAATTCTATTCGCCGTGTTTATTCTTGTCTATCAATTTCGCCTCCACATATTCAAGCATTGACTTTACTATAGGGAATTTTGTAATCAAGAGCATTTCATCATCAAACTCAAAATCAAACTCGCATTCTAAATCGACGATTGTCTTTATGAATGTTATGGAATCAAGACCAATGCTAGCAAAATCTGTATCCCAAAATACATTATCTACAACCTCTTCGTTAAGGTTCGAGACAATAACCTCAAAGGCTCTTTTTTGAATAGCCGATAATTTATCAGAAACAGAATTCTTGGATATAGCATCGTCAGCTTTGACTTCCACACATTCTGATACTTTTTTCCGGTCTATTTTTCCATTGGCATTTTCAATGAATTTCTCAACTCGCTTGAATACAGATGGAATCATGTACGAAGGCAATCTATGGGAAAGATAGTTTACAATATCTTTAGTGTCTATTTTCAACTCGCTTATATAATAAGCCCCAAGCACTTTATCAAGTTCATTCGTCACTAATGCAATAACGACAGCTTGTTTTATCCCTTCTATTTGATTAAGATGTGCCTCGATTTCTTCTGGTTCAATCCGATACCCATGAATTTTTATTTGATTATCTGCGCGGCCTAAACATATAACATCTTTATTTCTATTCTGCTTAACAATATCTCCTGTGCGATAAAATATAGAATCTGTAATTGTCTTAAATTTTTCTTTTGTTAATTGTTCATTATGCAAATAGCATTGCGATAAGCAGGCACCACCTATATATAACTCTCCTTTTTCCTCATTTGCCACGTCTTCTAAATTTTCATTTAAAATATGATACGATATATTGCGGATGGGCTTTCCGATGGGAATGTCATCTAAAATAGAATTACGGGGTATTTCATAGTGAAATGTGTCATCTGAACATTCACTTTGACCATACGCATTTATTAGGGATATATGGTCATAATCTTTATAAAATCTTTCAGCTACAACTCTATCAACTTTCTCGCCTGTTAAAATAATATAATCCATGCTTGACAAAGGTAATTTTTGATGCTTGTTCCCAATATATTGTAAATAACCATATAAAGTGTGTGGAATCATGCTTACAACATTAACCTTGTCTCGTTCAAGCTTCTCAAGAAATTGATATGGCTTTTTAGCAAGTCTATTATTGTATATAAATAATTGCGCCCCTAATAGAGCGGGCGTAAGTATTTGCCATATTGAAGCGACGAAACCAATATTGAAACTTAAACAGAGACGACTTTTATAACTAAGATTTAATAAAGCTATTTTCGAGTCGACATGGTTTAAAATACCCTTATATGTCAAAAGAATCCCTTTGGGTATACCTGAAGAACCGGAGGTGAAAATGCAATAGGCTAAATCATCTGGGTTATATTTAATCAAATCATTTTTTGGTTTATTACTCCCCTTTATTTTCGTATAATCTACAGGATAGTTTGTAGTTTTTTCATGGTTAAATTCAGGTCTTGCATTTTCATTGTATAATATAATCTTAGGGTTACTCTCATTTAAAATATGAGATATCTGTTCAAGCGGCAGATCAATATTAATCGGAACGACAACAGCGTTGCAATTAAGAATTGCAAATATTGATATAACCATGTCGATGGAGTTAGACATATATATTGCTACAAAGTCGCCGTTCTCAACAAATAGCCTTAATTTTTCAGATAAAGATATTATTATATTCCAAAATTCCGAATATGAAATAGATTGTTCATTACAAATAATTGCCTTTCCATCAGGAATCATTCGAGAAAATTCAAGTAGCGATTTTCGAGTATCAGATTGATTAGTCATTCAAATCTCGTATAATAGAGTTATTCTAATTTAGAAACAACTCTATTACTTTCCCCTTTCATAATTTTGTATATACCGGCGGGAGTAATCACCTGTTTGGTACAATAGATGCGGCATTGCGGATTTGTACATTTTAACTACAGTATGACTGTTTCGAGGTGACTTGTGACTCAAACCGCAGTTTCTGTCTTTATTGTTAATCAACTGGTTAATGTTTGACGTTTACATCAACAGCAGGAGCAAGAACTTCATTTGTGCGGTAAAGGAAATATACAGATCCGCATAGAGGCCATCGCAACCATGGTATCAACCTGAAATTGTTCCTTGAGAAAACCGGATTTGAATTCGTGGAGGTCAATCCACTACCCGCCAAGGTATAGTCCGGAGCACCATTCTTCGACATGCAAAAAAGTACATACAAATGTCAAGCTCTTTTTTACACCGTAAGGTAAAAATGTTATTAAAGTGTATGGTAAACGTTCTTTTACATTGACTTGAAGCCGTACGTAAACCTTATCTGCGAAGCACATTGATGTTGTCTTGCTACCTACCGCTTTGGCTCCTCAATGAAACCTTCGGTGTATATTTATATTGCTGCAAGAAAAATTTGGAGGTAAGCATGAATCCACACAAGCCATATGGCTAAAAATTGGTTCGGTTAATCTTAGCTCTTGAAACAAAAGGCTTTCCGCCCATCCTGAAAAGCTAAGATAGCCCGTTTGTTCTATGTAAGAAACAAAGCCGCTTAAGGCGAGCTTTAACGGAAAACAGCTACCTCTTTTTCAAAATCCGTACCAGCCTAAGGCTTGCTTTGCCACGTCTTTTCTTGTTGGTAAAAATATTTTGTTTTCTTGCCATCTCATTATTTTCATCTAATACAGTAATTTTGAAGTCAATAACGAGAATTTCTGATATTCACACAAACCAGCTAAGTTCGTTAAAACGGCAGTTATGGTTATTGAACCCTTATAATATATATTTGCGTCTGTGACAACTGCATATGTATTTTGGCTTGAATTATTTCAATTATTTTTATCCTCCCAATTACTTAAGCGAAGCCAATTTTTGATAGGCTTCATATTCACTGCTCATAATTCCAGCAATAATGTCACTACCCTCCTTACTGTTTGTTTTCTTTTTCATGATTTGTTTTATTAACAGTATTCTTAAAAGACTATATTTTTCTGAAATACTATCCATCATGTTTAATATAGAAGGGTCAATTAATTTATTGTTAATCATTTTATTTAAGAATATGCAATAACAATATCTTTGATTAGCGATGCGCCTTAAATTAATAATTAAAGGAATTGTATATACATCCATATACTCTGATTGCAATATTTCTTCAAATCGAATCGGAAAATCACAATAAAAATTTTCAAGACTCTCGAAAAATCCAGAAGTATTAATATGGTTTATACTGTTGACTATTTCTAAATGAAAAGCATCTGCCTGAAGACTATTAATTAGAATTGTCTCGAAGAAATTTATATATCCATTATCTTGAGCGATTCCATGAATGTTAACTGCATTTTCATCTTTGGTACTGTAAGGATCCAATACATACACTTGTTTCGTATTATCGCTTAATCCGGTTACTAACACATAATGGTCTATGTGATTTCTTTGATATGATATATTCCAAGGGCAATCAAAGACATCGCAATGTAATATTATTGGACTTCTCGGCAACGTTGATTGAATTAGATTTATCAAATTTTCATTGTCAGTGTATTGTTCATTAAATACCCTAATTCCATGAAACTTTTCTAACAATAATACCCTGCGGTTTTGATAATTCGGGTCTAAAGACATTCCAAATGGATAATCTTCCTTCTGGTATTTAAACCCCCATGATTCAGAAAAAATCATATCATATTCTCGTTTTTGATATGAAGCATATGTCGCAAATAAACCTTGATGGCATGAAAAATATTTATTTATTACTGGCTTAATCTTGTGTTTCATTAATAATCCTCCCGTTAGATCTTGCGCTAAACCAATCTATAAACCAATGAAGATATAGAATTAATCGTTTTAAAATTTTTTAGATATAAATCATTAGATGAAAATTCAAAGGCATATTTTTCTTCTATTGAAATGATTAACTCCACTATCCCAATCGAGTCTAATCCGCACTCACTTAACAATGTATCATCTTCTAGAATAGTATCTGGAGATATAATATCGCTCAGCAATATAATATCATGCACTTCTTTTTTGATCTCGTATATGTCCATTTTTCACACCTCAAATCTTTATATTATAGTATTTTAAAGCAGCAACCCATCGTTCAAGTCCATAGCCTACGCACCCTGTAACAATTGATCCCGTTTTATCAAAATGAAAAGGTTTACTAAAATGAGTATCATGAAAATTAAAAGATACAATAGCGACAACTCTTTCGTCAATTTTTACTGACAATTCATGCTTTAACGAATTTGAAAGCTGAAATTTTTGCTTTACAGAATTTCTTTTGCTTGGATAAAAACTATCTGTAGCAGAGTGAATTTCTCCGGGCAATCCTATTTCTTTAATATAATCCCATGTTTTTGATTTTATATTTTCTATGCATTTCACTACATAGTCGATATTTCCAACAAATACGATCTCTCTCACAGTGAAATCCCAAAACCTCGTAAACCCATCGAACTGCTCGTTTTCATATCTATACACTCGCGCTTTTGTAGTTATAACTTTATGAGTAAAATCTTGATTTTCGAGCATCGGATAAATATGCAAACAAGCAGCAGGAGTAAAATAACTCCGAGCCACTATAGCTGTTTTTTCGCAAATACACTTATTCTCTGCAATCTGCTGATATGCATTTCTCTTGGCATGAGCCGCCAGTGTTAAGTGTTGCGGAAAGGATGAAAAATAGCCGCACTTAGATAAAACATCCTGATCAATCATGGCCGGAATATGATATTCTACTGCGCCAAGTGACAAAGCTTCTTTGCGAAACTTATCGTCAATTACATTCATTAATTGTGTTTCATTTTCGTCATAACATATATAATTTTTATTTTCACCTGTAAAACTACTCATTATTTATTCGCTCCCTTAAAATTTTCACTTACTTAGAAGTATATGAACACGTTCAAACTCCATTTATATATATATCGTGAATTATATCCTCAACAGCCAGTTCTTTGATTTCAATATCACAAACCTCTGCAATCTTTGAAATTTCAAATACCAAATGTCCTGTTGTTATAACGGTCTTGTCCACTTCAAAACTCCATATCAGTCCATTAGCTTCTGATATTCCTTTTGCTCCAGTTATATTGAATGCTCGAACTGGCTCATTGAGATTGACCTTGACAATAGCCATTTTATTATAGCTATGCTTTAATTCTTTGACAGGGCAGTCTATGACAATAACGCCTTTGTCAATAAGTATGATTCTATCACAGATTTCCTCAATGTCTTTCATGTCGTGTGAGGTCAACACAACTGTAGTCTGATATTCGTGGTTGAGCTTTAAAATAAATTCCCGTATCTGCCTTTTCGCTACAATGTCGAGACCAATGGTCGGCTCGTCCAAGAACAATAATTCGGGGTTATGGAGTATGGCAGCAGCGATTTCTGCTTTCATACGTTGCCCGAGACTTAATTGCCGTACAGGTTGATTCCAAATGCTTTCAAGGTCAAGGTATCCTTTGAATAGACTGATATTTTTTTCATATATATCATCCTGCACTTTATAAAGCTTTTTCAATAACTTGAACGTGTCGCAGATTGGCAAGTCCCACCACAACTGAGTTCTTTGGCCAAAAACAACACCGATGTGATACGCATTTTGCTTGCGTTTTTTGAACGGATCATTTCCCATAACAAAAACCGCTCCTGAAGTTGAAGAAAGTATCCCAGCGAGTATTTTTATGGTTGTAGACTTACCTGCTCCATTCGGACCAACAAACCCAACAAGTTCGCCCTTTGAAATAGAGAAGTCAATACTATTTACAGCATGTATAACCTTATATTTACGCGAAAACATGAATTTTACAAATCCACCATCACGTTTGGCGACTTTATAGTCGCGAGATAATTTCTTGACTTGTATTAAATGTTCCAAAACAACTCCTCCTAGCTTCCGCTGCCAGAATATCGCCGTAACCCACGGTTAAAGACAGATAACGACAGCATGAAAAACAATATACCGATTATTGGTGACAAGATGCCGAGCACAAACTCTTCTGTTGTATGAACTTTCTGTAAAATGATAAGACTCGGATAATAGTTTATTATTGCCCAAGGTAAGACATAGGTTAATATAATCCTAATAAATGATGGAAATATTGAAAGCGGATAATGAACAAAAGTTCTAAAATCGAAATATATAATATCTGCTAAAGCTTTTGAACGAAGCATCCAAAAACTGAGGCTCCCAAAGATTATCATCGCACCCATTTGCATTAAAACTCCACCTATAACAGCAAAAAACAAGTAGATATATGTAAATATAGTCATTTTGTAATTGATTCGTACTATACATAAAGAAATAAAAATCAACGATACTGAAATTTGTCCAAGTGCTGTATCACCAAACCGACTACAAACTAATTGTTGTAATAATCCCATCGGGCGAATAAGATAACCATCTAAACGTCCTGACGTTATTTCTTGTTCTAAATGAAGAACATTGTACCAAAAAAATGTGGCTGCAACCGAATAAGTAAATAAATTTAAGCCATATAGGATGACCATATCATCAAAAGCCCAACCATCGATCGTTTGAAATTGTTGGGTTATCACCCAAAATGTTGTGTAGGTAATGAAGTAGCAATAAAAATTAGCAAACAAACCTGCAAAAAATGAACAACGATATTCCATCCGCGCTTTAATAAACATTTTTACATAACATCCATATATCTTTAAGAATTCCATATTTCAACCTCCTTGAACAACCGCTTTTCGCAAGGCTAATCGATATGTAAAAATATTTAACATAGCAAAGAGACATATCCATATTATAAGGATAATGTAATTTTCAATCAATTTGCTCATATCTACTGTTGCGAAAAGAAGCTCCAGTGGGAATGAATAAAGATATCTAAATGGCAAAGCACTGGCTATTGAGCTTATAAATCCCGGTAAAATTGCAAGCGGTATAAACCCACCTGCAAGTAATCTTATTGTGTCGTCTAAAAGGCGGACAAACGGCCAAATTTCAATTAATATGAATGCCAAAAATCCAAGCAGGGAATAAACTAAAAGAAATAAAATATGGCCTAAAATTATTGAGATTAATACTGCTGGGATATTGTAGTAGCCAGTATTTGAAATTAAAAACGGACTATACACCAAAATGACTGGCAACCCTCGCAATAGGAAATCCGAACAGATACCTGCAAGTTCTATTTGCCATGACACGGTAAAGATGTTGATAGGTTTTATAAGATCTGTCACAAAAGCACCGCTTGAAACCTTACCACCAATTCTTTCCGCCATCCCTCTTGCATAGAACATCCCGATAATATTTGAAACAATAGTGTATTTAGTCATATATGAAACCATATCAGGAGTATCCTGATACAAAAAACGCCAAAGCATTAGAGCGATAGCTATATAAAGAACAGACCCTATAATTGAGAACAAGGCAGACCAACGATACATTATGGAATTCTTTATGGTTATCTTAAAAAAATGCATTATTATTCAGCTCCTGTTAAATTTTTATCCATCTACTTCATAATATTACAAAGGTTTGTAGATTCCGGTGGATTGGTGCCATCTGTAAGGACTTTGGGAACCACTCCACGAAGACGGTACCAGGTGCAGAGTTCACGTTATTTCAGCTGATTAACTATTATCAGAAGAAAATATTTGTGTCAAAGACTGGCCACGCAGCGGTGCGAAGCATCCTTGATATGAATACTAGCTTCTGATAGCATAATAACAGCAGAAGAACAAAATAGAGTTCGGACAAGGTAATAGTGGCGCTAAATCTCCGTACAGATAATACTCACCTGTAGGAATCTACATGTTTCCACTAGGATGTGTTTTGTTACAACAGATGGATCTATAAGAGTTCTTTTCAATACATTCACTAATATTGGAGTAAACTAAAAAACCAAATCCAACACAATCATCATAGGGTTCAATATTATTGATAAATATCTCATCCACAAGTCTAAATATATTAGATTTTTCAATCTCTTGAATCCAAGACATAACTGGCATATAAAAAAACAGAGTAACTTCACGCGGATGTTTTTCTATAGAAGAGTGAATCAAATTAAATACTTTTAAAAATACTTTTAAGTGAAAAGGATTAAAGAAGAAAAATTTGTTTATTTCATCTAATGAATTATAATCTTTTGCATCCATGTTATAAATATTTATTATCGAATTTGTCCTATTTTTGGATTTAAATCTATCTAAGTTTTCTAATGCAGCAATGTACATTTCTTTATTTATTTCAATACCTGTTATATTTCGACACCTATTATACGCGGCAACAAAAAGTACTCTACCTTTACCGCATCCATAGTCTATAATGTGATCATTTGAAGAAAAAGGATACTTGGAAAATAGTCTATTCAATTCTAAATATAGTGTTGGTTCATAATTGCCGTGAATCGTTCTATTTTCCTCCAAGATCTTGTACTTAGAAGTTTTCACACCATATTTTATATCCATAAAATAATCTGTTACTGAATGATACTTTTTGTAAATAATTGTTTTCATCATATCACCTTCTATTAATTAATGATAGTCGATTATAATTTTACTTGATTATCCATTTTAACCAATAATAGCTTATAAATATCCTTGTTGGGCCAAGTCTTCTAATGCTTTATTTTTGCTGTCAATATCAAATAACCTATGATATAAGTCTAGTGGCCATTCAATTTTGTTGCCTCTAGCAGAATAGAAATAATTAGGAAACTCATTGCCTATATTAAAATATTTTATAAATTTTTCTATAAAACAAGTCCCAACTACAGCTTTGATCAATGAAAGGACATATTCTATTTTATGTATACAATTTGCATCTTTTGAGATTATATATATTTTTTCGATGTCCATTTCATATCGAGAAACCAGGTATATATCAAATAGTCTAAATAAGGATAACTCTTTTGGATCATCACCACTAACATATTGCTTATCAAGTGCGAAAAAAACGGCTTCATTGTATAAGTGGCAACAAAGATGAAGAAATTGGTATTCAGTATTAAGAAGTGGTATTGATGTGTTTTCAAAAGAAAATATATCAACGTTTTTAATTACATCATTAAAATTTATTAATGAATCGCCTGAATTCCCAAACTCCACCCATGCAAATTTAAAATTTATATCAATGTTTACTTCAAAATTATTATCATTAAATTTAACCATATGATATATTTCATGTGTATTGATTCTTTGGAATATTACATCTTTTCTTTTGGCTTGCATTATTTCCCCATCAATAACTTCACCCTGAACATATCCATATTCGCGTAAAATTTCTTCCACTTTGCCAATATCTTTTTCATCAATAAGAAAATCAACATCATTAAAACTTCTATGATAAGTCTTTTGGTAATATTTCATTATTAATGCGCATCCCTTTAATAAAACAAAACCAATAGAGTTATCCTTAAATACCGAATTAATTTCTTTAGCAGCGTTGATATAATTTTCATTGTTCTTATATATGAACTTTTTCTTATTAAGCAAATTTGATTTTATATCTCCATACGCTGGCAATAATAATTTATCTACTAATACCATATCAATGCGATGATATTCAAGTAATTTCAATAATTCGATATTAATATTAATGTTATTCAGTTCATTGATATTATCTTCCATGTAATTATTAAATAAACATTTAATCACATCAAACATATTATTCTCCATTCCGCCGCCTTTGGTCGGCGGCACAGATAGTAAAAAAATTATATTCACCTCCAAGTTTTCTTGTTGTAATAGACTCATATTAAGGTGTTCAGGCATCAATACCAGATACACCCACCTATTTGCTGTTGATGTGCAGGTGTGCCTCGTTTTACAAGGTGGGATAATAATCTGATTCACTATATGAGCCTGCTTTTTGTGTACATATCACAATTTGGGCTTGATTTACTTTCTTTCACACTACCCCCCAAAAAACAAGCAAGAATAAATTTGTTACTATGTGTACTATAAAAAAAAATTGAGAATTAATAGCTCTAATTTGTATTGGACTCCTATTTTATGTTTTAGTTCAACTCTTTTCATTAATTTTATATTATAGAAAAAAGCCAATCTTGATATAATTGCGAATAATGTGTTGAGAGTTCTCCATTTTTTGTTGGACAAATCAATAGTTTTATTATTTTTACATACAGCTTTTACTTTCCCCAAGAAATTAGTATCATTTACTTCAGTACATTCCAAATAATTATCACCCTTTTCAACAAGAATAACTTGTCCCAATATTCTTTTAACTCTAATTACTCTATGACAAATAATATTTGTTTTATCCTCTATAAACTCATTGTGTTTATTATGAAAAGTGATTATGTCGCCGATTCTTATATCTTCTATTTTGGATGATTCTGCCACAATCAAGTCTCTTTTTTTTATTAAAAATGGTTCCATAGAACGTCCCGAAATATAAAAGCATTCCATTTTAGCACCTTGCGATCAAGCTTTCTATATTGTTAATATTTTCTTTAATATTTCTACCAATTTCCACAGTGAAGCATCTACATTGTTCAATAAGCGATAAGGATACATTGATTAGATTATCCCTATCTTCAAAGGCTACTATTCTATGATGTAATAACTCTTTAACAAGAGATATTGCGTCGATTTCCTTACAATTAAAGTGTATTTCTTTGTCTAAAATACTTGGTAACAAGATAATTCTTGGTGTAACAGAGCGAACAAATTTCAAAGGTAACTTATTTATATTCAAGACATATTTGTCACGAAAAATAATATTATTATCATATGAATTTGATATTAGTTTTGAAAAATAACTATCATATACATCTTTATTAAGTCTAACTACATCTGGCAGCGAATATAGTTTATTATCAATTTTATTATAGATAATTTTGTCATCCGACAGGTATCCAAATCCTTTGTTAAAAGAGAGTGATAAAGAAAGAGTTGATTTGCCCGAACCCCTTTTAGCTAAGAACAATATTCCCTTTGAATCAATTTCAGTACATGATGAATGAATTACTAGGTTACCTTGAATTGATGCGATTTCATATAATATAGAAGTACAAAGCAAGTATGGTGTATAAATATTATGATAATTTCTTCTTAATGTACTATCCATATACTCTATTACTATTTGATTGGATGAAAACTGAATAATAGCATAATTATCGTATATAACGGCGTACAGATTTAATGATATTTTGTAGTATCTAGCATGGACATGAATATTCTCAATAATTATTTCATTCTCTAAAATAAGCAAACCGCAACGTAATATCTCTTTAGCATCAAGCTCATTTACAGCATGCATTTCAATTGCATAACTTGTATGATTACAGTTGGAAGGCAAACTAATATTAAGCTGAGAAAGTATATCTGCTCTTAATATTTCATTATCACATGCTATGGAAATGTTTTTAGTTTGGTTAATTATTTCATCTACGATACTTGCCATATTAACAACAATTCCTTTCAAAATAATAGAAAGCAAATAACACTACCTAACATTTCGTAACTATCTAATATGGTTCTTGGAAGAAGGATCATCTTATGCGATACCATCCTAGCAATGACTCTTACTCTATAGCCATTAAAATCAGAAGCATAGAGTGCATAAAGTTCAGATACTTTTAACCGGCTTGGGCAGAATGGCTACTCTTCTAAAAATCCTTGTTCTTTCATATATAATATTACTTCATTTATATCAGAAATAATCTCTTTACGTTCTGCATCGTATTCTGATTGTAATTTTTCGGCAATTTCATCAACGCTGTTAACTATAGGTAAATATTCTACGATTTGAGACGCTATCTCGTTTAGAGAATAAATTGACCCATTTGCGGTGTTAAACAACACCCCTTCGTTTTCAATTTTGCTAAAATTGATGCTGCTTTTGAGTTTCATTATTGTGTTTCCTTTCTTCATATAATAAATAAGTTGAAAATGCAGTATAAATCTCGGAACTACTATAGTTTTTGCTTTTAATGACGGATGTAAGATGATTAAATTTATTCCATACTTCTTCAATTTCTATATCCCATATTTCTCTGTTATCATAAAAGTCTGTTCCTGGATATGGACTTAAAATACTAAGTGATGCTTCTATTTCGGGATGAGTACGAATAAATTCAATGGTTTCCATGAAATTTTCTCTTGTTTCCCAAGGAAAACCAATCATAAAATAGCCATGAAAAATTATTCCTGCATCACTACACATTCTAATAACTTTTTGAATATCATCTGTGGTAATTTGTTTATTAATTCGAAAAAGTGTTTCATTGTTTGCAGATTCAATTCCAAACGAAATGGAATAGCAACCAGCCTGCTTCATTTTGATAAGCATATTTGACGTTACCGTATCAATTCTACTCATACATTTCCAATGGAATTGATAATCTTTTTCTATCATCAAATCACAGATTTTAAATAACCTTTCTTTTTTTAATGTGAGGTTATCATCATAAAATATAAGTTCTTTCCCCCTATATTTAAATTTTTCATCAAAATAATCAAGTTCTTGAATAACACTTTTGGCCGAACGAAAAATAGCTTGGTGACCCCATATATTTTTTGATGAGCAAAATAAGCAATTATTTGGACATCCTCTAGAAGAAATAAGTCCTAATGACTGTAATGCGATATATGGCTCCATATCAATACTATCATAATCAGGTAATGGAAGTGAATCAATGTCATGTATTCTTGGAGCTTGACCCGAAAATACTATCTCGTCATCTTCTTTAAAGGCTATTCCCTGTATATTGTTTATTACTTGTTCCTGATTAATAGCACTTAATAAATTCATTAAAGGAACTTCACCTTCACCAATAATTGCTACATCTATATAAGGGCTTGAAACCACCTTTTTGTAAGCAGACGACGCATGTGCGCCACCGACAATGACAATGCAACCCATGTTTTTTACAAAAGCCGCAATCTCCAATGCTTTTTCATAATTTGCAGACATACTCGTAATACCGACTACATTTATTTGGTTCTTGTTAATGATTAATTCGATTTCTTTTAATTCCAATTTTTTAATTAGACTATCGTAAACAAATGTTTTATATCCCTGTGCTTTTACATATGCAGAGAGGTATAACACTCCTAACGGGGGATGGACTATATCCACCTCATCAGCATCATCTACACTATTAGGATATAATTCAGTTAAAGGAGGAATAATGAACATAATATTTTTGTTTTTTGTTTTTTCCGTATACAAAATCATATAATATCACCACCTTAAAAATATTTCATATATCCACTATCGCTATTTAAAGAGCTATTTATAATTTCCAAATATTTAATATAATTACTCAATTTTCCAGATTCATAATCTTTCATGATTTTAGAAATAAATTTCTGCAATTCATTGCACAGAGGTTGCTTTCCATATAAATCACCAAAAGACTGATAAGCAATAGCGCGACAACCTCCTTTACATATATGCTTTACGTTACATTCTTTACAAGCAGAAATATCAAACACACCAATCGTTTTCCATTCTGATTTTATTCTACTTGTTATTTGTTCTTTATCTACGCTGAAGATATTAATTGAAGGATTCGTTGCTTTATGCATAATTGTTTCCAGTGCACCACATTGATATATATCGCCATTAGGTTGAATTTCCATATTATTACAAGACATAGAATTGCAATAATATGGATTTTTATTTTTACTAACAATGGCCTTGACGTAATTTTCCACAAAATCAATTTGAATATGTAGATATTTATTGATTTGAATTTCGTATAGACATATGAGGGCATCAAATACCTGATCCATTGTCATATTATTTTCTTTGCACCTATCCGAAGGAACCAAAAAACCATAATGTAATGTATGAATTTGATTTGACAATGCAAAATCAACTGTTTTTTTCACTTCTGAAATAGTTGCATTATTTAATGTTATAGACATAGTTACTGTAATATCATTACTGTTTAGTAGTTTGATATTTTCAACAACCTGATTTAATTGATCAATTCCTCGAGATAAGATATAATTATCAGAGTCCATAGCATCTATACTAATCTGAACAATAACATTATTGGCAAGTATACATTCTACTAACTCTTTACTTATAATTGTCCCATTGGTAACTAGACCTATTTCTAATCCCTTGGTAGATATATACTGTATCATTTCAATTATATCCGGATGTAAGCACGGTTCACCTCCACTTAACATAACAATTTCCACACCAACTTCAGTAAAATAATCCACCACATGCTTAAATTGATCAAATGTCATTGATGATAAATCCTTATTGGCATTCATATAGCAATATTTACAATTAAGGTTACATCTATTTGTAATTTGAATCCAACCATTTTTTGTACATTTGTTCATATTGATTCAGTCCTTAATAGTTCTTTTGGGAATATTCCATTATCATAATAATGCTGACACATAACATCAGAAGCGACAAAAGCACCTGATGCAAAATACACATCTGCTCTACAACCTCCGGCACACATTGATCGAAGCTTGCATAATGAACATATTCCCGCAATCTGTGAACTAGATATATTTAAAATATTGATTACTTTATCTTTGTCAAAAAGACATGATATGCCGTCACAAACATTTCCCAAATGGCATTCATTGTCATCGAGTAAACCATCACACAAAGACAATGTTCCATCTGCTCCAATAGCCACACTATAAGGGAATGTGCAAAGATAGCCATTTTTATATTTTGACATATTACGCAATGAATTTGGTACTAACGCTGGGTTTACCATTATGTTTAGCTCAACTTTTTTATCAGTTGATAAATAATGCTTAGCTAACATTTCTAAAGTTTCTTTTTGTTCAAAACAACTTAAAGCATAATCATCAACTGCTCTGCCAATTCTTTGCACTGGAACAACCGAAAATATATCTACCCGAGTCTGCCTGAGATAGTCATACAGTTTAATGGCATGTTCACGGTTTTCTTTCATTAATGTAAAGGCAACACCAATGGGTAAGGAGGAATTAACTGCTTTAATTCTATTAATAAATGATATGGATTTTTCAAATGCACCATCATGTCCGCGGATCTTATCATGCATAGAACCAACACCATCTAAGCTGATTTGCATTATTTTTAGATTGATGTTCTTGAATCTTGAAAAATCGATATCGCAAAATGTTCCATTAGTGCTTACATAAATTTCAAAACCATACTCACTCGCAAGTTCTAAAATATCTATCATATCCGGCCTAGTAAATGGTTCACCGCCCGTTATTGATAGCCGCATAATTCCATTTTTCATCAAATCATCAAAAATATTCTTAATTTGATTAATGGGTAAAATATGAGAGTTTGGTTTTTTAGAAGATTGTGAATAACATTGTATACAATTCAAATTGCACCTATCAGTTATTCTTATAGTACATGAAAGTATAGGTGTCGCGCCAAAAAAACCCAATATTTCGGCATGATCCGATAAATAATTCAAGATGAAACCTCCTTTTATTTTTTTAATACATCTTCAGGAAATAAGCCAGCATCATAATAATTCTGACAAGCAGGATCCGGCATAGTTAAATCCTTATATTTATTGTAGGCAGCAGCTCTACAACCTCCCGCACAGTATTCCAGATAAATACATTTTGAACATACACCTTTTAAATCACTTGTATTTATTTGGCGTATTACGTTTAATATCGGACTATTTTCCCATATTTCTTTTAGTGGCTTTTTCCTGATATTGCCGACTATCATTTCCGCATGTGGAAAAAAACCGTCACAGGGAGCAACATCGCCGTTTGCTTCTATACCCAATATGTAAGGAAAACTACAACAGGCAAATTTAGTATGCACATCATTTAGTCTTGAAGAGAATGGAACAAGAGCAGGAGGGAGAGTAGTATTAGATGAGAACTCAACTGCTTGCTCATGTTTTTCGTATTTTTCGAAGACGCATCTTAATACATCATGCATCATCGCAGCGGAAGGACTGCTCATGTTTTCAGCTCTCCCTGCTTCAATTAATAACATGAGTGCAAAAAGAGGGATTCCTTTATCCTTACAAAAATCAATTATCTCATCTAATTTAGTGGCATTTTTTAATAAGACAGAACCGACAGTAACATTATCGATTTTTGCTTTTGTAAATAAATCTAAAGCGTTCAAAGCGTCTTCTAATGATTGCTTTCCACGGTTTTGAATATGTATATCATAAGTGCCATCAATACTAACCTGTAACATTTTAAACTTTAGATTTTTAATGCGCTCCACTAACTTATCGTTAACAAAATGTCCATTGGTACTCACCAATGTATTAAAACCACATTGGTTTGAATATGCCAAGATATCAGGCATGTCCTCCCTAATAAATGGTTCCCCCCCGGTGAAGAAAACATCACTAACTCCCAAATCATATAATTGCTCCATTACAGCAGTTATTTCTGAAAATGACATCTCATTTGCAATCTGTTTACCACCTTCAGCATAGCAATGCTTACATCTGAGATTGCACTTTTTCGTTACACGAATAGAAGTGGAAAGTAAAGGTTTAACACCAAAAAAATCAAATATTTCTGCATCTTCAGATAAATAATTTTTCATTTTTCCACCTCAATAATTATTCCGTTCTCAAGCATTTCTTCAATACATGTATTTACGTCAGCTAATGCTTCTTCTGTAGATACATTATATTCACTTAATAACATATTGGTTATCTCGGAAAAATTGTTTTTCCCGTTGCATTGTCGAAAAACCAATGTCGCTGTCTCATTAAGCGCAAAACCATTATTGAATAGAATGCCTTTGCCGTATATCCGGTATTCATCATTGTTTTGCATATAAATTTTTTTTTCCATGATAGCTTCTCCAATCGTTAATATAATATGGATGATAAAATTGTAGTTATTCCAGAAGGTAACAAATCATCAATTCTATCATCCCGTGTATATCTACAATAGGACGGTATTTATGAAAACCTTCCTATTGTCCTCTTCATACCCTTGACGGAATTTAAATAGTAGTTGGATAGTACAAAAAACTCAAAACGTTAAACGGATCAAACTATACCTTGTGTCCACCGCAAGCAACAACGCGCTTAATCTTGCATATCATAGGTTTTACATATGTTTTTTTCATTATGGCAATCCTCCTTTCCAAATCCCGTCAAAGACAATAGAGTCATTATTCGATAGATGATTTTATGAAATCTAAACACTCATTAACTGCCTTATTTATCATACGATTCAAAATATTTCCCCCTTTTTCTTCTGTAGCAACTGAGGGATAGCCCAAATTCCCAACATAACCTTGAGGCAGATTACGTTCTTCATGGAATAAGTATTTTTTGAAATCATCAAACTTTATATCATGCTCGCGTATTAATTCCATTTTTACTTTTTCGGGATACAGGAACAATGCAACCGAAGTTTCAGCTTCACAAGCATGTCTAATGGAAGATTGTTTTTCGAGTATATCTGAATATTCAATTTCAGAAACATCGTACAGTATAATATCATCGGATATGTTTTTCATTGCTTGAATATGAAAAGGATCCCCGTGATATGTTAAAAGTAAAAAATGCTTAATGCCTTGTTGTCTCCACCAATCTGTTATTGATAGTATTATTTCTTTTAAAGTTTCGGCTTTTATTGAGGTTGTTCCTGCTAAATGCACATCACACGGTAGATTAACACCGTAATTTAATGTAGGTGCAATCATAGCATTGCTTTTTTCAGACAAAACACTAGCCATATATTCAGCTATAAAAATATCGTTGCCAAGTGGCAAATGATAGCCATGCTGTTCACAAGTCCCTACTGGAATTATAAGATTATCATTTACCTTTAAGATGTATTTTTCGACCTCATTCCAAGTCATATCAGCCATTAGCATTGGCTTTGCCTCCTAATTATTTGATAGGTATTTTCATGATACAAAACCATTGTCATTCATTTTACAATTGGATAACTTCCAAAGTTTCGGAGACTATTTTTTTTTCATAACTCAATATTTTTCTTAATTCGTCGGAATAGAAATCTCTTTTCATCTGCTGCTTCAGAAAATCTCTATTCCTTACAACATCCTTCAAATACCGTAAACGAAGAAATTCATATTGATTATTTAGCTTGCAATAATCTTCATAAAAAGGAAAATCTTTTCTCACTGACTGGAATGCATATAATAATTTAATTTTTAGAAAATGAGCCCTTTCTGCAAGCAGATGAAATGCCCTATAATCTATATCGCAATCGTTACTGTAGCCACGTTGTAGACATCTAATTAATGACTCAATTGCATCATAACCATAAAATATTTTATCATTTGAGAAGATCATTAATTCCGACTTTTTATTAATAATCCTTGTGTTATGTCTCGAATATATCAAACATTCCAAAGTTCTTTTTGTTTCTTCAACACTGTATTTATTATTAATTTCCCTTTTATAAGAAATAATTCGACAACAAGATACCAGTGACAGCATTGGATTTGCCGCATTAAAAAGAACACCTTGTTTTAATGCCTTATTTACAACACTAATCTTTTCCTCAAACAGTTCTAACATATAGCGACTACTAATTCCCATGTAATACACAATGCCTTCCGAACTATAACCATAAATAAAAATAGGATGAACAAAATGATCTTTGTTATATTCTCTACTTCTTGGTAAATAGTACTCGTCAAGTTCAAGTTCAATATATTTTTTGCTCATTATACATTCAATGATAAATTGTTCAACATCAAGTGACAACATTTCATCAAATTTTATATTCCTAATACAGAAAATATCATTGAAACATTCATTTTCTGATAAATACTCTTCATAATCCAACTTCAGGCTAATACCATCTTTGTAACTATACGTAATTAAACTCATAAAATGCATATTACACCATTGTTCATAAAGATGCTTATTTTCACCGATAATACAAAACCTGTACGCATACCAAAGATATGTATTCATATCTTTTTGAATCGTTATTGGCATTTTTCTAATTATCATAATGTTATCTTCCTTACAAAATATTTATCAATACAGCTTACTTTTATTGATTTCTTACTAATTGCACAATCATTTTACATTCTTACATATCATAACACGAAAACTCTCACAAAAATATCATATATTATAGCAATAGTTTGGAATTGTTGTCATTTTTTGCTAATATTAATATATCCCTCGTCTTTTTGGAGCTCCGGTGTCGAACGGATTATCGCCATTGCCGACAAAGGTCTCAACAACGGGGACAGCATTGCCTTCAACTTTGCCCTCGAAGATTGCTACATCTACGTCAAGAGCGTCCGTGGGGCAAATGCAGAGTTCAAGGAATGGAAAAGGGTGCTGGGAAAGGTCGGGAGGGGCTTCAAGATAAAATCGAAAGTCGTCCGTGATGCCTTGATAAGCATCACGGTGGAACAAGCGAGAAAAAAGAAAAGAAAGCAGAAGGTGAAGATCGAACAAAAATGGATCGTGTTCTTCGGCGAAAAATATGCAGTCAAGGCAAAGCACAAACGGGATGATGCAATCGAGAAGGCCATGAAGATGGTTGCGGATCCAGCCAAATACCGCCGTTCCTTTGATTACGGTGCGGCAGGCCATATTGAAAACCTTGTGATCGACAAGGAAACCGGCGAAATATTAAATATAGAAGACGTTCTCCGGCTTGACGTGTAGAAAATCGAAGAGGAGGAGAAAAACATGACGGCATTATGCAATTGTGAGCAGCGAGCTTGATGATTCCGACGAGCACATCATTGAACTGTACCACAGCTTGTGGCGTATATTATACGAACCCTGCTGTTATACATACGAACTTTCCGGGCAGAAATTCGCTTTATTGTTACATTTCCATCTGAAAAAGTTCATATAACATTCTTTGGTAATGTATCATATTAGCATAATTTCATTTTAGAAAGGAGACCTGATTATGATACATTTCGAGAAAAACGCTACTATTGTCCTTGATACTCTGAAAAGGTATGGATATGGTTCCAGAGCCATATCCATAAGTGAGCACTGTTACAGCGAACTCAGAACAGCAATGGAAGATGAGGGAGTTGCATTATTCTCCCGGGACATGGCTGATTGCGAAAGACTATATACTTAAGAGCGGCGATGACCTGCGTGCGTTGATAGAGGATCTTCAACTCCATGCTCTGGTTACCGAGAAGGGAGAGCGGAACCTGAAATATTATAGCAGCCCAGTCAGGGTGGATGGACAGCCGTTTACAAATACAAACCCGGAGCTGGTATCCCGCACAAAAGTCTGGTTTGACGGTTTGCGCGTGCGGCACTGGGATGACCGGAACAGTGTGAAATTCTATAATGAGCATAATGTCCTCCGTTTTGAAGTGACCACGAGTGACCAGACAAAGTTCAAGATATACTGGCATACGCAAAACCAATCCAGGTCTGAACCCAAAAGATTTATGCCAATGCGCAAGGGTATTGCTGACACTGCGGCCCAGGCTGTGGTTTCAAAGAACATCCTGAACCGGTTTACCGGGCACATGTCTGCTGTTGAGGAAAAGACCATGCTGGGTGAGCTGCTGTCTGCGGTAACTTCGTCAGTAGACCGCTGGGAAAAAAGCGTGCTCACGCTTGATGTAATTGGAAAAGACCGAGAGTTATTGTGTGCTATTTATGATCCGGCTTTTCATATGCATGCGATCACAAACAAAAAACTTCAGGAGATTTTAGCAGGTACAGCCTGGGCGAAAGGCAGGTCTGACAAGTAACTGTCTTTCCGGATAAGCAGCCATCTGCGCCTCCTCCATGAGCATGGTTTGATAAAAAAGCAACCAAACCAGAGAAAGTACATGCTCATGGATAAGGGACGCAAGATAACGGCAGCCCTTGATGCCGCTTCCGCTACTTTGGTCAATGATTTGCTGAAGCTTACGGCTTAAACAGCTGGCCAGTATAAATATTTTCTGAGCAGCCAACTGCATGTTGGTGTGTTTCGTGTGCCTGTAGATAGCGAACTGCCATCTCCAGGGCAGGATTATGGTACATTGGAATTAACAGATCATGCATAAAGTTAGAAATCGGGGTTGGCAGTTCGCAATAGAGGTTACGATTGGGCTAAAATAACTTGTTTTTTATTGACGCTACGGAGGATTAAGTTACTTCTTTTCTTTGTTATTGCGAATATCTTTTGGTTTGTTATTACTTACGCATATGCAGTTGGGCTAAGTTCTACTTTTAATATTCCGTAATAGCCACCACGATAGGATAAAGTTAACCCAAGTGCCCAAAAGTCCGATAAAGTATTAATTCCTGCTGACAAATTAAGGTTAGTAGTGCACAGTGGACCACCTGTCACAGTGTTGCCGTTTACTAAACTAACTGTTGTTAAGGTTGTTGGATTAATGGCGTATGCACGGACATAAACCGGAGTGGCTGTTGCTATTTGCCAAGTCACACGGATATATTTCAATGCAACAGGAAATGCTGCGCGAAAAATAATATACTGACCGTCAGTGGCAGAAGCGCCGACACGCAATGCTCCAGAACCCTGAATAGTTGTAGGAGTGCTAGCCGAAGCAGTCGACCATCCAGCCGTTGATGTAGTATAGAAGGCACCTGTGGACGCAGCTACACCATAGGTGCCATAATCAAAAACCGCTTGTTGGACGGCATTATACCAGCCGCTTGGAATAGGAGCTATTGTCTGTGCGCCGCTTAAGTATTGTCCAGCCGCAATCGTCTGTGCCGCCGTGCCAGGGGTATAAGTAGCTGCACCTTTCGTAGCAATACTTTGAGTCAGCCTACCAGAACCATTATGATATCCTGGTGGAATCGTGTAAGTGCCATTAATCCCTAAAGATTGCGATACTGCACCTTGGTTCGCCATCGCACCAGTTATTTTAGAACCTTTAACATAAGCAGTAGTACCTGTTAGAATTTGCGAGGCTGTCGCTGTCGCATCATTAGTAGCAGTACCTGATATCCCAAAAGCACTTTGACCGGCCAATACCTTTGCCGCTGTCATCCCCCCCGCCGTCGCCATAGTCCCGGCAGGGATAGCAAACAATGTATTTGGTGTGACATATCCGTCACTGCCATTATATCGTATTTCTGCACGCTGCACTCCATCACTGTTCTTTACCATAAACGCAGCATCGCCAACAAGTACTTTTGTACCATTAGCGGTTTCATGGGTAACGGTTGCTCTGTTGGTAAGATGCTTCATTGTACCAGCACCCGGTTCATCATCACTATCTTTTGTTATAGCCGTATAATTTTCCAGCAGCTGCGCCTTTGCCGCCGTTACATCATCGGAACCACTGCCGCCGCTGGCACCCCCCATTTTAATTGCACGAGACATTTACTTCACTCCCTTCACTGAAATCTGCATGTCAACAGTTGGTTTTTTCTCTAAGCATGTAAATAACATACCGCCATCAAAAGTATCCGCAAATGTGATATAGCCAAATGATTTATTGATTGCCTTAGCCGCTGCTGCTGTAGCTTTTTCAGGTATATAAGCAGCATACAATGGTTTATCAGTCTCGTTAACATTCGGAATTGCCACAGAGGCAGTATAGCAACTGCCACTTTGTGTCCACCCGCCGGTGCGGATATCAATTGTGATGGTGTTGCTCAAGCGGCTTACGGCAGTATTGGTGGCATTGAGTAATTCATTTACTTTTGCTGCAGAGTAAGCATTGACATTGGCATCAGCGCCAGTTGCTTTATCATTAATACCGATGGCCGACTGGGCTGTCTCCTTAATCATATCGGCCACATCACTAAGAAAGAATCGCTGCAGACCGATAATT
>Ga0153942_1000165_pt1 | contig 23785 bp, 20 predicted proteins | sample TSNJ026MetaG_FD_104731 | JGI IMG/M metagenome (GOLD analysis project Ga0153942, IMG submission 104731) | Attine ant fungus gardens microbial communities from New Jersey, USA - TSNJ026 MetaG | ecosystem: Host-associated > Fungi > Mycelium > Unclassified | place: USA: New Jersey, Brendan T. Byrne... | reverse complement strand
CTGTTGGTTAAACGACTTCTTGTTCAGTCATGATGGCGCTTCAAGGGCGATGCACATGATCCAACATAATGAGTGGCCCCTCGGAGATCAGAATACAACGTTAGCAATGTGGTTATATTGGTTACTTGTGGAACCAGGTCAGTCATTGGACATTGGAGTTGGTATACATAGCTTATCCGAGAGTCGATTAGATGGCCACAAGCCTAATGATAAGACTCTTGATGTCCTTGGAGCTTTTGCGCTTGCAGCACACAGAGTAGGCACAGTGCTTTTTCTTTCTCAGTTTTTATCTATCTCATCATTCCAGTATAACATTTCTGTGATCCCGTGGACGGATTTCCTTCCATCCTCAATTTCCCATCCTTCAAATCACATTACACACTTCGATCAGGAAATTGAGTTGACTTTCCTACCTGTCGCGATTCCTGCTATACTCTCTTTCCTGACCCTTGTCAGTCCACATTCTTATCCCGGACCCTTACTACATCCGCCCAGATCGGTCGTCCGCGTAAAGTCGAGTTCGGAATGGGACAGTGAATGGGCCAGATGCCAGTCGATGGCCCAGAAAGAACACAACGCCCATTTTACTGAAGCATTCAAACCCGGTAGGTAGGTATGGACCAGGCCTTCTCCTTTCGTCATTCGGTAACAGTTGATCGATATAGTGCAGAAGGATTTTGGGAAGGTCAATTTACAGTATGTAAACCCTGATATCATCACGATCCTCCGAATTTGGTTGATTCACATGCAGCTTCTAGTACACCGAATTTACTGCATATGCAGCCATCCTCGGTGGTGCCTCACCTCATGCCCTGCAAAAGTCTGTTGTGGCACGTCATCACCAAACCTGGAAACTTCGCGAATATCACCTCACAACATGGGACCTCTCAGATCCGGATACCGGTCTTGGTTTAGACCTGGACTCAAGTCTTATCCCCCTCCCCGCGGGCGATCCTCTTAGATCATTTTTTCCCATCGGGACACACATCAAAGAAGACCGCGAAGGGTTAACTGTACGTACACCCCAACGGAGCGGAAGCCTTCGATATCAAAGGGCTTCTCGCACAAGTGTTCATACTTCCAAGCGCAAGGAAGCGGAGAAGATGGCAGATGTCATTCTAATGGGAGAAGTATGGTTTCCGCTAATTCTCGAATCGCCAATCTGATTATCTTTCTGTCCAGGGTTACTCATCTTGGGGGCAGTTCAACTTGGTTGGTCGAGTGAGACCTTATGATGGATTCATGAGCCTGTCGAAGGAATACGTATGCAGACCATGCTGATCCTGGCTAATCTATTGTAGCTCACAACACTTTGCAGGTTGACGGCGACAGAGGGCAATGGCTTTACAGAGGGTACCTTGTTGGTAACACCCACGGAAGTTTGGTTGGCCGCTGGAGAGACACACTTAGCCCGCCCGATGTACCGGGTTATGAGGGATGCTTCGCTTTGGTTCGCCGGCAATAAGTCCAAGACCTCAAACGTTGAAGTATAGAATTGTTTATGTTGGTTGACTTCCTGGTGGACGTGAATCGCATTTTTGATATCTGGAAAGGATTAAATAACAATAGAATCTCTCGCCGAATGGTCTTCGCGAAGACCATTCGGCGAGAGAGGCAAAATTGAGAACCTGTATACTACATTGTACTTAAAAATATCTTGCCTGACTGCTTGAACTAGTTCAAATCTCCAATCTGAGCTGACGACCGTTTTATCAATTGACTGACTGATATCATTTACCAGTGGGTGTGTGTGGCAGCTCAAAGAGGTTGATCGGATGCGAGCTCTTATCACAGAATCCGTTATCTTCCATCCAATCGGTCCTCTTTCCAGCATGCTGTTGTTGAGGTCGTGGGCATCGTTGCCAGAGAGATGAATAACGAAACGATCGCAAAAATTGGTGGAAGCCCTTAATTAACTTTAACTACTGACGTGGGTTGCAGATTATTCTCTACACCTCCGTGATCTCTGTGGATGCACCACAGCACAGGAACCTATGTCTCTGAAAGGCTCTAACCCATCACCCTGTTTGAGAGCACTCAATTCTATGAGCTTGATAATAGCGGGTTTGTCAGGGTCTTCGATTACCAGGGTTTTGGAATCACTGATAATAGACCATCGATAGAGACCGTTCTCGCGCTGAATTGATCAAAGACAAGCTTCTGACCGAATTTTTATCATCTATAGTGACCCTCTTATAGTATCTGGTAGGCCGCGAATTGGATGAAAGGTTGTGAGTGGAATTTCCGTTCATTGCCGCTTCGAGAAGCTAATTGAGTAGGCCGCTATCGTTTTCTTGTTCCTCAAGGACGTTTTCTCTACATGGTTTGAGCTGTCTTATTAATTTATTTATATCCACCCATCCATCTGAAACTCGTCTTTCACGTCTGACACCCTGCTTAGATGACAATAGACCTGGAAGCCAAGGCAGGACCGAGGTTCATTGGCTTGAGGCGCAGCTAGGCCTGTCATAGACTCGGGATTTGTACCACATAAAGGAAGGCATCCACGAGGTTTTTTACAAAACATCAAGTGTCTCTATGATTCTGGAACTTTACCATCGGGAATGATTGGTTTTCAACTATAATGTTACGGCGTACTAGTTTGTACGTTTAATATCGGCTGTTCGATCCTTTGAAACCTGGTATAATCGGACCTTGACAAAATTTGCTACCGGACTCAAGAGACTTGAGAACAGAAAGCGAATTGAGATACAGACAGAAAATATTTTTGGACGATTACCGGTACCCGGGGACCTCGGATCGGGATAAGACGTTGATTATACTATCCTGGTTGGCTCGAGACCGGCAGAGTAGGCCCTCCCAAGATGTCGCGTTCTCATATCATAAACACGGGAATCCATGAAAGCCGGGATCCACAGACTGTACGCGTGGAGGTAGGGGTGTTTTTCCTTCATGAGCACTATCAAGTAGGACGGCTTCCGTCTCCATTTTTTCCCTTTAGATTCATTTCGATCAGAGAAGGCAACGGAAAAGCTTTTTTGTCGCCCGCGCTGATTTCTTGCCCGCATCTTCCGGTGTCTCAAAGAACCCTGAAGAGTCTAGACAAGGCGCATCCACGCGTAAGTAGTATCCAGTCAATGAGGCCGACCTCACACGTTCCGAGCGGTTCTTTTTGAGTGCGTCGACATAAACCAGTTCGGATTTATCGAATATCTGATATGACGTCATGTGATATCAATTAACTATGGACCTCAAAATAGATGACTCTGTGTTAATTGGAGAGACTTCATCTGTAGAGGGCCTTGTGTATTTGCAATACGAAGCGCGATGATTGATGGATTTGACGCTGAAGGTGTCACTTCTTGTCGTGCTACGAGATGACGTAGAGATTACTGAGAAAAAACTTTCCCTAGCCGTGATCATGAATCGGCGATACTTCGTCGGTCTAGAGCCGATGGGTGCCCAGATTCTATCCCACCGAATGGGCCGTGTCCGGAGATAAGACTATAAACCGAAATTTTTGCGCAAGTTTCCAATGGGCAGTCATGAATCTATGAGCGCAATTCCGGAACGAAATTTACGGCGGGTATTGTTTTGAGGTGAATCAACATATGCGGCTTTGATAAATTGGATAGCAAGAAGAAACAATATTTTCCCACCTCTGAGGTACCCTAACCTTTCTTTTATGGAGTTGGAATCACTGTTCATATAACTAATATTCTCTCGTTATGCGCATGAAATTTTCAGTAGCACGTCTCTCTGCTCTAGCGATGCACTGGGTGTTTCATGTCCTTTCTATGGTAGTATTATTAGCGTGCATGCTTTTACACAGCGAGCTATCTCAATGACCGATACCAATTCCTTCTATGAAGAGAAATTGTATATCTTTGCGCCGCGTCAAGCCAAAAGTTTCTCGAATACAATGAGCTGGCAAGATCGCATAACCGACTAAGCAAAGGAGACTTGTGACTTGATGCTTTTTGAATAGAATCCGAGGAAGCGTTGGAGATCGTAAATGTCAATGACAGAGAGAAAAATGGAATGCATAAATATTGAGGAATTGCAACACTGGAAAGACCGCGGACTGTGTACGTACACTGCGTAATAAATTGTTGACAAAAAATTACAACACTGGAAAGCGAAACGGACGTTCAATAATCAGTTTATAGAATGATATGACTTGATGGAACGAACCACATGCTTGGATTATGACGACAAGAGAATAGGTCGAAAGTAACCATGACAGATTCTAGACTGCTCTAGACCAATGACAGTAAACGTGAAGACCGGGGATGCATGGACTTTCCTTTAAAACAAGGACATCAAAATTGTATCGCAATAAATAAATGAACATCATCACACATCACATTTGACGAAATGCAGCATACGTAGCCTACCTCGATAAAATCGGTAGCACAAATGAAGAGGTTCGCGCCCATATCACATCATAGGAGTGACCTAAATTGAGGAACAGAAATGAAATAAATTAAGCCCCCCGATGGACAGTATGAAGGGAATCCTAGGGACTAGAAAACACGAACCGATCGGCGTCCATACATATAGCGAGTAACACTGAAAGAGGGAGAGATACATACATCCAAAGTAGTAGTGACGCATCTTGGGCAACATTTCACAGAAAACATCAACGAACCCTCGAGTATATTGGCTCCTTTTTAATTTAGACTTCCACACTCATTTCGTGTTCCGGGGAATAGAATACTGCAAATTGATCAGATCTAATGAAAAAATGGAAAACTCTGTTTACCTCTCAACGTGAAATCGGTACATTAAATCGAATAGATTTCTGACCGAATTTACCTTTCTAAAAGTTGCCGAGAAGCGCGTCCTCGGACATTGATGTCAGTCGCTACTTGTAGTACGGGATATGCCGCAGCGCGTTGTCGTGGAGATATCATCCAGTTCTCTCCCCTTACGAAAACTGTCAGCAGCATCAACTGCAAACCGAAGAGAAGCAGTTAGAACGTTTTCGAAATCAAACTCAGTCCTGATCTGACATAATATGAGCCAACAGAAGGAAGCTTTCTTGGATTCAACATTGTGTTTCAAACGCAAGAAAGTGGATCCCAAGCTTCCATGAATTACCTGTCTGTATTGACGAGAAAAACAAACCTTCGAATTTTCAATTGATCTCAAAGAGAAACTCCGGACGGCATTATGATTATGTGGAAGCAGATGCAGATACATACACATGGTATGAGACGTCTGAATAGTGCTACGAATAAGGAAATTTCAACATTCTTTAAAGTCAAACAATTATTGAGCTCACATTTAGTCGACAGCATATCTACAGTTCTCCCGGAGTAAGAATCAGGATTAACATCCCAAGTTCCACCGCAGCTACAACAACCGTCACTTGGATGACAATCCAACCTGCTGTGACGAATGGCCGCCCATAGTTGCGGCCTCCTTCTTGGCCGACAGTCGACAGTCCCTGATGTGGAGTATCTGCTTCTTGATGACAGTCTGCAAAGTCATGTGTCGAATGACGAGCTCGGGTGAACGAAATAAAGAGGAGGAGGGCTCCAAGAGATGCGAACAATAGGCCGACTAGAACCGTGCATAAGCTCGGACGAAAGATAGGAGGAACATTTGGAAAACAGATTCAAACTCACTTTTCCGAAACCGAGTATCGAAAAGTCGCAGTATCGTCAATGCATAGCCGAGGGAGCCAAGTGCGGTACGGCTATAAGCCCCATGAAATGTGCGCTGTCGGGCTCGAATTTCAACGAGCTCATTAATGTCTGATGCTATGTAGGATTGTTGACGATGGCCTCTGCTCACATTTTGGGGATCAAGCACCATAGAGGACGAAATAATGAGAAAAAAATACCTGTACCGGTGCATTGTGCAGGATCTATGTTGGGGTCAGCACAAGCCGAGTCGTTTGAAAGGCAGACAAGCACAAAGCATCAAGAGAATAGCAGCAGATCCTACCGGAACAGAACACGTCAGTGAGCAAGAAGGAGGAGAGCTTTCAGGTCCTTGGAATCTATGGTCTTGAGTTCTGTCACAAGAGTAGACAACTCGCGCAGGTATGCGCAAGGCCGAGAGCAAGCAGGTCAAAGACAGCCATTTGCTATTTCGGCGTTTGATCCGGTCCGGCACATCCAGACTCCTAATTTTCTGATCTTCTATCCATCAAACTATTCCAACGTCAAAATGCCTGCAATACCATCCGAAGATGAGCTAACAATGGCAATCGTGCAGCTCAAAAAAGACAATCCAGAACTTGGAATCGCTAAAGTCCATGCTCGACTAACTGGTAAATATCCAGACTGGACTGTTAGCGAACAGAGGACAAGAAAAATCATCCAAAATCAGGGGCTTATCATCTCAACACCCAGAAATATGCACGAAGTTAACATTTATCCGTCATCTAGGCTGGTAGCTGGCCTTCATGTTCCAAAATGGACTTCAAAGGTTGAAGTGAGATGGTTTGGTAAGAAGAAAGGCAAAGGCCTAGTTGCTACTCAAGAAATCATAAAGGGTGAAGTGATCTGGAAGGAAGATCCATTCATCATTGCACCTGAGTGGTGAGTTCTCGTCACTGTTTCAATGATGATGTGGGGCTCATGGATGTTACATGGAGGATTTAGGGATATCTTCGATTTACAAAAACAATCGCTTGCCTGTGCGTTCTGTACAACACCACTAGGAGACTCGCCATTGGCATTAGCATGCTCCGCCTCCAATGCGACTTCTCCGTGTGCTGCGAGATTTTGCAATCGTCTATGTTTGGTGCGGTCTGCGCAGGTTCACCCTTTACTTTGCTCTGCGAGAAACCCAGCTTGTGTCCCTCTTCTCAATTTTGTCCGGGAAACTGAGTGGATGACATTGCATGCGCTTGCCCAGTGTATGAGTAGGCTTCTCCTCGCAGATCAGATGAACGAGAAAGCATTCACTGAGGACTGGGAATTTGTCAAATCACTGGCTGAGTTAGGTATGGAAGAGCGCTTTAAGTATAGCTTCAGACTGTAAGTATTACTGCTCCTGTTTGACTTCTCCTTACATTTGACTAGATCTGAATGGGAACCAGATAGAAAATCTTGGAAAAAGGCGCACCAGCTGTTTCTTCAGGCATTCAAGGAACCCAAGAGCCAGCAAGAAGCAAAGAAATTGGCGAAAATACTGAAGAAACCGATAACGGAAGGCCTTCAAAATGATATCTTTGACTATGACACTGGCTTCTTGCATGGACTGGGTTGCATGAATCTCAGTAAGTGCCCAAGATTGACGTATGTCATAATGACCTACCGTTATCTAGACCTCGAAGCTCACGGAGGATTGTATGCATTGCACTCCCATATGAACCATTCTTGTGAGCCCAACGTGTCAGTTCGTCACCTAGACCAGCGCACAGCCCTCGCACGTATCACTGTAATTGCAAATTGTGATATCCGGGTGGGTGAGGAACTGCTGGTGACTTATGTCAATCCGCAAATCCCATATCGAATGAGACAAAATGAATTACAAGGATGGGGTTTCGGGAAATGTACATGTCCACGCTGCGTTAAAGAAGCCCAAAAGTCAAAGGATAATGATGACCGAGAGCTGGCTGATCTCGTAAAAGAACTCAAGGCTGGGTTTGGTGTTGCATGATTTGGGTTATATACTATGGTAACTCAACAGGTGTAAAGACGTGGGAGAATGATAGCATATGATATCCAAATGCACCTGACCATGTGATTTCTGTGGCGTGAGAACTTCAAAAGCGTGATAAAGGTATGACTTTCCAGGTCACAGGGTTTGTGATCACGTCTGGTCGTGACTTTCACGCCCCATATCCCCCTCCCCTCCTCACTTCACAACAAGCGCACATTGTGCAAATACAATATTTTTCTTGAAAACGTTAGGTCTTTGTAAGAAAAATCACAGTATCATATCTCGAGGCTTATAGCCTTCCTTCTGATATTGTTTAGCTCGAAACCGCCTCGTCAGACACTGACTTGAACTCGCCTGTGAACATCGCTGCCGCCAATATCACCGATATTCCAATACATTATTTGGCACCGTTTTCCCCTCGTAGATTATCGACTCTAGGTCTCCACATTGACGCTTAAATTGCAATGGCACCTCCATCCCAGCCCAACCATGATTCTGCGCCGGCTCAATCAACATCAAACTCCCTTCAAGTTCCTGCCCCTCAATCTCAAGGAGGCGTAACTGCTCCTATTCCAACCGCTTCTGATTTAAACAATATTCAACTTCAAGGCCTTGACCAAAATCAAATCATATCCATACTCCGCCATCTCCCTTTGCTGAGCAGGGTGAGTCATCTGTGCTTGTATCAGGCTCGTCTCGAGAGGATTGTTTTTTTTTCTTGTATCCACGCTTTCTATTATCATTCGTGGTCGGATCGGTTTCTTGTTGCATCAGTCGTGTTAATTAGCTACACGTGATCATATTTCGTTCGCGACTCGCGACGGTGAGCACGAGCGCATCTCATGCAAGTCACGGGGAGGCATCAGTGTTGTCTTTTTTTTCAATTTTGTTCTTGGGTGATATCGTTTGCCGCATTGATTGATCCTTTTCGACCAGCTGAATGAAGGCAACACAAAGGAAGATGCAGCACAGGTTTTGTCGAATCTTGCTGCTTTTAGCCCTGGTGCTGCCCAATATCCACAACAGGGCGCGTCCACGGGCCTTCCAGGTATCAATGACCCTGGCCCTTCGTCTCATCCTCGTGGACCTCCCAATCTTGGTCAATTGAGTGCCGTTGCCCTTCAAGCAACATCCGCAGCTTCTCAGCCACTTCGGCCAGAGGGCTCAGTCACCGACGAACGAAGTGTCCAGCAGTTGCAACAGGCAGCGCAACTTGTTCAGGCTGTCACCGGTGGCTCTGACACCGCTGATAAGACTGTTGGATCTCCCACGGCATCCGTTACAACAAGTGGTGGTCGCCGTAGGAACCCTGCGATGGGAAGCGATGAGTGGACGAGGCAACGGAAGGATAATCATGTAAGTGCTTTTATGTCTCAGAGGGTCGACAATATCTCAGCTCCTTTCTAACAGAAAGAAGTCGAACGCCGGCGTCGCGGCAACATCAACGAAGGCATCAACGAGCTTGGCCGAATAGTTCCAAGTGGGAATGGAGAAAAAGCCAAGGGTGCAATTCTTGCTCGCTCTGTTCAATATATTCATCATTTGAAAGAGAATGAAGCTAGGAATATCGAGAAATGGACACTAGAGAAGTTACTGATGGATCAGGCCATGGGTGATCTTCAGAATCAGCTCGAGGAGGTCAAGCGCATGTGGGAAGAAGAGCGCTCCGCTCGTCAACGACTCGAGCTCGAGCTCGAGACGCTTCGAAGGAAGAGCGCTGCGCCTGTAACTACTTCTGCCACTTCTCAATCAGTTTCTCAATCTCAGGCTGTCAGGTCTCCAAACGTCCTGAATAAGAACCCTGACATAGCTCCTGGAGCAAAGCGGAAGAGCGAGGAGGTCCCCGACAGATCCACTAGAGCCGGTGAAAGCGAGGGCGATCGGGACGGCAAACGTCTGCGAACCGATTAACCGATCAAGCTAATTGTTTGATTTGTTCTCTTCCTTGTTTCTTGCTTGCGGTCTTTGCTTTCCATTCCTATTTTGGGTGCGTATTCGTACGGAATGTATTTTTTCCATATCTATGCATGCCTTGCCCAATTTATCCTTTTGTGGCATCGGTAGCCCTTCGTGAACTTTTGCGCACTCGTCTCCCTTCTCGTTAACCATGTACACTGACAGCCGCTCTATTTTTCTCCTGTTCTGTAAAAATTTGATATCCAGAATGAGATTATATATTTTATGAAGAGAACTGGGATGACGTACCCTGTATTGCCTGTGGCCAGTGAGCGGCGTTGCGCTTGGTGGGCTGCCTCATCGATATCGTCAAACTCCGAAACCGGATTGCCATATACAATAATCTGCCCTCTTGTGTGCTACCAGGATTTGAAGGTTAAACTGGGGTCATGTCCAATTGATATGTTTCCAGCATTATCAATGCCTGATTTATCACATGAACCGATGCACATATTAAGCATGAGGCTGAGACATCCATTAACAGTGTACCGTGTATTGTTCCTCGATTGTAAACACCACATCGTTTGGAGTAAATGAAGATATTGCGACCGTTAAACCAATGTCCAGACCCCCGCACCGAGAAGTGGGGATTACCCAAATATGTGATATAGCTCCAACTTGTTTTCTTTTGCAGGTGAGTCTGACTTGCCGCGAGACATGTAGGACCCTCGATCATTTGGGTTGCTGAAGTCACGCTCATACAGTCCATGATCTAGAGTCCCCCCACTGCTGTAGGAGATTTCTCCCTAGGTCTTAATCCTAACCCATGGTGACGCGCTCCACGTGGTTTGGCAATGGGAAAAGGAATCACAGCCGACGAGGCTCTCTGCTCTCCGAGGAAATTTGCAAGCTTCTAGAGATTCAACGGTGAACTAAGCTTTGGGAGGTGAGGTTTATCTTGGTTTTTGTTACTCGTAAAAACCTAGTAACATCTCAGATCTCCGTTTGGTCGTAATGCCGATGCCGAACAACTTTGAGACCTAATCACCAACGGAGTTCAGACATCTCTGCATTTCTCGAACGAGGTGAGTATAACAGATTCGTTCAAGTAGCAGGTCGCCGTCGCGGAGATGAAGTTTTGTGTGTCAAGTAAAGTTCACAGGCGGCCATGGGATGCCAGGTATGTCCATCGGAAACGTTGAGGGTTCAGTTAGAGAAGTCTAGACCTTCGAGTCGGGGTTTGTCACGGAGAAGTAATTCGCCACAAGATGTGCGATCTTTGTAGAGCTCCGAGGACGAGTAGGGATAAGGCGACGATCCGCAGAGCTGCAATGCCTTTTTCAGCAGAAGTTACGAGTTTGTCAATCCTGCAGGTGTGTATGAGATGGAGGACTGATCCCAGGGCCCTGAGATTCCTAGACCCATGTTGGCTTCACCGTTGAATGCAACAGTCCGTTTTTTGGACTTGAGATCACCCTTGGTCATAGGAACTAGCTGGCTCGGGATTATGTCTCCATTCTTTTTGGTCTATCTGCAGTTGTGGACCACCTCAAGTCAATTACATGTGTTTCAGCAGAAATTGAGCCAGCTTTCTTGCAACAAGCCAATCTACGACTTGACAGCTCTAATCTCGCTGTTCTAGACCAGACGTGGCGTAAACGGCCGTCAATTAGGACTAACCAAAGCAAACTGAATACGCCGCATTGCTGGAAACGGTGGCCAAACTACTTTACATCTTTTCATTCTGGACCCGTCTTTGGCGGAAAACCTGACCATGCCTTATCCTACAGAGGCCGTTGTATGTATTCCAAACGACTAATGATGACATTCCTCAGGGTCGATAACACTAAATCTGGGTCTCATGCCTCTTTGAATTCTGCTTGAACCGCAGGTTTTCGGTTCTCCCGGAATTTTCAAGCAACAGTCCCAGTTAGTACTAGCTCCAGAAGTTATCCTTTCCCTTCCAGTGGGTCTTTACATACATATATCGAACTCACTTTCGGGAAGAGTCTAGACTGGATCCATGGCTCAGAAAACTTAATTGTTGCTCGAGCGGCGTACTACCAAATCACGAACCCCTGTTTCTATGGATCTTTCGAGTCCTCTCAACAACAAGGGTCTAAATGGTCTGGCTTTGATTTTTTTTACTGTACGTCCTTGGATCAGTAAATGATGTCATGCACGAATATACATGTGTGTGCTCTTTGAACCGATTTTATCCGATGCCATCTTTTTTATCTCACTTTGGTAACGGGTGATCATTGAAACACAATTGAGACTTGAACTTTGCATCCTGCTGCGGCACTGTGATCAAGTGTCGTTAAGGTTTGATGGTTCACACGATAGAAAGATAGTTGTGATTGATCAACTTGTTATCGATAAATGCCAACGTCAGCCCGCTGGGTTTCTTTCTAGTCATGAGGATGATTACCCCCGGTATGTGAAAAGTAACCTGCGAAACAGTTTTGGATTCCCTGTCAGAAAATAAATGTGTTAAATCATATACACCGTATGGCATCCCCTTTTGTGGTTATCTTTGTATATTTACTAAGATGTTTCATGTCAATCAGTGTATCATTGCAATGTCAAATGGGTTCCTTCTCAGATCATTTGGACCTGTGTTAGGAGCTGTGCAAGGCGATGCGTATTGCTATGCATTGTAATGACCCGGTATGGCTAAACCGGCCGGGAAGGAGCGTGATGCTGCAAGGATTCACAACTTTTGATATTTCCTGATGATGTCGGACCTCATTCTGCTTTGTACGTGACTCTATTGGGATTGTCAACATCCTTCTTCGCAAAATATGAGTCCGCCTCTGCTTGACGATGACCCACTTACTCTGGCACTTCAGCCGCCGGCGGACGAAACCCCGGAGCAGCGTCAGGTGCGAGAGGCAGCCGAGGTTGAGGCCAAGAGGGTGAGCGATGAAATTGACGAGCAAATTAAGCAAGAAAAAGAGAATCAAGAACGAAAAAAAAGGCCAGTCAAGTTGCTTCTGCTGGGCGAGTATCTTCTGCCCTGCAGCCGTTTCTGTCTCATGGAAAGCGTTTTCTAGGTCAGAGTGAAAGTGGCAAGACTGCTACACTCAAAAGTCCGCTCTTTGTCTCATCTTGCTTGTCCTTGCTGATTTCCCTCCAGATTTCCAGCTCACCTACGCACAACGCGAATGGTCAAATGATCGAGCGTCTTGGCGCGCAGTCATATTTCTCAATTTGGTTCGCAACGTTAATGAGGTCCTTGAACACATGGATGCAGAAATGACCGGTCTACCTAATCCCCCAACAAATGATTCTACTGAAGAACTTCCCATCCGATCCGTCAGAACATTGCCACCCCTGAAGTTCAAGGACAAACACAAACAGCTTCGCCTTCAACTTGCTCCGCTCCAGCAAGTCCAGCACGACCTAGAAGAACAACTGGGGGCTGCTAGTACTGAAGTCTACTCCTTACGCTCTCCTGAGTTCCAGACTTCCTCGGATCGCCGCGTCCCAACGGAGTTTTCCATCAATTCCTCAAATGGATGGAAGTCAGCCCTTGATAAATTCCGCAAGGCTCCAGGAAGTCGCCCAGAGGCACCAAATGACATGAATAAGGACAAAGTTCCTAGAAATGTGGAAGATGAGATAGCTGAGATCATTGCAAGCTGTAGGGAGAATATCAAAACCTTGTGGGAGGACCCCACTGTTGGGGAGGCCCTTTTGCGACGGAAAGCGAGAATAGAGGATACTCCGGGTTTGTGAGTATTTCGACTTAGCATTCAATCTCTTTACTGATGTCAACTCTAGTTTCCTAAATGATGCAGACCGAATAGCTGTCAAAAACTACCTGCCGTCTGATGATGATGTTATTCGGGCCCGTCTGAGAACTTTGGGTGTGCAAGAATACAGGTTTATTTTTGATCACGGTCTGTCAGATACTTATTCTTATTCCTACATTTGGCTCATAGTGAGACGGAATAGGCAAGACTGTAGGCCAAGAATGGCGTTTATATGATGTTGGAGGCGCCAGGAGTAGTGTGAGTGCCCCTATCATTCACGAGCATTCTGCTAACTCCATCTGATCATTCCAGCGCGCCGCGTGGTATCCGTACTTTGAAGATGGTGAGCCCAGAAGCTGTCCAATACACAGGAAGATTGATGACTCTGGCCAGTCGATGCCATTATTTTCTTAGCGTGAGAGGGAAATTTCTGCTTTTGTCTTATTCTTGTCTGATATTACTTTTTTTAGACCAAGTCGGTACCATTAAATCATTGTCCCCGTTCACAGCTGCTGACCCTTGCCAACAATCTAGTTTCTCCTTTTGATGAAAAGTTGAATGAGGACCGTCGAGTGAATCGACTAGAAGATAGTTACCTGTTGTGGAAGTCCGTATGCTCATGCAAATTGCTCATTGAGGCACAATTAATTCTTTGTAAGTTCTATTCTTATCGTATGCTAATTTCTCAAGTCGCTGGCATTAGTCCTCAATAAATGTGACCTCCTTCAAGCCAAGCTCTCAAGAGGTGTACGCATCCGAGACTCCGTACCGAGTTATCACAACCGTGCAAATGATCTCCCTACTGCAACTCGGTGTGAGTATGCGCTGCTCCCTGCTTGACTCGCTACTCATGTTTTCCCACACTTAGACTTCCAACAACACTTCAAAGAGATCGCACGCCAATATTCTCCCACCCCAAAACCTTTTTATGTTCATCTCACCTCGGTGATAGTCTGTGTTCTTTCTTTCCTCTTTGGAATAGCATTGATACTCATATACGTTCTTATAGGATACAAAATCAACAGCTATCACACTGGGGGCGGGTATGTCCCTGATAGCTCTGTGGCATCATCATGCGCTGATCAATTTTTTCCTTTCAGTTGAAGAATCCATATTGCGTGAGCATCTTCGACGTGCAGATCTGATGTAATGCCATTCACGTTAGCAATCCGGGAATGAAAAAGTACTTCCTGTGATGCTAAGGATGATGGCTGGGAACCATCCATCATAGTTCGATTTCCTCACTACATTAGTGTCCGGCGGATCTGTTCAACGATTTCCTGCTAATTTCGCTTTCGACTTTTGTCCTATGCCCAACGTCGATGGTTCAAGAACCTTTTCTTTGGTTTTGATCCCTATGTATGATAGTTACCCCCTCCAAGTTTCCTTGTGATTGGATCAGTGTTTCAATATCTGGGTTGGTGATCTGCTCGATTTCTAAACCTGATTAATCTAATTGATTATTTATGTAAGATAGCATTTCAAAAACGTGTGACTATGTCTGACAATGGATAATAGTAATTTCCCATCCCCGATGAACTGAATATTGTAGTGACTTGAAGTTGGAAGCAAATATGTGCTATGTCGTCATCCTCTTCACCAGCATCTCTATATGTATCAAACCCTCAGCAAAAAATAGATGTCGTATCGAAGAGGACGACATAGCTTCATCCTCCTCTCCCTCATAATCGCCATCGTCGTCGTCTTCATTATCATCGCCAGGAGCATTTTCAGTATCTTCGTCCTGATGCTTATTGTCACAATTTCTCTTTACTTAGAGTATCTTACCATCTACCTGACGAAGATCACGTGTTCGTTGTCTTTTTTCGGATTCAGCATCTCTATTCCGCAACAAGAAAAGAAAACTAGTATTGAGACATAGAGGGCCCCAATGTCTATGGGTGGCTTGTGTTCATTGTAAGTCGGCCAGTGAGTGCTCAGACATAATGAGTATGTAGACTGGAGTACAGTACAAGAGGGGGAAGGCAGAGGAGAAGGAGCAGGCGATGTGTGAAAAGAAATGTAAAAAATATAGCGGATTTGTTTGTTTTGTGGATTCCTTGACAGCCTCTCAGCTTGGACTTACCCACGACGGACATCGCTGAAATGCCATCACCAGTTAATCACCGATCAGTGATGCACAGGACAAAAACTGACTTGAAGCATCAATCATTAATGACATTAGTGTAGAGCTAAGTATGTCGTTGGAAGTACCATTCAATGCCATTGAATTGGACTGATGCGTTCTACATGCTGATTGGTCATTGGAACACCATCACTCCACTTGTTCAATTTACCTAGGCAACCGACGAACACTCATACATTTGTATATAAATATATAAATTGATACCATCATTTTGCTCTCAGTCTTCCCCCCCAATTGAAACTGCTAACGTCATGATGGAATAGCTGAAGGATGGTCAATATACAAGAGGCATAGTTAAACTGGATATTGGGATTTGACTAGAGTTCATTTTTCAGAGCAGAATCTAGTTTTGGAAGTGGAGGCATGATTGAAGTAGTCCTTCCCAAAGTTTTGTAAAAGCTCCAGATCTCGAACACTCTGCCAGAATGATCCCAGTGCAAATCTATGCTATTGTACCTGAATTTTTGTCGACAATCAACTCTCCCTTTATGTTTAGCTTTCCAGCCTCTCGCACTTATGAATATTTATTGAAGGTAGTTTGGATTGCGGTTGAGAAAGCCATTGTAGGCCCAATCTAGAGTTCTGGCTTTAGTTCACCTAGTTGATGCTTCTTTTCATTGTAGTCCTATGCCTATTTGTGAATATTCCAAATTTTGTTATTTCTTGACCAAACATCAGAATACTCGCTGGCATGATAATATCACTCTAGCAAAGGACATGAATAGTCGAGCAAACAATATTAAAAAGATAGGTACATTGTAAATCTACCTATCTAGCATCATCCCAAGGGGAACTGACATTCCCTCTCAAAGTCGGGCTCGCCAATCCTCGTTCTATTCTACTTTCATCAACTAATATCCTCCTTGCACCTCCATTGGCCCCTCCACTTTCGCTTACACTTGCACTCGAGCCCGCACTCGTTCTGTTACTGGGACCGGACGCCCCTCCCGAATCACCCACATTCGAATTCACGTTCAAATCTACAGCATCGCCACCATAGAGTTCATCATCACTATCTACAGGTGTAGCCATTCCACTTCCATTGACTCTTCCAGTAGCCTCGCCGATTCTAGGTGAGCTAGTTCCACTCACCCCACGCCCACTGGGTTTTCTCGCACTTTTCCTTGCATGGAATGTCCGGCTTGCTGTTGCATTCGAGAATAGGGGCAGGAGAAATCTCTCATCCAAGTTGTGGAACCATCGCCCGTCCTCGCCGATGATCCCGCTGAGCGCTCTCCGGGGTTGTGCATTGATGTTATTGGAGGGATTGGATGATATGGTATCGTTGGTAGCCCCACTCAGGTTGCCATCATGTTGAATAGCAGTAGGTGCAAGAGGTAAAACCTCAGCTCCATCCGATTCAAATGAGTCGCTAGAGGCAGCTGAGAAGACGGGTGCATTTGCCGAATGTGGATTGTCTTGAGGTTGATAATGGTGATTATAAGTATTGAATCGCGAAGCATAATGAGTTCCCACTCTTGCCGCAGCCGCAGCAGAGACATTGAAGTTTCTGGCTGTGGGTGATAAAGCAGAGCCCTCCGCTTCTTCCCAATAACGAGCCCAGTTGCCTCGACCACGAGCACTTCGCCCCAAGTATCCAGAGGACGAGGATGGAGGAGCGCCACTGAAGAACAGTGGACCTTCGTCTTCGTCGCTACTTCCTCCTTCATCATCTTCTACGCCTGTTCTGATGCCTAGAACTTCAAGCATCCTGGCGGTGGTGCCACCAAATATGATGACAGTAAGGACAACGACAGCCAACACCGTCGTCCTCATCATTTGCGCATTACGCCCTGTGAATCCCGCTGCCAGTGCTACACCCACAGCTCCCCTTAATCCGGCCCAGAAAAGCATCATTTGATAGGAATGAGGCAGTTCTTCAGACCTTTGTCCTCGCGCATATTTTAAGAAGAAATTGATCCCTGTCGAAAGTGGAAAGACTGCCGCATAGCGAGTGAAAACGACAACAACAGTAGTAATCGTGATGAACAACGGCTTGACATAGCTAAACAAGGGCTCTGATACAGGTGCACTGGTGAATAGTGCCATTCCGAGATATATGAAAATGAAGTTCTCGGAGAGCTGCGCCAGGGTTGAAAAAATATATTTGCTTGCCCGCTGGGTCCGCCGTGACATGGTGTGGTAAGCGTAGTGCTTGAGCGTGATGCCACAGAAGAGGAGCGAGACGATGCCGGACATCGAGAGTCCATTAGAGAAGAAATAGCAGGTATAAGCGCAGAGAGCGACAAGGCAGGATTCAATGGAAGGGTAGTGATGCAAATAGGAATGTTTGAGGAGAAGGGACATTCCTAGTCCAAAAGCCACACCAAGGGCCATGGAGACGGAGAAGTTGACAAGAAAGATACCGATGCCATGGAAAATAGATTTGAGGTACACTTCGGTGTTGTGGAATCGCGATAGGGTCCTAGGTCGGGCGAGGAACTCAGCTGGTCATGAAATAAAAATCGCTCAGGAAGTGGAAGGGTACATACTCATACATTACGATACTAACAGCATCATTTAACAAACTTTCGCCGAAAATTACGGTGTAGAGCTTGGGGTCAACTTTGTATTGGTTGAAAATTGCCAAGATCGTAACCGGATCTGTCGCGGATAATGTCGAACCAAAGATCAAACACTCCAATAGAGTGAGGTCGAGTGATTCTAGACCGAGGAACGAGTATATGTATACCAAAACTCTGTACTGTGAGTGATCAGTTTACAGAAGAAGTCCACTGAATAGGCACAAAGGGAAATCCCCAGACGCACCCCACACCGATAGCAGATATGAAAGTCCCAAAAAATGCGAAGATTAGTATTGAGCCAAAATTCCGAAAAAAATTCTCCTGTGGAATGTTGTTTATTTGATATACAGCGAAACAGTTGGTTTCAACGGTTGCGTGGCAATGAGAATGTTGCGTACCTGTTTAAGCTCGTAGCCTGAATTAAGAATAATGGGTGGAAGTAAGAGGTTGAAAAACAGTGTGTGTCGAAATGTCTACAGAAGAGATAGTCAGTTATCTACGCAAAGACATACCGCTCAGAAGTTAGGCCTTCGCAAAACAGCCTTGCACGCGAGCTCCAGTCCATGAAGGAATAAAAATAAACGAAGAGCGCTGAACCCAGTTGCTCTCAATCGTATGGAAAAAGATCATATACTCACCAACATGTCTCTTATCATCGTTCCGGGTGCCAACCTGACAATCAATCCAACCACCATTCCAGCGAAGATACTGACTAGTGTCTCATGAACAGTTTTAATCTTCTTGATTTGCAGGTAATAGCTCGTCCATAGTGATAACACTAGCAGCACGCAAACAAGGAAGAGAGACCAAGACGAGTAATATTCCTCTTCTTCTGGAACAGGTAGAGCACTCGGGAGGGGCTTGAGGTTTATGCGGAAGCCTGACATCTGAAGCGCATGCACCTCGTCCGAGAAAGAACGAGTTCGAGTTGATGTTCGAGTTGATGTTCGAGTTGATGTTCCAGTGATGCCCAGATGAGCAGCAATGAGACATTGCACAGCCATCGATTCCATAATCATAAAGGTGGTGAAATTTATAAATAGACTATTATTATAAGTCTTGTCTACTTGTCTACTTTTTCCTCCTCGTTTCTTGGATTTGTTTCATTTGGTCGCTTGCACGAGCACGCTTATCTCTCTGCACCTCAACGCGTTTCGCCTCTTCTACCCTTTTTCGCATGTTTTCGATGACCCAGTTCATTGAATCCCTCATGCTTGGCAGTTTCTGCTTCTCAGGTAATTCCTGGACCTCAAGCCACCGGCGGATTGGTCGCCATTGGAACGCAAGTGTTTGGAGAAGGAGGGTCAGCGTTGCTGTGACAATTGAGAGAGTGACTGCCTGACCAAAATACTTAACTCAGAGAAAGCATATGTCAGAGTAACGACTTACTGCGGGAAGTGATGCCGTCACACCAAAGCCAAGGATTGTCAGTAATCTGAACCCGTTCATAGCATGTGCCATGTTTGGGCGGCTTTTGAGATCCATTTCAGCGGCTCCGGAGGAAATCTGCACATTGACCAGAGCAACCAAAAGGGTGGGCAGTATGTATGTTGGATCTGCAATGGTTAAATCTGGAATCATATCAAAACCGGACCATTTCATCTGTTCCACGGGTACTGCACACATCCGTTTGATACCAAAAAATAGACCAAGCGACACAGGTAACTGTACTAATGGCCCTAGAAACCCAAGAAATGGGCTAATTCTAGCCTTGTCATAAATGGCCTTCAATTTCAATGCAGTCTTCTGGCGTTGAAGGAAGTCAGCCTTCTGGTTAGCTTGCTGCATCTCCGCCGTGATTTTCATAATTTCGCCTTGGTAGGGTAAGAGACGCGAATTGTTACGCAAAACTATGGCGGAGACTGGAATAGTGATGATACGCCAGAAAACAGTTCCGGCAACGATAGTCCAAAACCAAGGGAGGTGGGTCATCGTGTTAATGATTTCCATAGTCCACTGCATGATGCCGGCTGGTGTCCAGTGACATAGGTCAAGAGCTGACAAGTCACCATACTGTAGAGGAGTATGTATAGGATCGAAGTTTGAGGATGCAATTTCCGCGACAGGAGACACATTTTCTGTGGCGTTGAGGAGAGGCTCAGATGCGGGTACGGCAGTTGACACTTCTTCTGGTATGGCTGGCGCATCCTTTGAGTAGTATCGAGCGAAGGCAATGCTAGAGAGGATACGGCTAGGCTGCAGAACACTTCTACCTGCATTGCGCGAAAGGCTTAGCGCATTCTGGTCAAAATATAAGTACATAGACATAGCACTGCCTCAAAGCTCCACGTACTTGTTCTCGAATAGAAGAAAAACTGCGACGCAATGTAGGGTCGTAACATGAGAAGTTAGGGGTCGTAAGTCTGAACAAGTTGATAGAAGTATTTGTGAATCCAGATGTACCAGGCTTCGATTAAACAACAGCACACCTCAGCCTTGATGACGGTTTGCCAAAATTCCTGCGGCCAAGTGTCCTGAAGGATGTACCGAGCGAGATTGACGCCATAAGACGTGAAAAAAGATAATACGACGGGAATCCACGCATGAAATTTCGGAGGATCACATGACACCAAACTCGATTTTCAATGCTCAACCAGACATATACATAGTCGGATCCGTGTGAAGGAGAGCTTTTATAGCGATTTCATGACTTGTGACTCGGATTTGATTTCTGATCTTCAAAAGCTCCAAGGCCCAGAAAAACTATGATAACTTCTGAAACAATTCAGATCATGGTTCTGTATCTCGTATTCCAGTCACTTCACCTGGGCAAGACCACACCTGTATTCATCCTGGCTCTCGTCCTGGTAATTTTAGCCTCGCATGGACAGATAGACAAATAGGTTCCAAGTGTATGGCTACCATGGGAGATACCAGGCCCGAGGCTCACTCTGTCGACACTCGTTGCAAGCATGGAGCATGTACAAGCCAGCACACATGTTAATAGTTGACGCGGTCTTTATTTACGTGACCCCCAGGATCTCAGGTGTCCCCATTAGCGAGTACACTTACGAGAAGTCCCGACTATCAAGCAGTAGGGCCTTCTAAAAAGTCAGGATAAGAAGACGAAGCCTTACTTGTTCAAGTGAATGGCACTGGCCGACTTGTGGGAGAACTTCTTTGGAAATTCACAAAACCTCAGATACATTTATCTATGACTGAAGCGGAGTAAAGCAAATTATGATTATCATCGGCGTTAGAGCTATTTCTGAGCACACAAATGGAAACTGTCGCAATCGCCTTTGAACAGGAAGAGAGAAAAATTGGACTCGCTCGTTACCATAGGATGGATCGTATCGCTTGCATGAACGCATTAACGGGGGTTCTAAGTGGATGGGAGCACCAGATGTATCGTTAATCTTTGTTCCTCTCAAGTTAATGCTGCCTCTTGATCTGCACATTCTCAATTTGTCATTCTACAAGTACATTCTAAATGCCGAGAAGTCTCAATGACACAGGGTAAAGATAAGCGCTCAGCGCTCAGGACATGATACACGTGGTCGTGTGTCATCACGACCATCACGATTCACATAACTCTTTCATGGCGGGCGGGTCTTTGGGGCGAAGAATCACGTCGACGGCACCTGCATACCACCTCGATACCATGAATCTGTTTACAGATGCCGCTCATGACGAAGAAGAATCAGATGAATATTTCACCGAAGCTGACTCTGATCAAGAAGTACCCAAACGTAATACACCTGCATCTGATAACCAGAGTCATTCAAGGCCGGAGCCTCGGCAATGCGCTCTACCGACACGTAAACAGTCAAGTCTAGAGGTTCCTCCAAGCGTGATTAATCACGAACACCACCATTTCCACGACTACAATACCCAGGGTTATCCTGGGGAGATTCCTGAGGAATTTCACAGGAGCGCCTGGTATAAATTTGATCCCGCTGTGTTGTTGGCTCTCATTTCTCCCGTCGGGAACTGGTTGACAGGTGGGGATCACGTCAAAAATCTTCTGTTTCTCGTACTCCTGGTGTACTACCTCCATCAGGTCATCGAAGGTCAATCGTCTGCATGCTTGTCAATATAAACATACTCCTTAACTTTTACGGATATAGTACCATGGGAGCTGTACCAGAAAGCTCAGCGTCGTAATCAGCTCCCAAATACTTCGTCATCGAACTCCGAAGATAGATACCGTAAACTCGCAATATCCGAGCTTCGAAAGGTCGAGGTACTCTGTCTAGCATTAACGGCAGTCTCCCCCTTTCTTGGAGCTGCCCTGTTACGATATGCGACACATTTCATTCTTGGGCCTGAAATCATGTCTTGGTTTAGTACAAGCCTTTTCGTGATGGCAACTGGGATCCGGCCTTGGTCACATCTCATAGAACGCCTGAATCATCGCACGGATGACCTTCAAAATTTTATTCATCATTCTCCTTCCTCCAATCATGCACCTGCTCGTGATCTACAGAAAGACATTATTGCTCTCAACAATCGAATAGATAAGCTCGAAAGGTCTTTCAATGGAATAAAGGTTCGTTTCAAAGAGACTTCTAAAGAAATATTCGATCACGTGGATGATGCAATTGATTCTGTGCAACGTTCTCTGCAAAAACACCAGAAACGTTGGGATGAACAGGATGAACGACTAAATTTCCTGAAGAAATCTGTCGTTACCCCTTCTGAGCTCGAATCAAGCGTTGGAGAGAGAAATGGGCTTACAACGTTACCGGGGATGACTGAGACGGCTGCTCGGTCCATTTTTCCCAAGCAAACATTTTATCCACTGCAATGGTTTGGAGGAAAGTCTATAGCTGAGCCCTGGCAATCCCCTGTACTCTCACAAAATAGAACGACCATCCCTGCGCAACCGGAGAGGATTCGGCAAGAGGATAATATGGTGACTGTTCACAAATTCATCGAGACACCTGTCAGATTCCTGCACTTTTTGGGTTTCATCTTGTTTTTCCCATTGCGCCTGGCTATTCGTACTCTATTTTGGCGATAGCAACAGCATATTGTGTGTTAGACCAGTTTTCTGCGTCCTTTTGTGGTGCATACATGTATCATCAGTTGTATGTGTAACTCATGTACTATCGTTCAATTTTTCCTCGGATTGGGAATGGGGTCCGTCCATCCCATAATGCAGACAGTTTTGACTTGCTATCAATGACCGAGGATCTTATATGATACTCTGTACCTTAAGGGCTCATGCTCTCAGTCTGAGAAAAAGTGTTGAGCTGGCCATGCTCCACTTCATGTCTCCTATGGGTACAGGCAACTCAGGGAAATGATCTGGATCCTGCAAACGAAGGCTTGGGTTTCAATCTCCAATTGAAATTACATGATGGGTTTATTGACGTGTCATATTATTGTATTCTCGCGTCACGGAGCCGTAGTTGGGTTATGAATCCATGGCGCAACGGAATTTTTCAAGTAGTGACCAATGCTAATTGTCAGGGTTCCACCCTGAGTAATTTTTTTCTCGTAGAAAGCCAGCTCGGTCGACGGTGATTTTGTGGATAAATAATAAACTCCAGAAGTGCAAATCATCCCTTCTTTCCATCTAAGGAGCCTATTTGAACATAATCAGATGTTCATTAAGGTTCAGAGTTCCACGTCTTTAATATAGACTGAGATGATCGGAATGTTTAAATCTAGCCTATTTACGAAATCATACAGCTCTATGAGGGACGATCCAAATGACAATTATACAGGTAGTTTGGCAAATGTGAGGTGTCCCCATAGAAACTTCAGAAGGTTTCGAAATTCCCTGTCGTTATCCACACTAGTACCATAGCGAAATTTACCTTTACACTGACCCGAGTTGACTTTAAATACGAACGAGAATCCCTTTGGATATTTCAGCTGAAGGCAAACTCTGACCCGCGACAACCAGGCTAAGGTGATTACTGTCT
>Ga0153942_1000164_pt1 | contig 23942 bp, 31 predicted proteins | sample TSNJ026MetaG_FD_104731 | JGI IMG/M metagenome (GOLD analysis project Ga0153942, IMG submission 104731) | Attine ant fungus gardens microbial communities from New Jersey, USA - TSNJ026 MetaG | ecosystem: Host-associated > Fungi > Mycelium > Unclassified | place: USA: New Jersey, Brendan T. Byrne... | reverse complement strand
TTAAGTAGTTCCAGGACCCGCTATCGCAAATTTATGTGCGCTCAGATAGACATTACCGGTTGCCTAAGAATGTATTTTCTGCTAACATACATTACGGGACCAATGTTGTCTGTTCAAATAGCTGATTTACTGCGTCATCAGTAATGGAAGGGTATATATGCAGTAATCATCCATATCCATGTAAGTAGCAGTCTGGGTAGCAGAACCCCTGGTAGAATCATTTCCTATTTTAACTTTTCTTTGTCGCTGTATATAGCTACAGGATTGGAGAGTGATGATGTACATGCTTTTGAGATACAGGTGAGGAAGAGAAATCTCAGAGGTTTCCTAAAGATTTCCTAAAGCAGTAAACGGCAAAGTGTCCCACGAAATCTAGTCCTTGGCATACAGGGTTCATCAAGAGTTTTAGCAACCCTATTCGTTCCTGTGACATGCAGGATCCACTGAGTCAAAACACTGAGCAAATGGCTGCTATTGCAGAGCAAGTAAAAGAGGAACAGTATTCTGAGGAAGTAGCTGATTTATCTACTATCAGGGCATCCGACGTGCATGAAACGGATGAAGACTGGGAAAGTGAAAGGCAGAACATTGTGCAGGTTGGCGAGCAAGTGTCCCACACACCCCTTAATGCACCAGATGATAATGAGGACGAGAGCGAAGAAGACTCCAAAGAATTCGTATATCCCGATGCAGGCTCCGTGCCTCGTAATGAGGCGACACCTATATCTGTGACGATGGAGACACCCTTAATGGAACCTGTTGACTCTAACCAGGCGCCCTTCAAAGAACAAGCTCGCTCACTATCGCCGCCTCCGGAAACTCCTATCGTTGGGGAAACCTCGCCTACAACCCGTTCGCCGCCTTTGACCTCAGAAGTGATTATTCATCCTTCACCTTCTCCAAGCTTCCCTTCTCCCGCACAGCTAGAGTCTCTTTATGCTGCAGCATCTAGCGGCGACTTGCCACTACTCAAGAGGCTCTTCATGCACGCGGTCGAGAGTAATGCTGCCCATCAATTCAGCCTGGCAAATGATGCGTCAATGCGCACAGGATTTACTATGCTTCATGTTGCCTCTAGTCGCGGTCATCTGGAAATTGTTCAATGGCGTGAGTCATCACATCGGCCACTCTTGCATGCGAAATCTAACGTGCCACAGTCATCGAGGATTGTGGTGCAATGCCTGACCTTGAAGATAGAGAAGGAGAAGTATGTTAGGTGAATTCAGTGAACATTTATTAACTCTTGAACTCCTTCGCCAGACAGCACTTCATAAGGCTACTCTCAAGGGCCACATGAGTATCATTCGTTATCTGGTCTTCGTCAAAGCTGATGTCCATGTCCGTGACGCTGATGGGTGGACTGCCCTTCACAATGCATGTTCCAAGGTGCAGAAGTCTCGTTTCCTGTCAGACGGGTTGATTGATAAATGGACTAGGGATACCTCGATATAGTCAAGTATCTTTGCGAGAAAGCAGGGGCCACAACTACAGTTGATGGGATACCAGGGGTCGACATTCGTAGCAAAGATGGGTGGACACCTCTAAGTAAGTAGCGAACACCTAAGAGGATCTACCTATCGGTCTAAACAATGTTCAAGTGAATTCGGCATCCAAAGGACACCTCCCCATTGTCCATTATCTGCTCTCAAAGCAGGATGCCAATCCCCTGATTCGAAATAAATGGGGGGAAACTGCCTACGATGCTGCTGCTGCAGTTTTCGAAGTTTGGATCTGCGAGGTGTGCTTTACTATGGTTTTCGTATGAATAGCTAATGGCCTTGGCGCAGGTGCTACAACAAGCAGAAGCGGAGCGTTGGCGGGGGACGGCTACACCTTATGATCCCCTTTTAGTTCACACGACACTTCCTATCATACTCTACGAATACCAAAGGCTCGACCTGCGACTAAAAACTGTTGCTACTTCCGGTGGCCGACCCAAATTTTCCGCTTCTGGTCTCGGGAAGCGGGGTCGTCGAGTTCCCTACGAGTTGAAGCTGCCTAGGCCTGATGGAGCTACTGGTGCCCGTCTAATTCCTGCCTCTAGGAATGGTGTTCTACTCCCACTGCGTGATGCACCTTGGGAGATTCCACGTCCCGTTGATATCGATAGATCTGCTCCTGATATCACAGAAAGGAGCCATTTTTGGCTGTACGCCTTCCCATTAGATCTGAATTGTAGATATGCTCATGTTAAAACAAGGTCTGATTGGACACTCGATGTGACACATCCTGGAGTAGATGCTGAAGAAGGATGGCAATATGCGCAATCTTTTGATGATCCTGATGAGAAATGGACTGGTGAACGGCCTCCGCAATTGGAGAGAGTGTTGACAGGCAACGGAGTAGTCGCGGCTGGTTTTGGCGGCTCATCCTCTCGTAATGCCTCTCTTTCTTCAATACCTGGTCGTTTTACTCTCACCTGGGTTCGCCGCCGCCGCTGGGTCAGGATCATGAGAAGACGTCTAGACATACCCCCTTTACCCTTTCTTGAGCCAGATGGCTCGATGTATCATTTGGATTCAGATGGAACCTTGATACCCTATGTTGAGGAGCTTCAGTCAAATGTTGATGAAAATGGCGGACGAGAACTAGGCACGATGTCGTCTTCTTTCTTTTCCTCCACTCAAGATTATGTTGGACGTGCTCGCTACCTTGTCGGAAATGACTCTTGTAATGATGAAGAGAATAATCCGTTGTCAGCAATTGATGCCCGACGTACTATTGCGAAGCTTGAACGCGCTACCGAAGAATTACGCAATGGCATATTGAGTCAGTGGATTGCTGAGCCGTGGGGTCTATGATCTGAGAGACATTTTAGGTGACGAAGACACAAATCGTCGGAGACAAGCCGAGGTATTGTTGAACACATACAGTCGAGAATTAGAACGTCGTCGATTGGCGGCAAGTGCTCAGGGGTTGATTCTGACTGGTCAAGGTATGTATTGAAACTGATTTCCTGACACTACTCACATAACAATAGGCGACGAAGACGCAAGTTCGGAAGAGGAATTTTGGTATCCTTCTGCTACCCCTCCGATCACAAGGCCGACTTCCAGAGCGTCGCATCGGTCTGATTTTTTCAGTCGGCCAGGAGTTTCCCGCGCTCCGACTGACCTCACTCCCCAGCTCTCTCAAGCCCCCGAATTCCGTGTACCAACCAGGGAAGCTCCTCAGAAGGTCGCTACTCCACATTGGATATCTCCAACACCTCGTCAGCTGACTGCCCAATGGGAGCGAGACGACCAAGTCAGCCAATGTCGAGATTGTCAAAGAAAATTTACGTTCATCCTCCGCCGCGTGCGTGATCATTTATGTTTATCTTCTAGCTTTCTGTCTGATGTATTCTTCTGCAGCATGTAAGTACACAGAACCAGCTCATTGCAAGAAAACGGCAATTCAATCCGTCTTCCAGCATTGTCGCAAGTGTGGCCAAATCTTTTGTGATCGTTGTTCATCCTTCAGGGTCTTGCTTAACCCCACAGACATTGTCCATGATCAGACTAGCCCCGAGCCATCGGGCTCTTCTAGTTCGCAGCGTGTGTGTCATACGTGCTATGAACAGGTCATTGCAGGTGTGCCAAATAGGTTGGCCAACCGTGGGTATCCCATCGAGCGCATAATCGTTGATCAAGAAAGACTGTCCGTTCCGGGGAGTCTGACGCGAAGGGAGTCGAGCTCTCAGCTCAGCGACCTCGCCGAGTATGTTCTAGTCCTTTTTGACTGGAAGTCCAGAATTGACAGTTCTTTGACCAGTTGCCCTGTCTGTAATCAAAATCTAGACGAGGTCGGAGACGCGATAGAACAGGAGGAACATGTCAGGCGGTGTCTGGATGAAGGACATGGCCCTTCTGTCTCACGCTACCTCGTCTATAGGCTTCCTGCCGAAAGTGCCCTTCTTGGTGTCGAATGTTAGTCGTGTGGGTTACCTGATTTCAAAAGCTGACGGTACTATTAAAGGTGTCATTTGTTTGGAAGACTTCGTTAAAGGTCAAGTTTACACTCAAAAGCAAGTTTAAGTCATTTGGGACTGATACATGATTTAGGTTCCACTGTTGCTCGTTTGAGTTGCTTCTGCAGTTTCCACAGTGGTGAGTAGTCATGCCTACCTCACTAGACAAATTCTGAAGGTTGATCCACATAGCTTGTCTGTCCTCTTGGTTACAACGTGGAAAGAGTTGTCCGGTCCATGCCCGCTGAGCAAGAACAAAATTACATTTCATCTTCGACTATTAGGTTTACTATTTACAAGTACATTTGATTTCGTTTGCTAATAGCTAGTCAAAATTGTCCTGAGGCTCACAAAAAAGTGCTGTAGTTAATTCTACTCTCGTCGATACGGATGACGCTGGAAAGATCGTCATAATCCGGTTCAATAATATCCTGACCTTTGCGGCCATCGTCTTGATCGTCTTCAAACCAGGTAGATGGATCGTCGTCGTCCGAGTCCATGTCGGAGTCGTCCTCCAGATCTGAGTCAGTAGGCTTATGATTCCTATGAGATATTTAGAGAATTAATCGGGACAACACCACAGAACTGTTGGACTCACATAAAGGCCAATATACGAGCCTCTCTTTCTTTCATGGTGTAGTACCCTCCATCTACAGGAATACCTTGCCTGCGCTTTTTCTCGCGGATGCGCTCTTCACGTTCCTTGTCTCTCAGAAATGTTTGTCGTTCAAGTTCCATGGCTTCTTGCATGCTGAAATTTGAGGGCGCATCTCCACGATGCGAGCCCAACGCGATGTTTTGACTCTAGAAGTTGTTCTTAGTTTTTGTAACGATATCTGATGCTGACCCACAAATCGTGCCAAAGCTCTCTTCTTGGCTTCGATAATTCTACTCGTAGGAGGTTCTGGTAGGTCGATGATCATATCATCTTCGCCGCGTATCCTGGTTTCCTTCAGTCCTGTGTTGATAGTTTCAATCCCGTCGAGCTCAAGTAACCGAGATTCTATGGCAGCTTGCTCGGCTTGTACCCTGTGAACGTAACTGGAGGTTGATGCTCCGCTGTAACACGACAATGTGTGAGCAATAGGTGTGAGTGAAGGCGGTGAAGGGGATATAGCGTACGGTGAGGCCAATATGGTTGTGTTGAGTCTGCGGAGGTCTTGTAACTCGTGGATCGTCATTTCTGCGATGGGACGTCGTTTGGGACGCACTGAGGGGCGAAAACCTGGTGGGACTTGTTGCTTGCATTGAGGTGAGGTTGGAGATCTGGGACTACCCAAAGGCAAGCTTCTTGCATTCCGAGTTGGACTTGTTGCTTGAAAAGACATTGTGGATGAAGGAATGATTTGATTGATATGTATAAAGTGGTCAACTACTGCCATACAAGGTGAGAACACGTTTCTATATCTGGCCGGACTATTTACAAGTACATATTACTCTGAGATGAGAAAGTCAGCAGACAATTCCACCAAGCCAGGTTCAAACTCACAGCATCAGGCGGCATAAATTCGTCATTGTCAGGTTCTCTGCCTGTGGGGTCGTTGCTGCCTCTTCCTCGGCCTGGGAAGCCGGGCAGACCGCCCCGTCGAGGGTATGGCTCTGGCCCTACTGGATCAAATCTTGCACCGGGTGGTGCCCCCATGGGCGGCAGATATCCATCACCACCCCAAGGACCTCGAGGTAACATACCACCGGAGCCCCGCGGGACACCAAAAATTGGATGGTCAGGGCCAACGAACATACCGTCACCGCCTCTTCTGTTGGATGGGAAAAGGCTAGGGGGCTGGAACGGATCTGGGGTGAAAGGATCAAGATCACGCCTTCCAATTTCCAAGGGATTATTTGGAAAGAGGGACGGGGGCAGGAATGAATTTCTGTGAGGGGCCTCCGGCGGAGGCAATGCTTGTGGTCGAGAAGGACCAGGCTGAGCCTCCGCCATCGTCCGTGCAGTTTCGCTACCTTCATCCGAATACCCTTCTTTCTGAAGGCCGGGCATAATCTTCTGAAGAATCTTTAACTTGAGCTGACTCATCAAATCTGCCACTCTGTTTGATGAGATAAATCCATGGATCAAGGGCTGCACAGTCGTGCCCCCAACTTGGTAAGGATAAAAAGATGAAGAAGTAAAGTCTTCGGTCGCGATGTCGAGAGTAACAACTTTATCCGTCTTGAGGGAAGTGAGCAGATGGCAAGGTCAAAGTATGACAACATACTTCAAGCGCTATGGCGTTGATGAGCATGCGACTACTCATCCTGGACAATTTGATAACAAACTCAAGGCTGCTCTGCTCATGTTTGTATTTGAGAGTATAGTTTCCAGGGCCAAGTTTATTCCATCCTACAGGCAAAACATTGTTCTCGTAAGTAGATGATGACTGGTCGTCTACAGCAGTCAGACGGAAGGCCAAGGCAGACATGGCTGTGTGGACCAGAGACGTAATTGCATCGTGCGGATTCTTTAAAACAGAGTCTGACTGGGGCAAGAGAGTCGGCAGGAGGGAAATAAGAGCAGCAGGGTCAAGACGTTGAGACATATCGTGGACTGAAGCAACTGTGATGCCAAAACAATACCAAATAACATTAACTCAACTACTTCCACAATGCCTCGTAGGGAAAGGTCTTATACACCAGACACTTCAAATAAACGGGTAAGACCATCTCACCGCTCTTCACCTCGGTCTCCGTCGCCAACCAGGCGCAATGCCCCAAGGCCCAGCAATAGATCCCGGTACGACGACGAGCGGGACAGGGACAGAGAAAGGGAGAGAGACAGAGACAGATATCGGGATAGGGACCGTGACAGAGACAGAGACCGCTATCGAGACGACAGATACAGAGACGACCGCCGCAGAGATTCTCACCGAGAGGGACGCGACGACCGGAGGGATGACAGAAGGAGGTCCCGCTCTCGTGACCGTGCATCCACACCATCTCGACCCCCAGCACAAGGTTCTGCGGCACTCACTCCGCCCCAGGAGGACGACAAAATCAAGGCTAAACGAGCTAAACTTGAAGCATGGAAAAGGGAGCGTGATGCAAAGAAAGCCCTCGATGAAGCAAAGGCGAAAGCCATGGCTCTCGCAGGGAAAGCAGCACCAGGTGAGTTTTGTCTTTTCTCTCCGAATCGACATGGTTTCATAGCACTTGATTTAATGCTAATGCCCATCAGCTCCTGTAACAAAAATGGGCCAACTCAACCGTTCTGCTCTCGGTGGTTTGGGCCTGAAAGGTCTTCCACTCAAGCCTGAGTTCTCTGTTGCCAAGGGCCTGACATCAATGGACGACTCAGAAGAGACGAAGCGAAAGCTCGAGGTGCTGGAAGACATGCCGGCTATCGACATGACTATGAAGGACGATGCAACAGTTGGCGACCTAGAAGTGGACGACGACGACGAAGAGGCCAACAGAATGGATCAGGCATTGAAAGCAAAAGCCAAGAATGCGATGGAAGTCGATGAAGAAGAAGTCGATCCTCTTGATGTATTCATGAGCGAGGTCAAGGAGGAGGTCAAGAAGGTAAATCTCGAAGACATGAAGAAGATGGTCGGCATCGAGAGTGCACAATCTCGTGTTCGTCTCGATGAAAGAGTAGGAGAAGACGGCATAGAGGAGGAGGCTGAGGTTCCTATCGACGAAATTGATGCGACGGACCTTAATCCAGAAGATATCCTCGCATTGGCTGCAAAAAAGGTGAAAAAGAAGGAATTGGCGACAGTTGATCATTCACGCGTCAATTACGAACCTTTCAGGAAAGAATTCTACATCCCGCCACCAGATATTGCAAACATGACTGACGATGAGGCCGAGCTACTACGTTTAGAGCTAGACGGTATCAAAATCCGTGGCGTCGATTGTCCTCGCCCAGTCACAAAGTGGAGTCATTTCGGAATGCCAGCTAATTGGTGTGTCTGACAACTTTATTTCTAGTCAATACACCGATAATTTTTCTCTTCTAGTCTGAGTGTCATCAAACGACTAAATTATACAGCGCCTACGTCTATCCAAGCTCAAGCTATACCCGCAGTCATGTCTGGCCGCGATGTCATTGGTGTTGCTAAGACTGGTTCTGGAAAAACCGTTGCCTTTTTGTTGCCTATGTTTCGCCATATCAAGGATCAGCGTACACTCGAGCAAATGGAAGGGTCAATTGCCATTGTAATGACTCCTACGCGTGAGTTGGCCGTACAAATTCACAAAGATTGTAAGCCCTTCTTGAAAGTCCTTGGTTTACGAGTGGGTGAATCGTTTGATGGTCACTCCCATGAACTCAAAGATATCCCCACAGGCTGTATGCGCATATGGTGGTTCACCTATCAAGGACCAGATCGCAGAGCTCAAAAAGGGAGCCGAAATCATTGTCTGCACACCCGGTCGCATGATAGATTTGCTGACGGCCAATTCAGGTCGTGTCACCAATTTGAAACGGGTGACCTATGTCGTTCTCGATGAAGCAGATCGTATGTTTGATATGGGTTTCGAGCCCCAGGTTATGAAAATCATCAATAACACTCGGCCTGACAGACAAACCGTCCTTTTTTCTGCAACGTTCCCCAAACAAATGGATTCACTTGCTCGGAAAATTTTACGCAAACCGTTAGAAATAACTGTTGGCGGCAGATCAGTTGTGGCTGCGGAAATTGAGCAGATTGTTGAAGTTCGCGCAGAAGATACCAAGTTCAATCGGCTCCTGGAGATCTTGGGTCAGATGTACAATGAGGATCCAGAATGCAGAACCTTGATTTTTGTTGATCGTCAGGAGGCCGCGGACAACTTATTACGTGAACTAATGCGTAAAGGATACCTCTGTATGTCTTTACACGGAGGCAAAGATCAAGTGGACCGCGACCAGACTATAGCCGATTTCAAGTCTGGTGTTGTTCCTATCGTTATCGCAACTTCGGTTGCTGCTCGTGGCCTTGATGTCAAACAGCTCAGGTTGGTTATCAACCACGATGCTCCCAATCATATGGAAGATTATGTGCATCGTGCTGGACGTACTGGACGTGCCGGTAATAAGGGCACGTGTGTCACTTTCATTACACCTGAACAAGATCGATATTCTGTTGATATTCATCGAGCACTCAAAGCTAGCAATGCTCAAATTCCGCAGGAACTAGAGGATCTCGCCAACGGTATGTACCCCTTCCTCACATCTCAAAACATGTTTAATTTTTCGAAACAAAAGGTTTCCTCGAAAAGGTTAAAAGTGGAAAAGCCCAAGCAGCGGGTTCTGGATTTGGTGGTAAAGGTTTGGATAGACTTGACAAGGAGCGAGATGCTCGTGAGAAAGCAGAGAGAAAGGCTTATGGCGAGCCGACGGAAGAACCTGCTGAAATGACACCTGGTGTCACAGACGCCAAGGGGGCGGGAGCGGTAACCAATGGTAGCACGGACGACATGAATTTTGGCGGTTTCAAAGTCGAAATTAAGCGTGGTCCTGCACCTGATTCGTCCAAAGGTCTTTTGGGAGTCTCAGGTGCTGTTGCAGCTGCACGTCGGCTCGCTCATGCCAAAGAAGAAGAGAGGCTACAAAATCAGATGCGGGCTGCTGAGGAGGCTGCTGCTCGTGCTGGAAAGGATACGCCTGCCCATAAACAGGCTTTGAATGTCATGGCAAAACTGACTGTCCAGCTCAGAGCTTCAAAATTGGTATCACAGTCACAGATCCAAGCAGAGGATTCAGGACGCAAGATCAACCCCGATTCTACCGATTTCCATGCTATCATTCCTATTAATGACTATCCCCAGAAGGCTCGCTGGCGTGTTACTAACAAAGAGACCATGACTCAGGTAAGCTCGTTCTTTTTTCGAGTAAGCATTTGTTGATATATTCTCATCCAGCTTATTGACATTACTGGTGCTTCCGTTACCAACAAGGGCGAGTAAACTGGTGTACACTCTCCATTCAGCATACTTATTCTTCCCATGTAGGTATTTATTATGAATCTGGTAAAGAGCCTCCTCCAGAAGGGCCCCCAAAACTTCATCTTCTCATTGAATCTAATGAGGAGTATCGGGTGAGTATTCTATCCATTCACAGCGACCCGCTCAAATGATTGCTTTCACAGGTGGAACAAGCGGTTCGCGAGATCAAACGCCTTCTAATTGAAGCTTCGGCCGCTGCAATCCAAGCGGAGATGCGAAATCCTACAGTAACTGGCAGATACAGTGTTCTCTAGATGACGTTCTCTCGATCCGCATGCACTCTTGTTTAATCTATATACTTGTATGTGTGTATATAATTGCAGTATTGAACTGATGCATGTGGAGGCTATATTAGAGGAGTCGACTTGACCCCATCCCTCTACTATCCGCAGGAAGGTTATATCCGGAGTCTTTTATTCGTTTTCCAATGTCCACAACTTTACCTTCAACCTCACGAACAGCGCCATCAATCCACTGCAGACTCTCCAGATGACTGCTTAAAATTTGAGAGATCTGGGACACTGGATCGTCATTGGACTCCCCATTGAGTTTATTGGAGGTAGAGAGAACATTGACAGCATCAATGACCTGTGTCAACATGTCCGAGAGGTCATCGAGTCGATTTTGTAGAGTCGTGGCCAATGCATAGCTAATGAATCATCAGCCAAACACATCAACACCCATAAGAAAAATTCTGACCTCTTGTCTCGTTCATTGTCAGCTGGGCCTGTATCGAGAGCCCGCAAGCTTCCTTGACCACCAAGGAGATCCTGAGACATGCTCTCATAGGCATCCAGGTTCGCGGCAAGATCCTTTTGTTGTTGCTCAATGTGGGTCAGGGTCTGATCGATAGTGTCTTGTTGAAACTCGGCGTTTATGACATGGCTGTACAGCGCCGAAAGCTACATCAATGTGTCAAAAGGTGATGAGGGAATTCTCATCAAAAAAAGATGCATACATTGTTTCCATTCTCAATAAGGGCACGATCCCATACAGCGACTTCCCCGGCGAATTTTGCAAACTCAGATGTCGATGTTTGGAGATCATCGGACCACCGATTCACGATCTCTTCAAGAGTTTTACCCTTCAACATAGACGGAGCTCCAACTACAAAATGGAGTTTTTGGGATATTTTTAAAAAAGGTATTTGAAAAACATACCAGATAGCGCTGACTTTGCACTTGGAGCTGTATTCATGGAGGAGGCAGCTGTTTGTTACGATGATCAATTCACTTCATGGATTGGCCAAAGGCAGATATACCGGGTTGCACATTAGACGGCTTGGTTGCACCGAATAGACTGAGGCCTAGCCCGATCATGAGTCCAGCACTAGACAAAGACTAAGGATATAACTCACCAGGTGTCGGAGTAGTGGCTGCACCATCCTTCTTTTCTTCTGTTTTTGTAGCAGGCGTTTTGGTGGTTGAAGTCTCCGCTGCAGAGCCAGTAGCAGGTGTCGGTGTCACAGGGGTGGTAGGCGTTTTGCCAAACAAGCCGCTACCTACAGATGAACTTGCAACAGGTGCTGTCCCAGTCGTGCCCGCCGAAGTTGCTGGTGCGTCAGCAGCTGATTGTGACATTGACCCTTGTGTAGTGGTGGAAGTACCCTCCGTGGAATTGGGGGGAAGTCCTGTGGTTTGTGCCGGGACCGTGGGCGCTGAAGCTATGGATCGAGCCATGAGTAACTGCAGACCCATGAAATTGAGCTAACCAACTTGTGCCAGTTGTTGTGCCCTGAACTACAAGTGATCTGAGTTAAACCATAGATAAGCCATAAGACTGGACATACCGCTAGATTGAGGGATATTGTTGTCGGTAGGCTTGGTAGCCGTTGCTCCGAATAGAGAGCTATTGACGGGAGTAGTCGGACTCGGCCCAGGTTTTCCAAATAATGCGAGCGCAGCCGGGGATATCGTTGGAGCTGCTCCCGTAGTCAAGGTTGTCGAGCCAGAACTGGATAAAGGACCAGAAGCAGGAGTGATAGCTGGCTTTGAGGCATTACTTGAGAGGGATGGCGCTATTCCTGGTGGTGGTATAAGGAAAGGGTTGGTGGGGGTTGAAGGAGTCGTAATAGGTCCCTGTCCCAGCACAGACCCCCCCGCAGGTATAGTATTTGATGGTGTAGGATTGATTGTGGCACCTCCAGAGGCACTGTTGATGGAGCCACTGCCAAAGGCAGACGGAGTAGGTGCATTCCCAGAAGCATTGCCGGCAGTTCCAAAGAAACTAGCTCCTGAAGAAGGCAGGGTTGAGGCATTTCCAAATGCGCTGGTCCCCGGCCTGACTGTGTGGCACGAAGTCAGCTACGAAGAAACTCAAGAGAATGATAAGAACGCGCACGCACCGACGGGGGCTTCAAGTGGGTTAGTATTCATGGCTGGACTTGGGCTTTGATTCGGAGGATTGGCAAAATTTTGAACCAAAGGGTTGGGTTTGTTGAAAAATCCACTCATTGTCGCTCAAGTCCAACGCGTCTGTGTGTTGCTATTTGGCAACAACCCTGCTTACTCAAAGATCTGGACATACGAAAACCCTGTTTGAGGCGGTTTTTATTCTCATTGGTCAATGTGGAGACGATGTGAAGGCTATGCAGCTCAGGGAAGGTTTCCAAAAAAAAAAAAAGAACAATTTATATTCCAGTGTATGTTTTGTATTATTATGATTACCATCATCAGTGTACATAAATAGTCCGTATGATCAATCTCCATAGCGGGTGCCATCAAGATCATCTGATCGCATCCGTCAATTCATAGAAGGTTCTTTAACCTTCTGTGTGTGAGATCGCGACATTCCTCCATATTCATGGCCGGCATCTCGGCACGGACCATCCTGATAAAGGCTGGGTCCTCTAGACCTACAGCAAGTTCTTTTCTCAGGTCATTGCTACACCGCTCCTGCCCTATTCATCGCACAATGTCTTCTCTTTCCAATGGCACCTCCAAGTACTTAGATCGCTCTAATCTTGTCCCCTTTTCTTCCCGATTGAAGGAGGGTAGAGCTCTGGCACAAGATGTCTGGTCCATCTTCAAGTGAGTATTCATCCTATGAGCCATTCACTAGTCATACAAGTATTGCTGGCAGCGCCGTCAATCTCCCTAAGGATTGCATCAACCTCGGGCAGGGCTATATGAATTTTGCACCTCCTGACTGGATTATCCAAGCAACCGAACAAGCTCTGAATACAGTAGCGCCAAACCACTATTCACCCCCTCGCGGACGCATCCGTTTACGTGAGGCTATCAGGGACTTCTATCAACCGCTCCTTGGTAGAAGTCTCGATACCGAGTCGGAGATTTTGGTCACAAGTGGTGCAAATGAAGGTGCGTCAGCACACACAGGTACAAGACAGTGTCTGAAGATTCTCCGTGTAGGCCAATACTCTGTCTTCACTGCCTTCCTTGAAGAAGGAGATGAAGTTATCATGTTTGAACCCTTCTTTGACCAATATGTTCCCTCCGTGATCTTCAATGGTGGCAAAGCTGTTTATGTCCCAATGCATCCACCTGCTCCTCATATCGAGAAACCCACGAGCGATGACTGGACTATTGATCCAGATGAAGTCAGGTATGTTTGTTCATCATTGGAACTCTTATCGTGTGGTATCAGCTCTCAACGTGCATCAATTGATAGACAAGCTATCACATCACGTACAAAGATGATAATTATTAATACCCCTCATAATCCAGTCGGCAAAGTCTTTACTCGTGCTGAACTGGAAGCTATCGCGACGATTGCAGAGGAATATAATCTTATCGTAATGTCAGACGAAGTTGTGAGTAGACGGCTCGAATTGACTCAGATTATCGCCTCAATATCCCAATCCTAGTATGAACACCTGACCTATGATAAAAAAGAGCATGTCCGTTTCGCAACATTGCCTGGTATGTGGGATCGAACGGTGACGGTTGGTTCCGCCGGAAGTGAGTGCTACCCCACGTATCAGCTTCGCATCTTCCCTTCGTTCTCTGATCACCATCAATAGAGGCGTTTGCTGCCACAGGCTGGCGTATCGGTTGGCTTATCGCACCAAAATACATCATCCAGCCCACGCTCGCTGCAACCACCCGGATCGTATTCTGCGCCAACTCTCCTTGCCAGGAGGGGGCTGCAGTTGGTCTTGAGCAAGCAGGCCAACATAGGTTTTTCGAAAATCAGCGGGCCGAGTATGAAGAGCGCCGTGCTGTTCTTGTTGAAGCTTTTGACCGACTCGGCCTGAAGTATATATTACCCGAAGGCAGTTATTTCATCCTTCTGGTTTGTTTTTATGTATTATTTCTGACCGTTTGCTGATATGTTGCTCGAAGGATGTCTCCTCTATTGAACTCCCTGAAGATTATCCATTCCCTGAAAGTGTTTTGGATCGTGGTCGCGATTTTAGGTAAGGTGCATCGTGTACTGAAAGATCAACATTGAACAAATTATAAACAGGGTATCTTGGTTCATTGCAACGGAGATCGGCGTCTCTTCCATCCCCGTCAGCGAGGTAAAGGCGCATCTCAAATTTGTCGTATGCGAGCATTTTTTGACACATACCCAGTTTTATTGTGAAGAACATGCCAACGTTGGCTATGGGCGTTTTTCCTTCTGCAAAGACATAGACACACTCAAAGCTGCTGCAGAGCGCTTGCAGGGACTCAAGAAATATATTAGACAATGAACTCAATGTTGTACAGATGGGCTGCCTTGCCTTTCATCTCATTTGATCTCATTCGATCTTTAACTAAAGTTCCTATAGTAACCTAACTTTAGTAATGATAGTTTGCAGTCGTCTAGAAAACAATTCTATACAGCATCTCTACCATCAAGTCTCTCAAGAGACCTGCTTGAACAGACTGTCCACAATTCGAGACAGATTCTGGTTTCCATCTGTGGAAGTGCAATCGTAATACGAAGGATTTGTGACTACTCGCCGTGCAAGGAATGAGAAGGAGAGAATGTCAATTAGATCTTGCTTCTTGTCCTGCCGATTCCACTTTCGCGTCTTCAACCATTCTACCAATGTAGAAGCTTCCGCGAGTTGCGATTCCAGAGGAAGTCCGTCATTAAGGAATCGTGTCAGCGTATCTTTTGCTTCTGTTTGACAAAACAAGAACAAGTGTCCTGCTCCAGAATGTCGTACAGCGCGACTCTGCATACGAACAATTGTCGGAAGGCTATAGTCGAGTACCTGGTGGTCCCCTGAATTCGATCTTTCCATGGTGTCGATATATTGGGTACCCATCACGACCACGACAGCTGCACGCACAGGAAGTGACATGACTGATTCGTGGGGGACAATCAATACACGTATGATACCTTCTGCGAATAGACCGAGTATGATGAGGCGATCTTGCTTCTTGATACCGCCATGAAAAAATCCAACGCCTTTGCTCACATAGTCTGCCAAGGATGCGTCTTGCAACCGAGCACAGGCATCCTCAACGTACTCATCTGAAGTACGTTCGGGTATATATCCTCTCGTAGAGTCCATCTCCAACATACACTGAGTCAAAATATTGAGTGCGGTAGAGCGACACATTGCTCGGGAGGAGACAAAAACAATCGCATTTTCACCTGGCGGTACCGTTTTTATGGCTGTGTGAGTAGGTTTTGCCATAGCTTTGAAAAGCGAAGCAGAGTGTGGGATGGTGAATGGTTGGACTGAGAACTTAAGGGCTTGATCACGATCGCGAGGTCGGAGACTGATGAAAGCAGTTGGATGAACATCCAACCAATCTGCCAAGTCGGTAGGGTCATTCAGTGAAGCGGAGAAGCCAACGTATAGTGTTGGAAGAGATCGAGTTGTGTGGCGAAGAAGACAAACTGCCCATTCGTATGTCGAGTCGAGCTGCTCAAGATCTTCACATATGACCAGATTGGGGCCGAATCCTGCTTCGAGGGGGTCAGACAAGAGGAATGGCATCAAAAGAGTGTGAGCAGTGGTGACACGTATTAATCTGCCCCTTGGTCGTGAAATAACGCTCGTAGCTGAGGCAAGCTCGATGGAAATATTTACGGTAGAGCAAATTTGTTTGAGGTCAGCATACATTTCAAGCGCACTCCCTTGGTGAGGTGTAATAATCAAGGTCCAGAAATCAGGCTTCTCTGTAGTTTTCACACTAAAAATTGTCAATAACAACGATTGGAAAAAGCTGAATCCCCACTCACACAGTCAAAATCTTGGCTAAAGTAGATTTTCCATTTCCACTAGGTGCACACAGTAGAGCATGATGACAAGTTTTTATCATGGTCCAGTAGGCTTGTGTCTGTATGGCATCAAAGACAGGAATTTCTTGTAGGAGTGACTCTCGTAGCGCGGGTTGTTCAATGATCGAAGTAGAAAGTAGCGGCATGGATAACAGAGGTGTATGGCTTTGCGTCGATGCTGGCATGATTATAGAGTCAAAGGGAACATACACTTCAATATCAGCTCCGATCCAACGGTCACAGGCAACACGAATCGTCAGAAAAGGTGGCCGCATACTAGTGGAAATCGCAACGGTAAAATCCAACTTTGTTCTTTCTGTCAAAGGCCGAACAATGATGTGTCCTAACTGAAGTATTGTCTCCCCCTCGTGGCTTTCAATCCAAACCCAGAACGGCTCAGATGTCCCGTGTGATTTTGCATTCCATACAAAGCTCCGGGTGAGATGAATGGAGACATTGACTACATCATGGCTTAGTGGTCGTAAGCGATAGTCAACTTGCAACAATGGGAGCTGTTTTGCCGCTTTCAGCACGGCTTGTCCCTGTGGCTCGTTCATATGGATGAGTTGACCTAATGAAGCGGCATCCAGTGTAAGAAGCTCCTGGACGGTCCAATCGCCTGCCCACTCTTGCAGCCTGTATAGAGTCTCGGCTTTGAGGTCGGACTGTCGTAATGGGTGTTCATACGGCCAGAGGCGCTTTTCGATCGCCTTGCTCATCCCGAGCAATACCATTGAGATATTTGCTAATTTGCGACTGAACGCTATCTCGAGCAAAGCTCGAATGATACGACCACCGTTCTGGGCAACATAGGCCATATCAGATATAAGAGCGAAGTCATCGATAACTTCCTGAGAAACATATGCCTGGAGTAATATATTGACTTTCTCCTGGCTAGTGGTAACGCCGCCCTTTCTTTCGCTGTGACTAGCCTTTCTCTGAAAGGGTGAATGAATGGGAAATATTGTAAAACAGCATTGGGTACGAAATACCTTGAGCTCATAGGGAGTCCGCTCCATCAATTGATCCAGTTCCTTGGTTTCTGATTCTCGCAACTGTATTTGGTCAAACTGAGAAATGTCAACAATGGCAACCAGGGAGCGCAAATTGTGATCTTGCCTCTGTGCTCATGCTGAGCATTGCCAATACGTCGGCCTCTGACATCTTAGGACGAAACTCCTTGTTGAAAATTTCCACCGAGGTGTGCCTAAGATAGTACCTGGCGGCGATTCTTCCGAGTTCAGTGATGGTGTAGCTATCAGTCTTATTATCTTGAACCACCATTCTAGCTTCCGTTAGCTGGTTGATAGCAAAATTAATAAGCTCTCGACTCTTGCTGCCAAGATGTGGGTCATCCTCAACATCTTCTCTGGAAATTCCTGGCAAAATGTCGATAAGAATAGAGGATATAACCATCCCAGGCACAGACCATAGTTTGTCGGATTTTTTCTCATTCGCACATGTAAATAGGTATAACCCATCCACTGACTAGCATCACGAAGGTTTGCCACTGTTCCCAGGGAAATTTCTGCATTGAGCGCGTCGACAAGACCTTTGCGGAACCTTAGGAGACTTGAGGAACGGTGATCATAGAGGAAACGTGTCGGACTCACTGAGATTCTATAGGATTCTTGATTGTGAATCATTGGATCAGAGCTGACATTTCCGAAAAGGATGGTTTCTCACCTGGGAGGTTACGGCCTCGAGGTAATGAGCCAGCTTATCATGTGTTGTACAGATATAACCTTCCCCACTCGTTTCTAGTCCCGGCCGGCCAGCTCTACCGAAAACCTGAAGAACATCGAGGACAGACAAATCTTGGAAAGATCCTTTTGAGCTGTCATATACCTGTGTACCCTTGATGATAACTGATACAGGTAAAAAGAACCTTCTAAATCAGCCGGGAGATTAGCTTACCAGCGTGTGCAGGTAAGTTAACACCCCATGCCAGCGTGGCCGTACAACATAAAACCTGATAGCTCAATGGGCGATCCTGTCAGAGGAAGTGAATGTTGGGCCTGACTTTTATCGCCTTTGCCTCAAATAACCTCTCCATCAGATTCCTATCCGATCTTAACATACCCGCATGGTGTATCCCAAAACCATGATCAAACAGAAGTTTCATTTCTTTGTTCCTAGACTGACTGATCTCACGGCGGAATATGGCCCACTGAGGGTGATCCTGACAGCTGAAATCATCAGCATTTCCTTTTATGAAAGAAGCTTCCTTCAGATCTATAGCGGCTTTGACTGTCTCTTTGCGAGCATGAACGAAAACCATCACTTGATGACCTTGAGCCACTAATTCTGAAACTTTTTCATAGGTAACGTGGTCGAGGTTTTTCCGTGATAGTGTACTCCCGGGCTTGCCCTTGATGCCCAGGAAATGCTGTTCTAATGGTATGGGGCGAAAGGAAGAATCAAAATAAAAGAGACCTTTGTATTTCGGCACGCTGCATGATCGTTAGGTCGAGCTAAACATTGTAATTAGCTGTCTCACCTGAGAAATTCCGCAACATCAACAAAATTCGGGAGAGTCGCGCTCAAACCAACGATACGAATAACCGATTGGCTGGATTCCACCTAGAGAAGATGCATCAACTCGAACAATCTCGACGCCTTTTCATGAGATTATCTATACCTGACGAAGAGTCCTCGCGACAATCGATTCTATAACAGCGCCTCGTTCATCATTGAGCAAATGAACCTCATCAATGATCAGTAATTTCAGACTCTTAAGTTAGATGGAGAGGTCAGTCCAATGATCACAGGAAAATATAAATTACACCCACGGAAGCAAGCTCCCCTTCTCCAGTGGGTTTTCTCGTCATCACATCCCATTTTTCTGGAGTGGTGACAATAATTTGGGTGGCAGCAATCTCGGCCTTGGTCATCTGCATGTCACCTATTCCAGTCAACATAATTCCTCAACGGAAAGCATGGAGAACATACCGGTTAACTCCTTAACTTCGATTGACAACCAACGTAAACGTTTTCCTAGTTTGCGTACGATTTCTGCAGCCAGTGCTTTCATGGGAGCGCTATGACATGAGTTCAGTGGGGGAAGGTGTAGGGGTTGCGGTATTTCTGCAACTTACACATATATAATTTTGAAAGCATCCCGATCAATTGTGCTACGAAGCTCTGTCCCCGATGCTCGTGAACGATGTTGTTCAATTACTCGAAGAATGGTCAACATTGCAACATCGGTTTTTCCCTGGTTAGCAAAGTTAGTTGATGCCATAACGGGCCGTAACTCAAGGCTTCATACAGCACCAGTAGGAGCTAGGACATACGTGTGAATCTATGAACTAGATGGAGAGTTGAGACTGACCGCATATCAGCATATTCTCATTGCTACCGTAGGCAGTAGGATAAACAATAGATTGTATCCTGTTGAGAGATGAATATCCCTATTAAATTGAAAAAAGTCTCAGGGTATCCTACGACCGCCACTATGCCTTGAATTACGAGACTTACTGGAAAACACCCTTTCGCAAGAGGGTCTAGTTCAGCAACTGGAATCAGGCGTTCTGTTGACTTGGGTGGAACTGGTCGTGCAGGAGGTACAATGACTTCTTCATATTCCTGTAGGAGTGTGAGCGAATATTCAAAAGCACTACGCCGTCCGAACGGACTTCAAAATGTTTCCTCTCAGTCCCCAAAGGTAGCAGATATCTGTGTCCAGTAGACGAAAGCATACTATTTTGCGATAAACTCGAGGAAGTGTAAACATGGGGGAGCGTTTCAGGTACTTCGTACTGGGGGCTGATGAGGACATGTTTTGTCAAAGGCACAGAAAATCACGGACTGCAGTTCCTGAAAAGAGGGGTTTTGCTGCATTATCCCGGAATTTCCTCTCCATGCGTCTCTTGAAAGCCTCTGTTGAAAGATCTGCAGGGTCATCATCTGCTGAGCCCTTGAGTAAATCGAGCGCAACACAATTATGGATAAACGATACCAAGCTCAGCGCTTGTTGATGAAACATCATTTTGACTACTGGCCAAAGGTGTTTGATGCTGCCTCAAAGTCGAGTAGTGTGATAGCTGGGAGTAATCAAGCAACTTCAAACCAACCCCAGAGAAACGAGCTCACTATCTGGTTGCTGGTTTCCCGCTTCTCCAGAAGCATCATTACTAAATCCAAGTCCTCAAGACCAATAAGTTCCACCATTCGATCTGAGATGATATCATTGGAAGCTGAAGATGAAAGGAGCGAGTAGATAGCTGGTATGAGCGTTTCATGATTTGGATTCCTATACAATTTTAGACTTGATAAAATGGACAGTGATATGCACACCTTTGAAGCCTTCTGATCAGTTCACTCTCCTCTCCTCTTATTGATCCATCAGGGAGATAGACGTCTAATATCGTACTCTCGGGAAGGTCTGCGCCTTCGCCCCCTTCATCAACATGAACCTGGCTAGACAGCGTACTGTTGCCGAGCCTAGGGTTTCACACTCAGTTCAGAAGAATTCCGAAATTTGTGAGTTGGCCATACGCAAGCCACTCATTAATGTCTCTTCGAGAGTGATCAGAGAGTCCGTCATTCGAATCGTCGATTAGGGAACGGAGATGTGCTGAGATAATTGTCATCTTCACGTGGCTACACAAATGTCCTTGGAATAATGGGATTGCAATATCTGGAATATGGGGCACAATGTCCAAAAACACTCAGGTACTAAATCTCACGTGCCTTTCTTTACATGGAAAAACAAATGAATTCTATAGGTTATCCGTGACGAGACCCGTAAGTGTTCTGTTCAGAGCCCTCCGTGATGCGCAGGCGCTCCTGAAGTACAGAGAGCCCCGAAATCTTACATTCCCTTCCCTTCCAACAAGTCGACCGTCAACCGACTGGACTAGCCTAAAACCTAGTTCAGCGTCACGAAAACTACCAGCCTGTCTGTCAGCACCCCACCCGCTGCCCACCTTGCCAACTGATCAGCAGCCCCAAACCGTATTGTTCCGCAACTAGCAACATTCAGCCATTTGCTACCTATGACTTGACTACCTTCAGTGCCAACTTCTAGCTATCAACACCCAACGTCCACCAACCATAGAACCTCACCCATCTACCATACACATACACACATACTTCTGGACATTTGTACGTAGCTCTATCCCGTTGACCCTTGGCTTAATGGCCGGGACCGCGTCTTAGCACCTGTTTGCTTGGTTGCGGTATATAAGCACAGAACTCTCTCCTCCCTCCATGATGCGTGACCTGAACACTCGGTCGAAATAGTACAGTAATATTGTCTTGTTCTGTAGGATGGAGTTCTTCAAAACATTACAATTGATTGATACTGTTCACGAACAACTCTCATCATACATGTGAAAGATTCAAAGACTAGAAAATTAGGTGGTATTTTGGAGGGCAAACTGAAGTACACCAACACCAAGTGAATGGAAAGTGAGGTATGTAATTTCGGCGAAAAGCAGGCGGCTGGTAAAGAGTATTTGGAGCTTGCCTCCGTCAAAGCTTATAAATCAAATGTCACGGTCAAAGCGAACGAAGTTCGAAGGTCCACAGATGATACTCTGCCAAGCGTTAAGGCACTCTATTGGGCGAAAATCCTTCTACTTCAGCTCTTCGTAGTCATCGCCAAAGGCCTCCTGGCCAAATGAGATGATTACGAAGCTGTCGCCATTGAGCCTCCCTACAGCAATCCAATGCTGGTCGTTATCTACGTCGTCTAGGAGCTGTGCAATTACTTTGTCAGCTGTGTCGTTGATCAAAGATGGATCAATATCAGGAGCTTTCTTCAAGATGAGCTAATTTAGTTTTTGCCTGTCAATGCCATAGCCCAGAACATATTTTGAGAGTGGATCAGTCTGATAAATGTCGTCAATTGTCGATATGAGAAACATTGACACATTTGAGCGACGAGGCGGTGAGGCTGGTGAAAGTAAGAAGAGCAATACTACGTAGAAGTTTGACCGCTCTTAATAGCAACAAACAGTCACACCCATGACCGCAGATAATTATCTTATCAATAATTTAGTGCACCACCAATGGCCATGACACTCCCAGTGAGTATATCACAATTTGTTTGGCCAATATGACACACCCAACAGATCGAAGCTATCCAGTATCTCTATGAAATCTCAAAGATGTCGGTTCACAGTGCTGGTGAAGGTATAGGATATGGCCTTCTCAATGAGATGTTCGAAGAACACTTGCGCCTTCGCCAAAGGGGAGATTTCCTCATCTTCCCTTAATTGCGACTACGTTGAAACCCTCGCAATCCTCGAGATTTACGAAGTAACCTATCTGATCTCGGTTTGGGCCGCCTAATTCCACCTGATGGTCGTCTATACATACAAGGAGGTGCTGAACATAAGAGACCTATCTTGCCTCTTATGTCTGGCCTCCCTCCCCCTGCAACTATTCTCAGCAGCTCTGAGGCCCGTGATGCATTTGCCTCAGGTATAAAGCAGGCATCTGACCAGGTGAAAGCTGTTATAAAAAATGGTGCTGCTCCTCACGGTGAGGTGATTTCATGGATCATTTCTGCTGGTTCTTACTTTATTGTGAAGAGCTTTGGTCCATTTAACCAGGCAGAACTTGACACTCAAGGATATCAACCAAATCCCAGTGGAGATGCACGAGTTGCAAAAGCTATTGAAAAGGCTAGGGAACAGGACAGAAACCAAATCATGGAGCCCATTCATCTCATTGGCACTGCTGCTGCAGCCATTGCAATGGAGGAGTTTCTACAAAGTGGGAGACAGTTGTATACCTCAAATAACCGAATGATGTGATTGGTACCTCTAATAAATACATGACCTTACTTATATGAAGTCTATTATGTCAATAGGAGAATGAATCAGAAACAACAGTACAATAATCCACGATCCATAAATAAGAGATATATGATAAGGGTTTCAAGTATCGCAAACAACAATGACTAATTTTATCTCTGCCTAGCAGAGAATGATGCTTTCAAAAGATTGCCACTTGGCTTACCGATACCAAGCTTTGAAAGAACATCTCGAACCTCCCCTGTAGCCGAAGGCGCGGGCCGTTTCTTTGGTCGAGATCTCGAACGGGATTGGGGTGGGTGGCCATTCTCGCCGCTCACTAGAGAAGAAGTGTGATCAAGGGTGGAGATAGAGGGTGGCCGTGCTATTGCAGAGTTGGATGTGCTACTTCTCCCTTCCAAAGCTTCCCGAAGATCAGTGACTCCAAATCCACGTGTTGAGCGAGTCAGGCTCTGAAGCGACATATTGTTCATCTGCATCAGGGAAGGCGAGATCCTGGGTAGCGGTGGTACGCCATCACCCCGCTTTGCGGGTTCAAAGCTAGATAATCGATCGACTGGTCCATACATGAATCCAATGACCTATCTGATAACGTATATGGTACTCACAATCGTTGAGAGCGGCTTCTGGAGTCCATGGGGTGGAAAGACGACGAGACAGTGTCTCTTTATCAACGCCGAAAGTCTCTAGCACGGCCTTATTGGAAACAAAAGCGTTCAATGCTACCTCGCCGATAACAGGGGTCCAGGGAATGCCTCCATTCCATGAAAAATCTTGCAACGTGAGGAATGCATCCTCCGAATGGGATGGTTGAGCTGCAATGAATGAGATTGTCATCGATCCCAAGGCCTTTCGAACAATTAGATTTCACTTGATAGTACTATTGGTAGATGAAGCGCACCTTCTCGGCTATTCGGACTACTTCTTGCACATTCCAGACAGTTCCAATAGAAAACCAGAGCCTGGCAAGCAATTCGTCCAATGCAAATATCCATTTTAATAGAGTAGGATTCTCATCTGAGCTCTTGAAAGTTCGCTGCAGAGCGAGAAACATTGGGATACCAGCGAGGAGTCCTCGGGTTGGAACTTGTTCTTGCACTATTCGGAGCACTCTG
>Ga0153942_1000162_pt1 | contig 24024 bp, 24 predicted proteins | sample TSNJ026MetaG_FD_104731 | JGI IMG/M metagenome (GOLD analysis project Ga0153942, IMG submission 104731) | Attine ant fungus gardens microbial communities from New Jersey, USA - TSNJ026 MetaG | ecosystem: Host-associated > Fungi > Mycelium > Unclassified | place: USA: New Jersey, Brendan T. Byrne... | reverse complement strand
TGTTCAACATAGCACTGAGCAGAACTGGTAGACGAAGAAGGATCTGTGCTTGTTCTAAAATGCGCCAGGTCATTACCAATATGACAGTGATATAAACTACTTACCCTCCTGAAGTTTAGGGTCGGGAATCTCAATCCTTAGAAGATGTGCATAAATTAGGACCAAGGCTCTCCGACGCTTCACATGGAGCTTCCCACCGGTGTCTTTGGCGATTCTCCTGACCTGACTCCACTTGAGACCAGCCCTCTTTTCAATCTCACTCTCCAGTCTATCAATTGCGACGTCAGACTTCTTGGCATTGGCATCCGACAACTCATATTGAAACGCCTTGCCAAGTGTACCAACAATTTCTGTCATTGGGCTTTCTTCCCTTAAGCTCTTGAAAAAAATGGCAGCGGCCATGGCGTGCACACCATCTTTGGTCTTCTGCCTATTACCGAACCACCACTTCCCAACCAGCGCAGGTAGAGCACCACCAAAGACAAGGCCATAAAATCCCAGCACCCAAACATTGTTCTGGGATTCAACGATCCATTTAGGGAGAGCAATACCCATGGACATTTCTTGGCGTCCATCGGGATTTCCGTACAGCTCCCAGTTCATACGGATTGTCTCGTCAGTGAGTGCCTTGTATGCTTTTGTGAGGGATACGAAGCGGTCCTGGATTGCTTCTATGGTCTCGTTCACGGTTGGCCTAACCTTGTCGGGGTGACTGTCAAGAGATGTTAGAAAGAGAAATGACGACATGAGGATATGCTCACTATAGACGAGAGAGCTTTTTGAAATGCGATTTAATCTCTTTCTCAGTTGCACTCTAGGATGAAATCAATGAATCAACTAATTTCTCGGCGAAAAATGGACTGACAGTACTAATCCCGAGTATGTCGAATGGGTTATACACCTTGGTCTCAACGACGACGCCACTAGCTTTGTAGCAAAGGAAAACAAAGAGAGACCAGCCAGCAATTAGGAAGTATGTTCTATGGCATTTGTCAATGTGCTGACGTGTAGACGGAGGAAGATGATGACGCACTTTTTGGCCAACTTCAGGACAAATAATGAGCCTCTCTCCCTCTTCACAATTCTGGAACGTTGTTCGATGCAAGGCTTACATTGACATTCAATTGATTGTGTTTCTGTGAAATATAATGAATTGAAAATATGACATAAAGTAAAATCAATGACGCACTTGCAGATTTCTTCCTCAGCGACGAGATAGTCATGGGTGTAAGAATTAGGGCAAGAATTGTGACAAGAAAGTAGGCGGCCATGCCCCCGCCTTCATCGTAGTTGTACCGTGCCATGAAAGGAGAAAGCCCAAATACAGGCTCACAAGAGGAATAGTCGACGTGTAAGTAGTAAGGGTAAACTCGTGACTAGATATCACACGGGCGTTATTATGTCTGTGACGCGAGAGTGATGCAGCCGAACGTTCAGAGCCCCACAAAAAATATGCCTCAGCTGCTCAGTACAATGAGTGATCCGCTTTGCTGACTGAAAAAACAGTTAATATTTTCAAGATGATCATCTATATGAAAAAAGCAACAGAAACAGAAAAAAAACTTCATATGAATGCGTAGGACCTCTGCAAGTAGATAATTTTCCTTGTTGAAGTGGCTTATTCTAGGACCCTGCATGCTGCACAAGACAGATTTTATCCCTGTTTATCTTGATAGAATTGATATAATCAACTATTCAAATGCAGATGTATGTAGAGGAAGGCAATGTCCAGAGGAAAATTCAAACTGCAAAATTAGTTGCTCTTGCTGTGCAAAATACAGGCATGCCCCCTTCTGTTACGACTCACAGGACAAATAAATAGCATCCTACTTCTATCATGTAGATTGTCTCTTTTGGACTGACACCTGAGGAAAGATACAAATCTGCTGTCGATATAAATTGCTCGCCCGCTATGCTTCTGTATGATAATTTTTTCTGTTTTCCTCACATATCCTATCCTTCCCAATGATTAGTCCCGGCAAAGGATGGGCTGAGTTGAGGTATTCATAGCAATATTTCTATTCACGGGCTAGATAGGCCATAGCAAATGTACACAGTGGAATTATGAATCCAATTGAAAACTTAGATCTAAGTTTTGATAGACGATATCTTCTCCAGAGACCAGCAGATCTGCACTAGCATATGATACTCCTTCTTGATTTAGATTCCCCTGCCTTTGGACATAGGCTTGCTCTCGTATATGCAGGATAACTCTGCATGCCAGGACTGCATGTATCACGCGTGCCATCCTTGGACATGACTCCAGTCATCAATCTCCTTTGAAGAGGGCATAGGCACGTACAACATCATCAGATTCTGGAGCTGTATCTATCCACAAGACTCTTGAATTCCTAGAAAACTGTCAAACAGAATGGACATACTGGTAGCCTCATGATGACCAGTACATTCAGCAGGGAGAGTGCTTCGAATTTGAAATAAGTCAGATCATTTTGTGTATGTTCTCAACGGTCTCGAATCTAAACATACCCCAAATAAAAACATAATAGTTGATACCTGAGGAAAGATGACTTGAATACGTCGACCCAAAGGAAAATTTAAAAATCTCATACCATCTCTAAAAACGACTCGGATCAAGTGCAAATCACCACCAGACCGGACTAGAGTCGAAAAGCCTTCGTCAGATTACACCTACTACAAATGGAAGCGCCAACATACAAGTTGAGATGCCGCGAACAACCATCAACGATAACAAACCTGTCCAGCGAGTCAAACAATGAGGTCCTCTAAAGAGGTATGAGTCAATGACTTACATGCATCATAAAGCATAAGTAGAATAAAGCTCGTTGATAGAATAGGGCTTGAGATCGTCATCAAACATCCGATAAGGTGAGGTGCAGGGGACACCGAATCTGTACGTTAATTTTTCTGAGCGTCAAGGCTCTCTGATGAATACAAAATGATACCGACGGCTGGTGGCTTTGATGTAAAAATGATTTATCACGAGGATAGTGATCCACATCCCACAGAATATCGCGAGCAGTATGAATGTGAAACGGCCCTTCTGACCCCACACAGCCCACGTCCGGAGGGTGTAGATTACTGTGGTCAAAAATCGTAAGAGTTTTTGCTAGAATGGTGCCCGTTAATGGTATAGGACCTACATTCCACCAGGCCCGCACCAATACCGAACAGCCCTGTACATAAATCAAATCAAAAATTGGATATCCAACAAGGGAGAGTGACTTTCATGCCTGAGCTTGGTATAATTTCTGGCAGTCATGACTTGGCAGCGCCACACTGAATTGGTCTACCTATCGTCAAACACAAAACCTCTGAGATGTAACTCTTAGAACAACTCACGATAGAGGCCAAGAGCACAATCCACGAAGGGTAGATATCGAGCCAGAAAGTACAACGCTTTAGTCAGATTCCAGCGCGATGGCCATACGAGTGATATTTCCAATTCGAAAGCCAAGATCCATTCCAGAACCTACAATTATCCCCATTAGTTTAAAAAGGAGAAAGAGGAATCTTGCGACGTACTACAATTGTCGAGCTAACAACTAGGGGGAAGGACATGTTAGAATTGATGTGCATGGTTCATAAAAATCGAGTTCGATGCACTCATGCTATACTGAATCCAGATCAGAATTACTCAAACGGACCTTGGACTGAAGGTCAAATTTTCGGCTTACATTCACTAGTTTCGTCCATTCAATGGCTGTGATGAGTTCATCGCGCTGCTGAAGGATGGTGGATGTTTCCATACAGGCAATTGACGTATAAGGGAACCCAGTACTGCATACCGACCTGGGAGCATTCACATCTGCACAGAAAGAATGGTGCATTCTAATTGTCTGCTTTGGGGATGTTCTTCTTCCAAACACATGAGACGGAAATGTATTCTCGTCCTAGGGAACCCCCTAATCTAGGGCGACAGAAGGTTACCATGGGTGCGACAATAAAGAAGCACCAATCTCTTCCAGAGTCAGAGAGTCGATTTCTCTGGAGCTGGCATACAAGTGAGTAACCGGCAAATGGTAATTGAACATCGAACTCAAAAATGTTGAACATAGTAGATCATAGTAGATGCTGGTCGGAAGTTTAAATCAGATCATATGGTTCACAGCACATGCTTAATGCCTATCTCCCAGGAATTGCACACTGAACACACATGTTAATGTACTAGTTGAAGGAGGGCTGTCATCCACAGATCAAATCCTAGAATCTCCAAATCAATTGTGACATGCAGTACCTAAGGCTCGTATATTTCTATCCATATGACAAGTAAGATAAGATTATGATTAAATCACTCAAGCTTGAATTCAAATTGATGAAGAGTCTGAGTTGTATTGATTACAGAGAGGCTGTTGATATTGATGAAATGGTAGCTAAGACAGGCTTTTGGCATGCACCACCAGGTAGTCTCCAAGACTGACAGGTCAGCAGACTTGGGAAATCGAAGGTGCAACCCGTGCATAAGTCTTTTTTTTTGTGATGGATCAACTTAGTTGCGTAGTCACGGAAATGTCAGATTCGAAGAAGGGCGTTACGAAGACCCTAAAATTCGCCAACCAGCTGCCAAAATATCGTCCCAGTGATATTCTTCGACTTCTAGCGCTGCCCAACTTGGCTCTTCGTCAACAAAAAATCCAGGACCAAAATCAATGATTCTAGGAAACCGTTGGATTTGAACAGGCAAGCCGTCCGTGTGGTCGACAATTTTTGCAGCGACTAACATAATTTCGGGTGTGAACGTCTGAAGGTTAAGTTCGAGGCTCTGAAAAAATCTTGTTCGGAATTATAATATATAGCCAGAAAAAATGAGCAACAAACCTTCCAACCCACTACCTGTCCTGTTCTCAAACCATCCACCTGTGAGACCTTCAGACCATTCTCAAAGAGCTGTTCGGCTTGACTCCAATCGAACGCTGTATTTGCCGACATTCCCCGGATGGTATTTTTAGCGTCTCCATTCACCTCTCCGACAGGGCTGTCGTGTCCTTCATCACCAGGTGGCATTGTGGCATCTTCTAGGGTTTGACATCCGTTCTCATCGATATGTGAATAATCCAAGTCGTGAGAGATATCGATCTCACCAGAGATCCACAGATCTGCCTCAACATCCACGCTGGTGACGAACATATTCGGAGGTAACTTGCCGCATTCCTGGATCTCAGACGGTGGTATGAGGCGGGGTCGCGACTGGCAGTTCTCCAGTAGAGTAGAGGACTCGTCGTTAGACATTCTCAATTGAGAAACCGAAGATTGTGCAGTAGATGCCGATATTAAGGTGGTAATGGCTTGTCCATCCTCTGTAAACACGATCTTTTTTGGCACAGGTGCCGACAAGAACTTCTTAAAACATTTCTTCTTGTTTTTATTGCCCAACGAAGCCATCATGACTCCCTGAACCTCTTCAGCCTCCTCTACTCTCGTTTCTTCGTCCACAATCAGTGTAGTAGCTCCCTTGTCACCCCCGTGCTCTGTATGGCCTAATGTTCGAGAGCTTGATCTTTCACCCAGCGGAATAGTATTCGTCGTCGAAAGAACATGAGGTGCCGGTGTTTTTTGGAGGATGGACTCTGCACGCTGCTCAGCTTGTAAGGCACGTACACGTTTACGCCGAAGGTTTCGGGCATGAGTTGTTGCTTTACCGTAGCCAGGTGGCACAAAAGGCCCTTCAGGTGTAGATTTTACTTTTTTTTTCGGTGAAACAGAGTCAGCTATCTGAGGAACACCAAGTTCATGTGATATTTCCAGAGGCTTAGACGGCTGCAGTGAGGGTGCAGACGAATCTGAATCTGAGCTGTCAGAGCTGTCAGAGCTAGATGACGAGGCTGTTGATGAGGACTCAGAAGATGAAGACGAAGACGAGGACTCAGAAGACGAAGACACAGAAGGCGAGGAAGCCAACGGTTCGGGCACCACTATTTTCTGCTTTCCAGAAACCTTGTGTTTTTTGTTCACTTTTTCCCATTCATACATACGCTTTCGCTTCCTTCGATGTAATAACTCTGCATTCATAAAAAAAAAAAGAGGAACTTTAAAAAAAATATAACAGTGCACCGAATGCTGAAACGCACTCTGTATGCCCTTATCCTGAAATTTCGACCTTTGAGGAAGAGAGGCCTTTACACAGAGTAGATCTCCATCTCTAAGAGCAGCAGTAAACGAACTCTCGTTCAAAAGTTCAAAGTCATCCAAAAGGAGCTGAATCTCCCTAGCAGAAACGCATGCTCCTTTCAGGACAACTATATCAGAACATAAGAATTTTTTGAGTTCTCTGATTGAATGGGGAACTTGATGCGCTTCAAAACTGAACCAAGCCTTGAAGTCAGGAAGAGGAGGAAAAGTCTGGATGCGAAGACGCATTTGAGCAGTCGAAGTAATGAGTCCGATAATGACCAAGCGTGGGAATCATCACCTATATGCAAAGAAGTCCAAAATTGAGAAGGTCACTTTGCCGGAGTGGTTAACGGGATCGCCTGCTAATAAGCTTTGAGCGGTTGGTCTTTGACCGCGAGTGTTCGAATCGCTCAGGTGACGAAGTTTTACTTGGATGTTCTGCTAGAACCTTCTACAATTCAATCCACTGGGAAACTTTAAAATTTTTACAACTTTAAAAGCTGTGTCTACTCTTCATCACATTTTCTGGAACTCCGTCCTGATGATCTGTGCTTCGCTTGATTTTCGGAATACTTATTCCCAACCTTTCACTTCCAATCAGACCGCCAGTCGAGGGTTCCATATTAAGAGCAGGAGCGATTTTACTCCAGTGCAATGCCAAACAAAGCCTGACCTATATTCTGAAATTCGGTGCGATAATGCTGTGACAGAATTTTAAAATGACATGGACGGGGCCAACGGGACCATCCAGCAAGTAAATCGACATTTTGATAAATGGTACGTCTCTGCTCCTTATGACACCTTCCCAAACATTGGCAATCAGAAAATGAGATGTTGTTCATATTCGACTGCTTTTGAATATATTACGCTCCTGTACAAACAACTTATAATGCCCCCAATTATACATTTGATGTCTACATACGGCCTGCACGAAGATTAGGGCATTCTCACGACACAGGATCAATCGGACTCACCAACATTCCCTAAATCCTTGCAAGCTACTTTGACGCGCTCATAGAGCGTCTTCTCACCCTCACGTACCCAGATGCGGGGATCATAGTACTGGGAATTCAAAATCAGTGACCACCAAAACCGACCGGAAATCAATCACCTTCTTGTTGGGTTTGTCAGACCCTTCAGGGTTGCCTACCTGACTTTGCAGATAATCCTTCTTGTTTTGAATGAAGTCCTGAGAAAATGAGAATATTGAACTAATTTAGATGCAGAGAATAGCCACATTGGCTTACCCGAATACCGGCAAGATAAGCAAATTGAGTGTCAGTATCAACGTTCATCTTGACGACACCATTGTTTACAGCGGTCTTGATCTCTTCCTCAGAGGAGCCAGAACCACCATGGAAGACGAGATAACTGAGGATCAAATCAGTTGCGTAAGACTCTTTGTCAAACCACATGAAGACCTACAGAGGCTTAGTATTTCTGCCGCCAATTTGACCGCTAGCATATTCTTGATGTTTTGCAAGCAACTCTGGTCTCAGGCGAACATTACCAGGTTTGTAAACGCCATGAACGTTTCCAAAAGCAGCAGCAATGCTGAAGTTGGGACCAATGGCACTGAGAGTTTTGTACACATCAAAGACATCCTGAGGTTGGGTGTACAAGCTCTCTTTGTCGACCCCAGTATTGTCGACACCGTCCTCTTCACCACCAGTAATACCAATCTCCATTTCAAGCCAGAGACCAAGGGGTGCCATGCGCTGGAAATATTTCGCACACATAGCGATGTTTTTGTCTTTAGGCTCTTCTGAAAGATCAAGCATATGAGACGAAAACAAGGGTTCGCCATGCTCCTTGAAATATTGCTCATCGGCATCAAGCATGCCGTCAAACCAGGGAAGAAGTTTTTCTGCACAGTGGTCAGAGTGCATTACGACGGGCCTGTTGAATAAACAAAACCAGGATCGTAGTAGCACTATTAAATGACGACAAAAAAGCTTACACTCCGTAGGCCTTTGCCATGAGACGTACATGGTGGGCAGCACTGACGGCACCGATGATAGATGCTTGCTGTTTGTTATTGGCAAGTCCCTTGCCGGCGAAATATGCAGCACCTCCCTGGGAGACTTGAATGATGATGGGAGATTTGATGTCTCTGAATTACACGGGTAGGTACAGCATCTTAACAATCGGGGTATAAGATACCTGGCTGCCTCGAGAACGGCATTGGCGATCGAAGAAGAAGTAACATTCTGTGTTCTGAAGATAAGCATACATGATCCTCTTAACGCCAACTGGTTACTTACGATAGCCTAGATTCACACAGTGCGCTCATTGTTTTTCAAGCTTGGCCATGAACTCAAATCACTCACGGGAATAGCATACTATACATACAACCTCAGTGATATCCAACATATGAGGATCAAATGCCACACACCCCATTCTCTTTTGCATGGTCAAACAACTTGCGAACATTTTCACCCGTCAAAACGCCAGTCTGCATAGATAATCAACAAGATACGTCACATTCAATATCTTCTTGAAGAGCAGAGATCGTGCCCACAGGAACAACATCAAGGACACCCATGGTTACAGATTTGTTTCAAGAGGATAAGAGCAAGATGGGAATGAGTGCGAAGGGAAGGCAAAAAACGGAGATCTTATCTCCTTAAAACGGGTTATCGATGTCGTCATAGATACCACGTGAATCCCTTCCTAAGTACTCTGGGTAGATTAACATACTATTAACATACTTATACCCCGGTTATTGCCAAATTCCACGTAGGAGCTCAAACTTTCTGAACCTCTGTCGACCTCGGCTTGATTCAAACGCAACAAATCTACGCATGTGCCGCACATAAGTGAAACAGACCAATTAATCAGTTCTTTGTTCAGTTTCCTGTTATGATCAACTATTGCGGGATATGAGCCCGCTCAATAATTGGTTTCAGGTATATTTGACTATTGGTCAGATCTCCATTGACCAGGTACATGTCACTCAAGGCCATGTAACAGCCGTGCCTTACTTTGAGGCTAGAACAAGATATACATAGGGAAATCAGTATAAACACAATAGGTAAATCAACGTATCACCAAATAATGAGAAGAAAACCCAGGAAAAATCAATCCAACCGAGAAGACTTATAATGATCTCTTTCTGACGGCATATCACTGCCCAACCATCTGAAGAGGACATAGAAAACGACTGCAATGGCACCGACGATCCACAGAACACTCTTATATGGATGGGCAGCGACATAAAACTCGACACCACCTAATTTGTGGTTGAGATACTGTGAGAAAGCAAAGAAACAGGGTTAACAGTTATCCAAGACGGAAGGACGACTTACTGCCGCCAATCTTTCAACTCGGTTTTGAGAGTGTTTATAATGTAGTTGTTCAGCTGTCACTTTTTCGAGTGTAGTAAAAAGCTTCTCTTGTGAGGTAAGTTTGATCTTGTGTCCACTTGTGTCTTCGTCATAATAGATTAGTTTCTTTGAAACACACTTATTCAATGGCAAATCCCTCAGTAAAAGATAGTCGCCCACCTTGTGATCGGCAATGACCACTTTGACGTCGGCCAAATCATCGTCGTGGTGTTTCTTGATACCATACATACTTTTTAACCATTTTTCCCACTTTTCCGCGTCCATATACGTGAAGATTACCTGCTTCCCGTTCAACTCACCACTGCCGCCAGTCTTCAATTTCCACTCTGTCGCGAGTGTTTTGAGTGCAACCATAGCCTGATCGCGCACTTTTTCCGTAACTGCGGCGATCAGTACAAGAGATTCCTGAGGTGCATTCATGATACTTTGGAAGGAGCCAGAAGAGAGCTCTACAAAAGACGGGGTACGGTGACTCATGAGCCAAGTTCTCATAGTTTCAACAGGGGTAGTGGGAAAACCATGAAGATGACTTGCAGGATTGTCGGAATCATGATCCTTGAAAGCTAACATTGCCCAAGAAGCAGACGAGGGGACGCCATACCGAGAGAAAAGGCCCTTGGAATGTGACGTATACACAGGAGGGGAACCAAGGAGTGGGGCAGAAGCTTCACGGGCAGTTTGCTATACCGATCGTTAGCGGGTCACACATCCTTTCCACATATTAACTTACTATGATAGTGCCATCTAAGCCTGAATAGAGGAAAAGATACACAACGTCATGCTCTTGGACGTGCTGGACCAATTCCGTGTCACCATGAAGCGGATGTAGCCGTCCATCCAAAGCTGTCTCTGCAAATGCTCTCAGCTGGTCCAGTTTTCGACCACCTGTATACTCCGAGCGCACACCAGAGGAGAAGTAGATTAGCGTAGGATAACCCGGAACCCTATGCAAAGCACATAATGATCCATGCGCCTCACAATCGACCTCCGCTACGGTGAGTTTGTCCTTCATATGAGCTGCCAGCTGCACCCATGTAGGCGCAAGCCTTTTGCAGTGTCCACACCAAGGGGCAAAGAACTTGACAAATGCAGGCCCTTCTTCCAACGTCGAGAAGAATGCGGCCTGATTAGGGATGGAATAAACCTGACCCTCCGTGTTGAGTTTTGGCAAGGGCGGTTCCTCTACCTCAACAACTAATGTATCTTCATCGTCTTTGACGTGTCGTTTAATGAAATCCTTCAATTCTTCCAAATCTCGATTACCATGATACTCTTCGAGCATTCCTCCATCCTCGTAAATAAATAATGTGGGATAACCTGTGACATGGTTTGTATCACATAGATCTATGAGAGGGACTCTGTCAGGAAAAACAATAAGGTTCAATGGCTAGTGATGCACCTCCATACACAGAACAATCCACTTGAGCCAGATGTACACTGGGAATCTCCTCCTCACAATCTCCAACGAGCTTCTCCCACGTAGGGGCAAACCTTCGACAATGTATACAATAGGGTGAGAAGTGCTCAACGAGCCAAAGACCATTCTCGGTGGACTCCTTGAAATTAGATGGTGTGAGTTGCTGGAGTTGAACGCCAGCAACGCTTGACACGACGGCAAGCGTCGTCAGAGCTAAGGAGAGCGGCAGTTCTGTCAGCACTTTGAATATCAGCATTTAGGACAGAAGCGGAGAAAAGCTGTTCCAAGACCAATACTGTCCCAGTCGCGGGAGGAGCGTGACAGGCTTGAGCTAGCAGCGCTTTGTGACAATGATTTGTTTATGGACCTCTTCTTTTTTCCGCACTTGGCCCCGAGCTGTGCAACTATTCATGTTGCATTGTTTCTGAATGTCCAGAATGCCTCTCATTTGAAGAGACAGATAATATCAGCTGCAGTCATGGAAGGCGAGGCTGGTGAAGCCGCCCGCGAGCAAGTCAATTATGCGTTTATTGACGCACGATTTGTCAGTCTATCGCTTCCACGTAACCCCATTCAAGACTACCATGGAGTTTAGATCACAAGCCGACGTCATTTGCAGACTGCTATCTATCAGTCTATCCTTGCGCAGGCTCATCACGAGTTACGGACACGAACTGTTCACTCCGAAGTTCTCTGGAATCTAAGCCCGACCAACAACGTAGGACCCACTCTTATCTCTATTCTGGTGTATTTATATCCTTGTAGATCACGGAGTCCATTCGACGGTATGGTGTATCCGATACGACAAAGTCACTATTAGTGGTCCGGATTAATGATGGAGGCGCAATTCTCGGAGAGATGGAATCCAGAATCAGGAAGATCGTAAACGGAGAGCTTGTCCCATTGTCACGGCTACAAGAAGTTACAGATTGGCCGACGATTAAAAAGGTCTTGTGCCTCACACAAAGAACTGATCAACGATTTAAACAATTTATAGCAATATAGGCTAGCCAACGAGTATCCCGTACAGGCAGTGCAAGGAGACGTGGTTGCAGAGCACTCTTTCATTGATAACATTGTTACGAGCACCGTTGCTACGAAGAGTGTCATGGGGTAATCCAACTTATCTGTCCGTCCTGCAAGCCCAACTATCGCAAAGACTGATATAACATCAAGCTTGAGGTTCTTAACTTCTCAATTTTGTCCATGTATCCGACGTGTCTTAGGTCTGTCCTACTTCGGTGGCACTCCCTGGCGCCACCCGGCCTGAAGGACAGACCCAGCGTCGCTATATGTCTGTTTCCAGTAACACAATGTGTTTATTTGGCAGTGCCAGCGCCCAGTTGCTGGATCTGTTGTCGACTACAATGCCAGGTGTTGTTTCCATGGAGTGCCAGAGTACAATGATTATCACGGCAGTCGATATGTTTTGTATGTGCTTCAATATCTCAGGTATGTCCTTACTACCTAACTCAACTGGATGGCAGGCTTACCAACCACGTAGCACTGATTGAGATACTTTTCTCATTGTCGTTTTTTCTCGATAAGGCCAGGCATTAATTTGAATATTATTTCTCTCCTTGTTTCTAGTGAGTGTACAGACAAATCCTACCACGAATATGAATATGAATCACCTAGACTTCAGAATCGTCTGTCAATCGATTACTTCATCAATTCTTAATGTTCGTAGGTTGGACTGATGGGAGAGGGGCGAGTTGATGTGTTCCTCACTCGTTCCTAGAGACAGCAATCACATCTTACTCCAACGTCAGATAAATCCCGACCCCATAAGTGTGTTTGCCAATCAGGTCCATAGTTCATCGCCGTGATTATGGTTTGAACAGTTTGATCCATCTCAAAATCAACATTACTTATCATTCTGAGAGTTATTTTTGAAGAATCCTTGGCTTTAATAATGCCCCCTCGGGGAAGTTCTGAAGACTAAAACATATATATCGATGCTACTCAAGAAACTGCTACTTGAAAAATCCGCATGATTCTCAAGCTATGTCAAGTCATGTTCAAGTGGACTTAGATCACCTGCCATTTTGTTGATGAACTGATTCGCAACGATCAAAGAACGGTTTTTCCTGGTAGTCAGTAGCCGGAAACACCGTGACTCTTCTTGTCCTCGTGGACTTGGTAGGCTCAGAAGCTTTCCCGGAGTAATAGCCCCTTTTGCATTCTGACAACGGCTGCCGGATTGAGCTCTCAGTTTCAAATAAAATCCTGGCGTGGGACGAGATGTCTCTTGCCTTCCTTTGCATCTAAACTGTTCTCTCCCTGTCTACGCCCGTGTCAAATACATCTCAATTTGCATTTGATTCAATAGAGGTTCCATCACAGGACATGAAGACTGTGGCAGAGGTTGCGCAAGTGACCCCTATCTTCGAACTGTATTCTTTGTTCTGAGTTGTGTTTCAGGCATGGACCGATGTTTATCGGAATGATCTTCAATATTTTTCTTTTCGGAATGATGGTCATCCAGGTTTATCTCTATAGTGTCAAATATCGCAGGTGAGGTTTGGGCAAATGTCGATCCTGAATGTACCCGATCTGATGCCCAAAGTCTAGAGACCGCCTATGGATCAAATTATTCGTAAGTTCTACTTTCTTCCAGGTATCTCATACATTAACCTCGGGCAGGTATTTGTTGTCTTCACACTCGATGCGATAAATTCTGTCTGTGACTGCGTTTATCTTTACGACAGCCTCATTCTACATTTCGGTAAGTGATGAATCAAATCACTCCTGCAGCACTGTTGATCACATGACTATACTGGGCAGCTGATACGAACTTCCTCCTTACCGCGAACTGGGGTGAGTTTTGACCTTCTCTTTCAAGGCTTTAATGTAAACGAATCGTACGTAGTTTTTGCAGCAGGTTCGTTGCTAGCTTCCCGCCGGCATGCCAAGGCGTCTTTCAAGTGCTGATACTCTGCTCTAATCCTGCTAAAAGAGCCTGCTTTCACTGTAAGTGGGTTCTGCTCTTCCTTCGTCATCCGCATCGTGAATTGTATTCCAGGGAGTTATTGCAGCTCTAGTCCAGGTGTTCTTTGCTTGGCGTGTTATCTCCTTGACGAAAAAACGGATCCTGGGAACCATTTTGACTCTCGGAGCCCTTACAGGTGGAGGTATGACACAGATTTTTGTGTCTACAGCTTCTGATTGATAAATGTATCCAACTAGCGCTAGGTATTGTTACCGGTTGCGACGTTCTCAAGTCGCCCCACTTCACGGACTTTCAGGTTTTCAAGGTCAGTAGGAGTCTATTCCGTTCTATTATCTCTTAGATCTTGCTCCAGATTCCCGTCATTTTCTGGCTTGTAATCGCAGCATCAGTTGATGTTATCATTACAGCGACATTGGTTTGGTATTTGTAAGTGGTTTCATCCGTAACCTTTACTTTTATTGATGATTATCAGGGTACGTGTTGAATATCTGGCTCTACATTTTTTTGTCTCATCGTGATGAGCAGCGCCATCAAAAGACGGGCTTTAAACAATCCGACTTAATGGTTGATCGCATAATCCGAGGTTTTTGCCTTTTCTTCCTGATTGGAAAACTATCTGAAACTATCGTGTTACAGTCACTATGCAAACTGGCTTTATCACCGCCGTGTTTGCCGTCGTTGATTTGATCGTCTACCTTGCAGATGTAAGTTGCGCTCGTTTTCTATCGCTAGAAATATTGAAGTTAACATGTGAATAGCCAACTGGAACGTGAGTGAATACATTTACTAAAGCCATATCACACCTCTAAAATTCGGTATAGCCATCTCATCTTCAACTTCTTGCTTTCCAAATTGTATAGTAATTCATTGATGAGCAACCTCAACTCTCGTCGAGGCTGGGATGGTCCAGCAAATTTCGATCCAGAACAATCAGGGAGTGGACAGGAAGTCCCACCGCGATATCCCACGGAATCAAGGTCAAGGTGGAAAATCACTCAAATGAGTAATGAGGATGAGCCCAGGGACCTAGAGGTAAGTTGTTTGCATTCTTCATTGTTGTGATTGATTGATCCAATTGTTCACAGAACGATGCTGTCAACCTGCGGCCCTTGCAAACAACTGCACCTGGGGTTTTTGTCCATGTCGAGTCTCTTGAGGCACGAGATGCTGCGCAGAGGGAAGAAGGCTCACTCAAGTCCGATGACACTACAGCGGGAAAACCTGAATCGCTTGCGGTTGTTCAAAAACCAACGCACGTTGCCTTTGAACCGGCTGACTATGCCAATTATCAACGAGAAGATTCGTTAGATAAAAGTATGCATATATGATGTGATTGACATGAAGTAGAATTTGGTGTTTCATTTGTTGACGAAATGTTTTCTTACCAACAAAAAGTAGATACCTTCATTGATCCTTCTCTTCTTTTCCGCATGGTCACTTGGATTAGTCTCAACGTTGGATCACTATGAATACTCAGTACATACCCATTTGAATAATACTCAAACATGTTTACATTATGACGGAATACACTCGATAAAGGGTTCTTTGACTAGGTTTTATTTAACTGTTGTGGTGGTTGGAAAAACAGCTCAAGAGGTAATTATTTCATGAAGTCTCCGTATGCGCCTGAAGATATGACGTTATCATCTAACTCATGAAAGTGAAAGCAGAGTGCGCCGATCGGTGCGCTGATCGTGGAACGAAATGATCGGGTGCTGCCACCAAGAAAAGAAGGACCGAGCTGACCCTGATTTTTTCGGAAGTGATGCAGGGGCAGTACAACAGCTTGACTATTTACTGCCATCAAACCGAGCTGATTTTTGTGATTCGAGTCAAGGGACATCTGTCTACTATGCCTGTTGTTCCCACTCGTCGTCGCCGCCATTCTGGAGCTTCTATAGTTAAAAGCGAGCATGCTCGATTACTCGCACGATCTGATCTTAAAAGTTCAGTTGATGCACCACCTAGACCCAAATCCTCACCAGGTGAACGGCCAACTCAACGAAGGCGACAATACGGTCCTAGTGATAATGAGCCAGATAATGACATATACGTAGGTAGTGGGGATATTGCAAATGGAGCCGATGAAAATATGGAACGGAGTCGTTTTCCCGGGAATGAAATTATCCCCATCGATCACGCTACAAATTTTTCAGTAGAAAATCCTGATTTAGAATCCTCCCCTTCAGATTCTTTTGTGGCACCAGCTCCTCTGACTGCTACGAACTGTAACGAAAGACCGACGCGACCACTTCCAACAGCCAAAGTTCGTAAAATGGTACCAGGTTCAACACCTACTGTGAATCCCCACAATCCCATTGCACCCGTAGCAAATCCTACGATGCTACCTGTCCAAGCCCATGTCTCCCGTGGAGGTCCTTCTTCGACACAGAGGAAGTTGTATGTGATTCTTGAACAAGCATGTTTAGAGGCTTATAGGGTTTCGTCTGGAAATGGTGGAATGAAAGGAAGGAATGGCAAAGAAGGGGAAGTGAAGTATACGTTGTTGAACTGCGATGATCATCAAGGAGTTCTGGCGAGGACTGGAAGAGATATTGCAGATGCTAGACCTGATATCACGCACCAGGTACATTTTTTCTTTTTTTGTCGACACCCAAACCTAACTTCTTTTCAGTGCTTGTTGACGCTGCTGGACTCGCCATTGAATAAGGCTGGGTTATTGCAAATCTATATCCATACTGTAAAAGGTGTTTTAATTGAAGTCAACCCTCATGTGAGGATTCCAAGGACGTTTAAACGATTCAGCGGTTTGATGGGTAAGCCCTCATACCTTTTTCTATTTCTTGGTTGGTCATGACACGCACAAGTACAATTACTTCACAGGTTGTATATCCGAGGTGTCAATGGCCCTGAGAAACTCCTTAAAGTCATCAAAGTGCGTTGTACGTTCACTACCAAATCTCAAAATGCTCATTTGCAATACCCTTTTAGAACCCTGTCACTGATCACCTCCCCCCAAATACGATTAAATTGAGTAAGTAAGTTATGATCATTATCTGAATCACTTTCAACTAAGATTTTCTCTCTTCCCTCGCTCAGCGCTTTCGGGCGATGCACCGACACAAAAGTTATCAAAGTTCTTGCCAACATTACCAACAACACATAACATTGCGATTTCTGTTGGTGCTATGGCGCGGGGTAAAGATGATTTTGCGGATGCTTATGTCGATCAAAAAATTAGTATCAGTCAATATGCATTGAGTGCTAGTGTCGCATGTGGTAAAGTATGTTATTTCCTTTTTTATGTATCAAGTGACTGATTTGTTGTAGTTTTGTTGTGCCCTTGAGGATCTCTGGGATGTTATTTGAAATTACTCTTCTTCACTGCTTTATATTTCAGAAATCTTTTGTATCAACAGTTGCATTGCTCGTAAAATTGTCATTAGATTTCACATTAGAGAACGAATTCAACTTAAATATATCTGGGCTGAAGTAAGCAAGAAGCAAACAATACAAATCGGATGAGCCTTGCAGCCCATCATTTATCCATCCATCATCAACGAAATAATGGCTCATATTGGCACAACTTCACCTCCTGCCGCTGGAGGAACGATGGATGCAAATGCAGATTATCGGCCCCCACCTGGTTATCTAGGAAATTTAAGTATACCACAACAGCATGCATTGGAAAAGTTGAAAAAGGAATTGGAAGTAGCAGAAGAAGAGGAGGAGTGGTTTGTCTTTGATAAAGAGAGGCTAGATGATTCGACTTTGTTAAGGTATGTAATAGGTACCACTCGTAAAAAAAGATACTGACTCTTTGTTTCCAAAAGATTTTTGAGAGCGAGAAAGTTTGATGTTGCGAAGACGAAAGAGATGCTATTGGGTGCCGAACAATGGAGAAAAGAGTTTAAAGTAGCTAACATCGTCGAGTATGTCCCTCCCTTTCTTCTCACTTCCCGTTGGAGAAAACGTTTTATATCAAGGCACTTCTCTTTCTTCTCAGATCTTTCTCTTTTCCAGAAAAGGAACAAGTCAATCAATACTATCCTCAGTACTACCACAAAACCGACATAGAAGGACGACCCGTTTACATTGAAGAACTCGGTCAACTAGACGTCAAACGTCTCTATACGATCACAACTCAAGAACGTCTTCTCCAACGTCTTGTTTGGGAATATGAAAAATCTTTAACGTATCGGTTACCAGCTTGTTCCCAATCCACTGGCTATCCCGTTGAAACGTTTTGCACCATCATGAATCTCTACAACGTTTCACTCACATCGTTTTATAAAGTCAAAGATTACGTTATGGCAGCTGCTTCGGTAGGACAAAATCGATATCCTGAAACGATGGGTAAATTTTATATCATCAATGCTCCCTGGGCATTTTCGGCTGTTTGGAGTGTCATTAAACCTTGGCTGGATGAAGTCACAGTGAAGAAAATTGTTATCCTCGGAGGAAGTTATCAAGACGAGTTGGTTAAACAGATTGGAAAGGAGAATTTACCGAAAGAGCTAGGAGGGAGTTGTGAATGTAGAGGAAAAGGTGGATGTAGAATGAGCGATGCGGGACCTTGGAATTAGTTTTTGTGGGTGTAATACTTGGGGAATAGATTGGATATGCTGGATAAGTTGGAAGACAGAGTTGAATTTGAAAAGCTAGGCAGATCTATATAAGTCATAATAACAATGCTAGCACATGCCGATTCTCCTTCTTGTAGTGAGTGCAGACCTTGAGGCAAAATGGCTGATAGAATATCATATGATTCCTATAGCCGAGTACAATATATAAGTATTAGTACTTATGTTGAAGTTATGAAACAAGTGGAGGACTGATGATAATGTCTAGTAAGTACCTAGTGTCGTAGCAACGGCTTCAAATCAACCAGGGTTTGCTCCTCACAACAATGGTATTGATGTAGCTGCGCATCGGGCATTTAGATCCTTGTCACTGACAAATGAATATGAGAGCTCAAGCCCAGAGAAGTAGTGGAGAAAAAATCACCGAAAAAGCATCTCATGTCGCAGTAGCTATGTTAAGGTCTGAATCGAAGGTAGACGCTTCAAGAGGTGAGAGGAGAAGCCTGCAAATGTGTTATTAGGATGTAAGAAACGCAGTAGATGGATATCAAAGCTATGATTTATTAGACATCTTGCTTCTCGAGGATCACAGTGACGAATATTACAACGCCAAGTATCCACTGATTAACATGGAACAGATATCTCGAATAACATTTTTAGCAGCTTGAGACGTTGCGAGAACCTGTTTGTTACCAGCACTGTCAATTGAATGGCAAAGCCTGGAGAATGGATGCGAGCCACGGCCGAGTTCCTTCAGTTATCATAATTCTCCCCAACGCCCATTGTGAAGTTTGAGAGGCTTGGAACGGCTTGTCAGTTTTGACTGAAATCAAGTTTCATCACAACGCCAATCTACTGATCGAAACTGGACTGATGATGACCATTTTTGGTCTGCGCGCAGCCAGATAGGAGTTGATATACTTATAATCGAACCATCTTCATCGAGTTTCATAACCTCCCCTCCCCCCTGCCTATTCCATCCAAATGGCTGATCAGTACGGATTACCACCAGACGATCACGTCGATGACCTGAAGATCCTGTCAATCGCACGTTATGGTCAAGGTACGCTGCCCTTTATATCTATTTTTGTCAGAAAAACAACGGCTGAAAGCCCTTGTCAAGTCATCATCGTTACTTTGATGCTATATGACTTTATCGATCACATTCCTCAACAGGTGAGACTTTCCATGTGTAAATGGTGGTTCCACTTATCTCTTTTCTTCTAGGTTCAGTACCTCTATAGGCATGTTCAATTCCATCTCGAGAGATTTTGGTTGACTATTGTTGCTGACATGGAAACACAGGAGGAAGTGGTTGAAGCTCCATGTGATCTATTTTTCTGTCCTGATAAGTAACTGGATGGGCATCATGTAAGTCTCACCTCTTGCTTCATCGAATGAGACAACTGATCCAAAATTTCAGAATGAGTTTATATTGTACGAGGAGATTATCTGGGCACAAATCAAATGCATACTGATAAACAACTTTCACCAGCTGACAATAAAGCCTGGGCATCGAGATCAGTAAGACGCGACTCCAATTTCAGTTTTGACATCTTCATTAACTAGGATATCTCAGTGGTAAAAGGCCAGATGTATTTGCGGCTTGGTCTGACACCCTTTTTTGCTAGGTGTCTATATGGCTTTACACTAGCTATGGAGTGAGTTTCATCATGACTCTTGCAGACCAGAGTCGTCTGATGTTGATAGATTGGTGACTTCACTGGTAGTGAAGATTCTCTTGGTCCTGCGGCTTCGAGCAATTTGGAACGAGGAATTCATTGGTGAGAGCTAGAAACATGTGTCAATGGACTCGTCATATTAATCTTTTCTGAATTATAGTCTCACTAATTCTATACTTCATGATGGCAGGTATGTTTTATAGAATCTGAGTTCTGATCGGTAGAGATGGCTGATAGTTAGAATTAGCTGAAGTCCTGGTAGGCTTTCAAGACAGTACGATCACTCAACCCACCAACTGATCATAATTTTTCAGACTGCGATGATAGTATACGTCGATTCGGTTTCCGGGGTGCTATACCCTCTCCATGGCTGCTGGCTAGATTCACTGCATCTGTACAACATACAAAACATTCTGAGTTGTGCTTTCCAGTGCGTGTTCTCTCCCATACCTCACTTCGCTGACTTGCACATCCTGACACAAAAAAGAATCATCAGGGCGATAGTAACATTAATCGAAGTGCTGTTGACTTTCATCAGGTTTACCATGACATACAAAATACAGAGGGTTCTTGGGGACGGAATATGTGACCGTATTTTGTACATGCAAACTTCTAGTTGTTTATTGTATGTGTTTTACTGCGATGGAACCTTGTTATTCATACTGTGAGGAGGTTCTGTCATACAGAGTCCAATAAAAATACTGAAGCAGGCACTATGCAAGTTGATGGACAGGACATTTGAAGCAAGACAGCTGATACCAACAAAACAGGGGAACAAGAGTGCATGACTTGATCTCCTGGATGACAATGACTCAAGGAATCTGCTCAAGTCAATAGTAAAATCATATAATGCACTAGTAATATTTCACGTAGTAAAGCAAGAGCTACACCATCACAGACTACGATCGAGCACCATGCAATAAATTGTTGATTCAAAAAGAATTTACACGGTCGACAATTCCATGGACCCTGATCTCACACACCTTGGTCTTTCTGGAGCAGCAATCATGGGTAAAAAGAAGCCATTAAGAGGGATTAAACAAGACATGGCGGAGGAAAGCCTGATAAGTTCAACTACAACATGTTTCATTAATGACGGATTTAACCCAAGGGAGATCAATGTAAGAAGCATTATAGCATTTTTCCAAAAAGACATAATGTATGAATCAAAATCTCTATCATGAATCTACGTGCACACATCCGAGAAGAGAGGGTACTCAAAAGCACACCCACACACACGCATCCACCCACAACACACTAATCCACCTTAACCATCAACCGCCTAACCCACATCCCTCCTCCACACCACAAAAACACCAAAGAGCCCAACACGACCACATGCCCATACCACTTCAAAATCCTACACAACTCGAGCGACTTGTCCCACGTCGAAACCATAAACGGACCCGTCGCATAATTCAGCACAAAGAGCGAAATCAAGGTGGCCATGAGATCGTAGATGAATTTGTACGGAGCGTAGGGGGACGGGGATAAGAAGATGGGTCGAAGGGATTGACGCGCGAGACGGGCTGCTGTGGTGATGAGAGCGCCCATGATAAAAGTGAGATAGTAGCCTGCGGCGACACCGTGCTGTAATCACACATGAGCAAGAGCGAGGGAGAGAGAAGCTTGTGACTGACCCATAAAGCCGAAGTAAGATACGTCAAAATCGTGGCCGAGATGCCCGGTTTTTTACCCGCGGGGGCGACACGCTTGTAAACGCATTCACGCAGCCAAACATTCGTCTTCATGTTCCAAGAATCCAACAAGACTTTAAAATTGGACGGAAACTCGATTTCAGAAACAATGACATTGGCAGCTCCATTCCATTGTGGGACCAGCTTGTTTTTTTCCGCGGGAGAGGTGACGGCAAACCCAGAAAAACCAAGACCAGTGAGGATGGAAGCGCCTTCGGTCAGTGTCCAGAGGGCGTAGTATTTGCAACGCTCGACGGTACCATAAATTTGGTAGTAAAAGAAGCTGTGAACGGTGAGCGAAAAGGTTCCTTGATAAATGAGAGGCACTGACCGATGAATGAAAGGCATGTGCCTGAACTGAGGCCTGAAGATGGTACTCCAGGAACAAGTAGGACCAAAGAAGGCAAACACAGCAAGATAGAAGAGACCCTTGAGCATCCTGATATAAGCAGCTGTTTTCCTGCCGGGCGGGAGAGAAGCGCCAGGGGGGAGTTTCGAGAGGACATCAGGATTTTTGAAGAGGGAATGATGGACGAGATTGGTGTATTCCGCAAAGTCAAGATAGGGGCCAACGAGGATGCCGGGGAAATAGAAAGCATAGCCGAGGAAGTGGAGAAGGCCGGGAAAGGTGGTGACGCGTTTTTGGCGCTGCCAGGGGTCGAGATCGGCATCAGGGCGACGGGCATCAAAGACGTTCCAGGCAAAGGTAGTCAGTTTCATGGTGAGCACCATCTGGGGTCCTGTCACTTCCATGGTCTCATAGCTGTAGTTGTTGAGTGCGCGGATGATGTGACTGACACGGGGGTGAGTGTGGAGAAAAACAGGAGGAGGAAATGAGCGCACTTGACAATAAGGTGGCCGAGGGTCAGGCTGGAGGAGTGTCAGGGGACTGGACTAAATGAGAAAAAAAAGAGGACGGACATAAATACACGCCAAGGCATGAGCGGCGTAGTATCATAGCGGGCAATGACGTAGGTTGCAAGAACACTGGCGAGGAGCTGGGCAAAAGCGGCGGGAATGCGGAGGACCGGGCCGAAGAAACAGAGGGCAACGGCGAGGCTGAAGAGATGTTTTCCGGAGGGGGAGCGGATGCGGACAAAAATACTGCCGAGGGGGTATGCGACGAGCAGACAAAGGACGAGCTACGGGGATGAGACACACAGACGCACATATCCATACACACATATACACACCTTGAGCTGGTCGCTGCTGGCTCCGAGCGCACGCGCCAGGCTGTCCATCTTGTCCTCACTAGCAATTTACTAGGCTTTTTATGGAAAGTGCCTGACCTGCCCTCAAGTGCTGGATACGCGTGACTGGCAGCACGCCCTGCTCTGCCATTTGCTTTGCCATCATGGAGGACGAAGTAGCGGCTCTAGTGCGCGTCTCTTGGCCAGGCTAATGTTATCCAATCTCACTCACTACAGGTCATCGACAATGGCTCTGGCATGTGCAAGGCTGGCTGTGAGTCCCTTTTATTCCTCATTACTGATCTCACTCATCTTTTCTAGTTGCTGGTGAGTCCTTTCGTCGACCTCTCTTTCCTCTCTCCTCATCCTCCCAGGCGATGACGCTCCTCGTGCCGTCTTTCCGTACGTCTTTTTCGCTTCTGTCTTCTTTCTCCTTATCACCTCCCCATCCAGTTCCATCGTCGGTCGCCCTCGTCATCAGGGCGTTATGGTCGGCATGGGCCAGAAAGATTCCTATGTCGGGTACGTCTCCCCCATTTACCCCCTTCTTACCCTTTACCTCTTTTTTGCAGTGACGAAGCGCAGTCGAAGCGTGGCATCCTCACCCTCAAATACCCCATCGAACACGGCATCGTCACAAACTGGGACGACATGGAAAAAATTTGGCACCACACATTTTACAACGAACTCCGTGTCGCCCCTGAAGAACACCCTGTCCTCCTCACAGAGGCTCCCCTCAACCCAAAGGCGAATCGTGAAAAAATGACCCAGATCATGTTCGAGACCTTTAACACGCCTGCTTTCTACGTCGCCATCCAGGCTGTCCTTTCTCTCTACGCTTCTGGTCGTACCACTGGCATCGTCCTTGATTCTGGTGATGGCGTCACTCACACTGTCCCCATCTACGAGGGTTTTGCTCTTCCCCACGCTATCCTCCGTATCGATCTTGCCGGTCGTGATTTGACCGATCTCCTGATCAAGAACCTCACCGAGCGTGGTTATCCCTTCACCACCACCGCCGAACGTGAAATCGTTCGCGACATCAAAGAAAAGCTGTGTTACGTAGCTCTTGATTTCGATCAGGAGCTCCAGACTGCTGCCCAG
>Ga0153942_1000161_pt1 | contig 24024 bp, 21 predicted proteins | sample TSNJ026MetaG_FD_104731 | JGI IMG/M metagenome (GOLD analysis project Ga0153942, IMG submission 104731) | Attine ant fungus gardens microbial communities from New Jersey, USA - TSNJ026 MetaG | ecosystem: Host-associated > Fungi > Mycelium > Unclassified | place: USA: New Jersey, Brendan T. Byrne... | reverse complement strand
GCTGAAGCTGCGGACGCTGACAGAAATATCCGTGTCATCGTCAAGGGTATCCGTATAAGTCTGAAATCCGGCCGTATCTTCAATATCGTATTTGTCGGGAATACCGGCAGCGTAATACTCCACATATTCATAACCGGCGTTAAGCTGCACGATGGAGAATGTAAGGCTTCGGTTTTCCAAATTCAAGCTATCCATGGTTGTAGCGTTATCATCCTGTTCCAGCAGCCTTAATGCCTGTTCGCAGTTTTTCGGCATGGTTTCCGGTTCGCTGAATACCGCATTTGCCGCAGTTTGAATAAAGCCGTAACCCAGCTTATCATAATTAACCTCATTACTTAGGCAATCCGCTTTGAATACCGCAAAGCCCGCCGAGCCTGTTTCGCCGCCGTAACTCATATTGCGTTCTATGATTTCATTGGCGGCCAGCACCGCAAGAGTATCCCTGTCGGTGGTGGCGGCGATAAACCTCATGCTGTCGTATTCTTTCCATTCGTTGCAGGAGGACAGGATAAATATTTCCCTGTTGAGCAAAGCGGGGTTTTCTTCCAAAGCCCCTGCAATTTCCTTTACCCTGTCCATAATCGGGTACAGCTTTTCCTTAACAAACTGGTCGTGCTCCGTGCCGTAGTGGAAAAGGCCGGCCTCACTGATGGTCGGCATACGGTTATCATCGGGGCATACCACAATAACATTTCGCGCGGGGTCATACTCCGCGCCGGGAAACCCTATCCGGGTAAGCTCTATCTTCAAGAGCCGTTGCATGAGTTCGGACATAGCCATATTCATATTTTCCTTTCATCGTTTATTTACAGCTTTTCGGCCAGCTTCCGCAGATTGTCGGTATCCTGCAAAAAGCTGTTGATTTGAAAATCTTTCTTCTGCATGTAGTCCACGCCCAGCGTAACCGCTTCATTCAACATTTGGTCGAAAGCGTCATCGCTGCCGTCGTTGGCAAGGTTTTGGAGTACCTTAACAAGCAGGAAGAACGCGGCGGCGTTTATCTTACCGATCTTCATCAGCATTTTGGCAAGGCGGTCGGTGTTATGGTCAGCCAGCTTTTTAATATCGTCAAGCTGGTAGACCGCCGTAAGCTCCTGCCGGATAATACCGGCGATAAAGTCCACGTTTTCCTTATTGCCGTCAACCGCCAGCCCTTGCTCTACATACCGGCGCACAAGCTCGGATGTGGTGGTATTGCTTTTGACCGCCAGCTTGTCTAAGGTTTGTAACATTTCGGTAGAGAAGTTTATGGAGCGTTTTTGGCTTGTGTTTTTGATATGATGACCTCCTTTTTGGGTATTTCCATATATGTGAAAACGGCCATAATCGCGGCAAGGCGATTATGGCCGTTGTAATATGGTGGGATTTGGTTTACAATAAGGAAAAATACTTGCCCAGACATGGGTTTACAAAAAAACGAAGGGGTACGTTATAATGGCTACATTAGTTAATTTTTTAATGATAAATAGCACCCGATCCTTGGGTAATCTATTTGAGTATACAGAAAGCATTATCAACGAGTTGCAAGTAAAAGGACTTATATCACATGCGATTGTAGACACCGTAACATTAGAATATGGTGATGGCATAGAAGTCGAAGATACTGTTTTTATAACAGATTTCGATTATTCAAAAGAAAAACAAAAAAGTCACTGGCAGATAGAATTCGAGTTTGGAACATTCACTTCATCCAGCCAACTGCAAATCAAATTATCATCCGAAGATTATGAATTACATATCGAAGATAATTATTTAGAGCAGTTAAAGCTCTCAATAAAAAATATTATTAAATCAGATTGGGAAAAAACCGTTTGGCTTATGGATAAAGACTCCGAATTATTATCAATTGCTCTTTATCCAAGTATTTATAGAATCGAGAATTTAGCAAGACGGTTAATAAGTGAAATAATGACAAAAGAATACGGTATAGGTTGGTGGGATATATATGTTCCGTTAAGTATTAGGAATAAGCATAAAGCGAGATTAAGCGGTTATAAATCCATAGCGCCGGGATTTGCGAATGTTGATGAAAGATTGATGTCTGTTGATATAGGTGACTTGAATTCCATCTTTACATTAAAAGAAAAAAAGTGGAATCCAGCGTTCGACACAGAAATAAGCAGTTTTTTAAGTGATCAGACAGATATAAAACTTGGAAGAATAAAAAATATTTTGTCCAGTCAAATGGTAGTTACATTTGATTTGTGGAAAACTCAATTTGAAAAATATTTATCTGAAGATTTTATTGAGAACTTCAAATTGTTTGAATTGAACCGCAACCATGTTGTTCATAATAAGCTAATTGATCGTGCAGCATATAACAGTATAGCCAACTCTATTTCTGCGGTGGAGAGGGAACTTATTATGGCATTACAAACACTTGAGAAGGTTATTATTTCCAAGGAACAACGACAAGTGATTGAACAGCAAATGGAGAGGGAACAACAGGACGCAGCGGAAGCACTTCAAGAAATAATGGAATCAGAAACAGGGGTTAAAATTAGGAATTCTAACGAAATTATTGATATGTATAATGAATGCCTATATCAATTCCATTCTGAGTTTCAAGAATCTTTGAGATTCCGTAACGATTTAGAGATCGGGGATTATAGTGATATTTCATTTGAAAATAGTACAGGAAAACTCTTTGAGATAAGATATAAAATTAACAACGAGATAGCTAATGTAAACTACTCTATTGAATCAATCGACGAATCGCAAGGTGCAGAAAGTATATTAGAGATTTCAATTGAAGCGGATAACAAACGCAGTTCTCATTTAGTAACGTATATGAATGGAGAAGTGTCTTTCAACTCATATCAAGGGTGCTATATGCCAGAAACTCAAGATGGTATTTCCGCAACGGACTTAGAAGAACTGACGGATGAGTTTATGGAGTTTCTTCAAGCTTACTTTGGAAATAATCGTGAAAATATAGACTCTCAAATGTATTCAATTATAAAGGATGGTGGAAGTAGTCCTGTGGCCGACATCCCTTGTTGGGAGTGTGGTGAAGATTATATTTGTGTTGATGAAAATTATGGCGCGTTTGGTCAATGCTTAAATTGCGGTGAAATGAATGATATTTGCTTGTGTGACAGATGTGGTAGCTATTTTGAGGGCGAACCAAACGATGATGAGCCGAATTTTTGCGAGAATTGTTTGGATTACTTTGAAAAAGAATAATGCTACATATCCATATAAGCCCCTGCGAAGCTGTATTACAACTTTGCAGGGGCTTTTTGCTGGTGTTCCAAAGATAACCCCGAAAATATATAGAGAACCCCGTTGCAGGCTTTGCCTGCAAGCTGTTTTCATGGTGGGTGGAACCCGCCTATTCCTGCCTTCAACCCAAAATCTGAGATTTTGGCATGAAGTAGCCCCCGCCGCAAGCGGCGGGGGCATGGGTCGCTTCGCTCCCCGAAAGGGCGGAAAAGAAGTAACCTTACCTATTTGAATGTATAATATTTATAGGTATATAATTTAAAACCTGTGAAAGCTAACATGCAATTGCGAGTTCTAAGGCGTTGTTCTCAGTATATTGATATGCGCTACACGATATATATCATCATTTTGTGTTTGTTCATCTTCGTTAAGTCGCTCGTTCTTTCGCAACCATTCTAAAAGTTTGACAGGATCGCTTAGTATTTCAGGGGGAATGTTCTCGGCATCAATGTGCTCGGTTTCATCGAAGAAATCATCCTCCTCAATTCCGTATTCATCATCGTCCATTTCAAATACTTCTGCCGCCATCATCTCGTCAAGTTCCAATTCTAACAAATCAAAGTCATAATCATTGTCAGAGATAATGCCCGTTTGGTAATCGTCAATACCTTGAATTTCTATGTAGTCATCACCGTATTCATGTATATGGGCGTACATAAGGTTGTTAACATATTCACTCCGTCTCGACCGGGTATAATCTTCTTCGCCATCAGATAGGATATTCATTGAGCACCATTCTGAATAGGCATAATCTCTCGACATGGGCTGCGTGTAATATGAACGAGCCGCCATATAAACAAAATCAAAGAAGAACTCATGGCTACTGTTCAGAGACAGATTTCTTATATCGACTTTGCTCACAATATCAATGACATTTCTCTCGTCAAACCAATCAGAAAAGAAAGTCATGCTACCGTTAGTTTTTTTCCCGAAGGCAAGCATACACATCTTTTCATGGCGAAACATTATCACAACATAGTCCGACGTGTTCTTTGCAAATGCATTAAGAATGGCGTTGGCGGTTATTGTCCTTTCGCTTTTAGACGTATTGAGCAAAACAGCATAATAATGCACTTGCGAAATCTGAGATTTATAGAACGCCTCACTGTCCAATGTGAATAAACGCGATAACGATTCTATACACGAAAAAGCCGAACGCTCGTTTTTGTCAAAAAACGCATTAAAATTCAACTCCGAATAAATACAATGAAGAATGTCCTCTGCGACAATCAATGGGGCAACGGCTGATGTGTGGCCGACAGTCTGAAAAAACTTCAAGACTTCCCCCTGATAATTGGGGCCGTCAAACAGACCGCCCTCATCGTAAAGCAGGGAATCGTCCATCAAATCACCGTCCTCCCACGCTTTGCTTATTAAGCCCTCATAAGCTGTGCCAATTTATCTTCATAGGAAATCCCCTGTATTTCCTCTTGGAAATCTCTCATCAGCGTAAAGATTCTTTCCATGTAGTCATCAGGCGTGGTACAGCCGTCCGTGTATTTTTCGTACAGCACCTCAATGCCGCCAAGAACATAAGAGTGAAACAAGTTCATATTCGCGGCAAGTTTATCTTTGTGCTTTTCGTCGGCATCATCTCTAAATGCGCGGTCTACTCTTTCGTCAGGTGTCACGTTTGTTGATTGCTCTAAAAGCATGACTAAGCGATAAAGGAAGATACAGTCGTTGCGTGAGGTATTAAAGGCACTTGCAGGAATATTTGCTTCTTCGGGGAGTGATGTATCCCTTGGAGCAGTCCGGTTGTAAAGCAATCCAAATATCGCACCAGTCATATACACATCAAGATAACGCTCGAATAGGCTCTGGCCGTTGATTTTGAAATCTCTGGCTAAGAACCTTACATAGATAGCGTGCTTTCCTAAAATGTCATATTCTTTATCAAACATTTCTTAATCTCCTTTCAAGACAGAGTGTTGTTCGCTCAGTTTATTTAATGAGTACATTGCGCCAACCCGGTCATTGATAACTGGTTCTGCATAACGCCAGTCCTTTTTCATAACAAACATTACGACTTGCTCGGCGATCTCAGGCAGCACCTTTGAGATATTGCTCGTATGCGTTTCGTCTGCGTTTGAAAAGGGAGCGTCCATTACCAACGGATAAGGCTCGGAGGATAAATCAATTTCTTCTTCGCCGGCGTGGCTGACAATCCGATTTTTCGCAAGCGCAACAAGCCCCGCTATAAAAGCAAAGTTCTTAACACGGTTTAGACCTTCGGATTCGCCTGAAGCAATTTCCTGGTCTGCGATAGTCGCAAGAAGCGTAACCTGATACTTTGAATCAATAGATACTCGTCTGCGACCGTGGTACATTCTTTCAAATATCATATTGACTTGTTCTTCAAGTTCCCCTCTGATGAAAGCCTCCTTTTCCTTGTATGTTTCTGTCAACCAATCGTAAATCTCCTCAGCATATCTGATGTAGGTCATTGTCGTTTTGTTTTTGCCAGAAACAGCAATCAAGCCGTCATATAGTTTTTGGAAGCGTTCGATGTCGTTCTTTTTCGCTTCATCCTCCCTAATCAGCTTATCCCGCTTTGTATTCAGGTCACGCAAGCGCCCCTTTACATCAAGCAATTCATGCTCATATTTAGCCATGTTATCCTTGCCCTGAATCTTCTCGCTGATTTCTTCTAATTCATCGTTCCATTCCTGAATACGAACTCTTGACCTGAAAATTTCTTCATAGCGTGTTTTTATACCGCCGAAGATCTTGTCAGCGTTTTTACTGAAAGTGGTTAGTCTGTCCTTGTAATTGCGTACGGCGTTGCCAATTGACTCAGGTGGAACATACTTTATTTCTGCCCTAATATTCTCTAATGCTTCGCTGCCCTCACACAAGTCAGAGCCGCAAACACAAGTCCCTCTTTTGATAATATCCTCAAGAGTAATCTTCGTTAAATCCTTTATGCCCTTATCGTCAATCTTAACTTCACGCAAAAAATTCAACGCCTGTGTTATTAAAGGCTGCGCGTAAAAGTGCATGGAACCGGTATTGAAATCATCAAGATAAGATTTTGACATAGTTCCCTGCGCTTTTAATTCCTGAGCAATCCTACGCTCAAGGTCATCTTTCTTTTTTTGTAATGCTGCGGTTGTTTGATTATCACGTAGGATAACTTCTAACTGCTCTTTTCGATTTTCATAATGTTTAATTTCAGAATCTACCTGATCGAGCTGCGTTGAAATGACTTCCCTACGAGATTGCGCATCTTGTATTCGTTCTAACGCTTCTTTAGCTTTGGAATCGCCCTCGGTATCTAACGAGCCATAAAACTGTCCGATGACGGATTTTTTGTTTTGTCGTGTTCCTAAATGCTTTATGGCATTATCCAATACCGAAAGCCCCAAAAGCCCTTTTACCGAATCGGCAAGGTCTTTCCTGTTACTGACCGCACCAACACGCTCTGTATCGAAGAAAAAGTATGTAGATAAATCTTGCGGAAGAATATTGTTGATTACGTTCTTTATCCTTTCGCCGGTATCTTTGATAGGTTCAATTTGCCCGTCCTTCTCCCTATACGAAACCTTCATTGACGGTTGTAAGCCTGTTACCGATCCATTGCGCTTTATATATTCCTGTGTCCGGGTCAGAATATATTCTGTTCCGCTATGGATTAAGGTAATCTCGACCTCTACATCAGTCGAAGTTCCGTCAGGCATAGAAGCCGCTAAGTCCAAATTCAACATCATTTCGGGGTTTGGCAAGGATGCCACTTTATAAAAACACCAATTAAACGCTTGCAAAAGCGTGGTCTTTCCAAAGGTGTTATCGCCGAGAATAATCGTCACATTCCTTTCCTTGCCACAAGCGAAGGTTACTTTTGTTTCGCCTTTGTATTGGCGAAAATTCACCATCCGCAATGTTTTCAGCAGCATAACAATCCCTCCTAATATGTCTTTCTGACTTCTTCAACGATAATCTTGCGAATGGCATCGACCATTTCATCGTTCGGCTTCTCTCGCGTTTTGAGATTGTCCTGCTCTGCTTTAAGAATGTCAACTTTCATTTGGTTGAGCTTTTTCTCGCTAAGGTCGCTTTGCCTAAACTCAGACATTTTGATTGCTCCTTTCATCTTCAGGGTTTATATCATACGCCTCAACAATTTCCGAAATTAATGTGTCCGCCTCGGAAGGGTTCTCTGAAATGGATGCGAAATCTTTCATGCGAACCATCTCTCGAACAGCTAATGACTTAACGCTGTTTATGATTTCCTCAGAGTATGAAGAAAGCGAATCAATTGGGATAGGTAATGTAATGAAGTCATATATTCTCGCAAAATCTTTGCCCTTATAGGTTCTCAATACCCTGCCACGTCGTTGAACATACTCCTTTGGGTTCGTGCTGCTTGCCAGAATAAAGGCTGTTTTAATACTTGGTATATTCACACCTTCGTCTAAACACCGAATTGCTATTAGAGTCTGTAAGTGCTTGGCATCGGCAAATTCCTTTTTGAGTAACTCTCTTTCCTCGGCAGATTCCTCTGATGTAAACTTTGAAACCCTCATACCAAGCTCATTTCCGAGAAGGTCTGTGGTAATGTCAATTTGCCGGACATCATCAACAGGAGGGTGATTGTCTTTGTAATCAACGTCTTTCATGGTCGTTGCCCCACAGTACACAAGAATATGTGAATCTTTCACATATGGGGCAATTTCTTCTTTGAGCTTGATTATCTTCTCACTTGCAGCTGCGACTAACCTTGCTCTCTTAATCAGAAGCATTTTTGCGTATTCTGAAAGAGTTGACTTGTCATCTTTGTTTTTTGTGACAGCGGTGACGATCTGCCGTGTGAGTTCTAAATAGTCCGCAAGCTCGCTCTCGTTAAGTGACACTGCTATTGGGTGGTAGTAATACGGCGTTAGCATACGGTTATCAATGGCTTCTTTAAGCGTGTATTCGATACACTTTTCGCCGAAGTAGGAGTAGAGTTTTTGCGTTCCTTCTTCATCACCGTATCGGTCTATCGTTGCCGAAAGAGCAAGCCGGTATTTCATGTTCGGCAATAACGCTTTGCTGAGATTTTCCGCTCCGAAATTATGCGCCTCATCAACAACCAGCAAGGTGTTTCCTTTGATAGCCGACATTTGGCTCTGTACATAATCGCTTGAAAAGGTGGCGTTTGTAGACACAACGCAAAAATGGTCTATGACTCCTAAATTAAAACCGGACACCGCAGTTTTTAAGCGTGTTTTCCAGTCTTTTTGTCGGGAAGCTGAATAGCAGACAATCGGTTTCATGCCGAATTTCTCAATATCCTCAACCCACTGTTCTACTAAATGCTGATATGGGCAAACGATAATAACCGCAAGCCTTGACCGAACATGAGAGTAGAGATGGGAAATAGCCGCAAGCGCCGTGTAGGTCTTTCCTGTGCCGGTTGCCATGTCAAAAATACCCACAAAATCTCGTTGTTCCCAATTTTCTATTGCCGACTCCTGATAAGGGCGAATGTGTACATCGTCCGGCACATGGGGATAAAACTGCGGTCGGTTCTCCGCTTCAACGGTAAAAGAATCTTCTTCGCTGTTTGGTGATTCAGGGTTGTACGATAAAAAATCGTAAATATCACTTGTGCGATATTTTTCGATTATTTCCTTTTCTATATTAGTAAATGAAACGACCTTGATATTTGGCTCGTAATCATTCCAAATAGCGTTAAAGGCTGATTGTTTTGCTAATACCCGATCTTCGTCATTTGACCATGAAGTAAAAACATCTATTGATTCGTAGTTATGGGAAAACGCCGTTGCACTCTCATTCATCGAGCCGGTGAAAGCGATAATGTTATTTTCGCTATCGTACATAAGCCCCATTTTTTCATGGAACATACCAACATGATTGTCTTTTTCTAAGAATGCAATTTTAAGTTCAATTTTTCCGTAAGCAATCAGGTTTGATAGCAGATTCAAGCGTTCCTGCTCAAATTTCCCTTTGGGAGCTAACAGTTCACGTAGCAAACATTCTTCAATAATTTCTTTTCTGCGTTCAAAGCCATCTTCTATCGCTTCAATATCCTCCGGTGATAATTTCGGTGAAGCCACCAATTCAATTTTACCACCGTTCTTAATCAAGCCTGTAATACCGTTTGTTAGCTCTACCAAAGCGGATGACGAGAAGAACCCGACCGCTCTCTTATATAGTACAGATTCAGTAAGCACAGGAGTATAAAACTCCCTCACTACATCATCAAGCAACGATCTGTACTCAGGCTTAATTTGTAAGTTGGTAAAGTTCAATTTGCTCACCCCTCTTTGTTTTCGTACTCGGATAACGCCGGAAATGGTCTGGCATTTATAAAAACATAATATTTTCTTAAGGCATTCGATATAGTGCCATTTGTGTCCTTCATCTCGGCTCTAATCCGCATCAGGGCATTGTAAGTCAAATCATCGTTGCACACTATGCTGTCGAGCGATGTTTCAAAGTGCCTCTCAATCATCCTCGCCTTGTTAACTCGAGATCGAACCGCCTTTATTTTGCTGACAATGGCATCATCAGCTAATAGATAGCTTTCAAACTCTGATTCTTTCAATGCGATTGCCTCCTAACTGTTATCTGCTATGTACCGCAACACTTCTCTCAGCTTATTAAAGTCGTCTTTGTCATTGAAATAACTCACGCTGAACCGCACTGTACCCGCAGGGAGAGTATCTAAAAACTTGTGGGCATATGGCGCGCAATGTAGTCCTGTCCTAACGGCGATGTCGCGTTCGCTGAGTATCTGGCCTATGTTGTCGCTGCTGTATCCGTCAAAAACGACCGATACAACGCCGATGCTGTTGCTTATATCCTTCGGGACTATGACCCGTATGTTTTCAAAGTCACTCAGTAGCTTCAACAGTTCTGTATGGTTCTCTTGTTCCTTTGCATAAATTTTCTCAATCCCTGTATCGGCGATCCACCGCAAACCGGCATTCAATCCGGCGATGGCCGCTATGTTGGGGCTTCCAACCTCGTACATATCAGGGATTGCCGTTGGGAGATTTTGATTGGCCGATTCTACCCCCGTGCCGCCGTAAAACAGAGGTTTCGGGGCAACTTCGCCGCTACATATGAATCCAGCAATGCCAAAGGGAGCATAAAGTGTTTTATGCCCCGCAAATACAGTGAAATCATAAATGCTACTGCTTAAATCGGTATCAATAAGCCCCGCTGTCTGCGCCATGTCTATTACATTCACAGCGTTGTAGCCTTTGGAGAGTTCACATATTTCCTTGATCGGCGCAACCACACCACACACGTTGCTTGCGTGACTGATTATAACAAAATGGGGCTTATCCTCGGCAAATTGGTATTTTATCTTCTCCAAGTCGTAAGAGAGCGTATCGCTATCGATTGCCAACGTATGAACACATAGCTTGTAGATACTTTGAAGATGGTGAATAACCCTTGTGACGGCGTTGTGTTCAAAGGGCGAAAGGTAGATATTGCTGTTATCCGTAATATCCAAGCCTTGCAAGATGATGTTGAGGGCTTCCGTTGCGGTATGCGTAAATACCGCCTTTTTTGCGGGACAATGAAACAATCCGAGCAATAGCTCTCTCGTTTCTTCCCGCAACTTGCTTGCTGTAAAAGCCATTTTATGTTGTCCGCGTCCTACGTTCACGCCGTACTCACGATAAAATTTATCGGTGAAAGCGTAGACCGTTTCGGGCTTTGGATATGTTGTAGCTGCGTTATCAAAATACGGCATTTGTTCACCCTCATTCTTAAATAATCTTCTTGTGGTTTTCTATTACACTATACGGCTGTCTGTCAGCACGGCAAACAGATAAGACGGGGCTCTCAGGTGTTGCAAAGGCGCAGTATTGTTAAATGGCATTAAATCAACTGCTTGTGCCAACAGACTTTTTGAAATTGTTTGGTTCGTTGTGCTTAGACAGATGCTATTTCCGCTATTACTGACAGTGTAGCTAAACTCTTTGCCTTTTATCTGATGAAATATCTCGCCCTCGTTTTTTAACACGTTGTTCCAGACTGTTTCAATGTTCACTTGACATCCCCCTAACACATTTTTTCAAGCAGTTCCATTAGCACTTGCCGCTTTTCCTGCTCGGTGATAGACTGTCCCATTTCCTCAAGCTCAGTGGTTATGGCGTTCAGTAGCAGTTTAGCCCTTTCTGTGTACTCGGTCTTTTCAAATGTCTTTACCACTTCGCTACCGTCCTTATCAACAAAAGAGATCTTGTACATATCAGCGCCGCCGATTGTCTTGTCATCGGTCTTTAGGTCAAATTCCGATACCGTCTTTTTTAGCTTCTCTAAGTAATCCAAGAAGTCATCAATATTATTCCTATCCCAATCGTCAAGCCTAAGCCCTGTTACAGTCTTTGCCAATCGTTCCATGAAGGTTCTCTCATCGTTGCTAACACTTGCCATTAACTGCAATACTTTTTCTTCATTGTTTAAAAACAAGTGGTTGACGGTGGTAGGCTTCAACCCCTCATACCAATCTCTGATAACCGATGTGAGGGTAGCTCCCTTTTTACCATTCGTCCCGAAAATCCCTTTTACATCGCCGATAAGTGTTTTAATCAACTCTATTTTTGCGCCGTCAAATAGCTCTTTAGCCCGTCTGATGTTATCTACTATGTTGACTGTAAAATTCTTATAGCCGTAAATATCAAAGAGTTTCTCGAACAAATACTCCCTTGCGTTTATGCTTGTCTGCTTCAAGCTTCCCAAAAAATTTATATGGGAAGCTGTTGTCTTGTCTTTTTTATTCTCGCTGTTTTTGCCGCCGTATACTTCTTTGAGTTCCTTAGCGTATTTAGGCAAGCTCATGTACCAACGGCTCATTGCAAGGACGATGTATGAAAAGGTATTGTAGTCCTTTTCCTTCTCGGCAACATGATCCGCAAATAGGGCTGCCAAGCCCTCGATGTATTGTGACTTTTCCTCGCTCCAGCTTTCCATAAAGACGGTGTATGTTTGGGGCGATTCGTTGATGCTGTTTAAGAGGTCAGGCGTAATCTTAACCTCATCGGTCTTGTTTTTGATAACAATATATTTCTTGTGATGGTGCAGGACTGCCGCAATGTAGATTGGCAAAACCCCTTTTTTCATGCCATATCCGTTTTGTGGCAGGGTCAAGGTGTTGTAAAGTTCCTTGAAGTTCCTTCCGCGGCTGTTTGCGCCGCCAAAAAAGTCATGGATAACCGCGAGAACAGTCCTCATGCTTTCATCAGCCGGAGCCAAGTTAATTATAGGCTTTTCCATCTCATTCTGTAAAATACCTGTTTGTATCAATGTGCTGCGCATAAAAGAGACATCTTGCCCCGTGCCTGTAAGCCCTAAATTTATATCAAGCTCGTTTTCAAGCAATCCTGCAAGCAGTTTACTCCTGCTGTTAATCGCAACGGTCGGCAAAGTGTCCTTGTTGATCGATTCATTATTTATAACAGGGGTATGCGGGTACGTTTCATAGCAAATCACTGACAGCTTCGTCGAAATTTGTGCTTTGCGCTTGAAATTTAGCCTATTGCCGTTATGGTAATACTCCGCGCCGCCTGTTTCCGGTCTCGCATATGAGAAGATAAAGCTACCGATAACTTCCTCTAAGTCCTCGATGAAAATATCGTATTCATCAGAAAGCAAGTCATCGTCAACCACGTTGTTTTTAAGCATTTTGACCGCACTGTATTCAAAACATATTTTTTCAATGTCCATATATTTCTTCGGAACGATAAACAGAATCCTGTTGTAATTACAACGGCCGCTTGCGATTGCTTCTTTGATTGCTCCGATTTCTTCCTCGCTCTGAGGGATAATGGCATAAATAACGCCGTCCGCTTTGCTGTCCTCTATTTTACGCTCCCAATTTTCCACGGCGAAAAACTCCGCACTGTCTATGAACGAAAAAGCAAAGTAGCGGGTGATCTCCATTTCATCGTTATAGGCGGTCGGGTACATATAGCTGTCAAAGGCCGAACCGTTAAGGATCGCTTTTACGCTGAGAGTATTCTTTGTTCTCTCAATGGCGTTCTCAATCTCGCTCTGAATATCAACGCCGGAACTCTCTTTGATTTTCAGGTAGCCGTTACTGCGTTTGAGGTAGACGATACACTCTTTTTCAATCAGGTATTCCAGCGTTTCTTCGATGTCTGATATAGCGCCCACGCTATCCCTAAATGTGTCTACGATCCTGTCGTAAATAGGCGGCAATTTTTCAAACTGTTCAATGATGTATATAAGGGCGATAGTCTTGATTATCTTTGAGCCCAAAGATTTCGCGTCCAATTTATCAAGGACTTTTGATGTCAGCTTGTACAGCTTGTGCGTATCGCTTGAATAATGTTCTTTGCGGAGCAGCTGCTCAAAATAATCGTATATGTAGTCGGGGGTGAGCATAGGGAAGTCGCCTGTTGCCGTTTCCAAAAAAGATGCGAGGGTATGTTTGTGCTCTGCCGACAGGAAAGTGAACAATGTCCTTTCGTTTTGTGCTGTCTTTTCAGAAAGACGCGGCAAAATAAAGGTTGACACAGGGTGCAGGGGATAACAGCCCTTGACCGCAACCTCGGCTATATCTTCCTCCAATATTCCATTTGCAATAAACCGTTTTTCTATATCGCTGAAACGAGTACCGTTATCCTTGCAAAACTTCTTCCAAAACCTCGGCTCTTTCTTTATGACCGCCGAAATAATCTCATACATCTGCGAGAAGTTGTTGTGCAGGCTGATGTGCTTGAATCTGCCCGACACGCCGCGCCAGCCGTCAACCTTTTCTTTCGGTAGATTGTTGTCAATGTAGTTTGATATATCCTTATGGGAAATAAGCATGAGGTGAATTTGTTTATCCCCGCTACGGTCGCACTTCTCGGCGAAGTCTTGCAAGAGCTTAGTGTCGCTGACGGTCGCGTAGGCTATACTTGATTCCAAATACTTACTAAACTCGTCGTAGATTATATAGATTCCGTGATAACCCTTGTCTTTCAGCTTTTCTGCGACCTTCTCGTAAAGCTCCACAACATTAAAACCGACAAACGGGTTAAACTGGCTGCCAGAGGTAAGTGCCGGGAACAGTTTGATGAATCGTTCATAAGCATTAACATCAAATTCTTTGAGAGCCATCGTATATGTGGAAATCGGTTCGCCAAGCGATTCCGAAAACTTTTCGTAAGTTGCGGGGTATTCCTTTTGCCAACGCTCAATGGTATTCACGGCCGCCATAAAGTTTGTTTCGGGCATAATATCGTCAAGATTTTCATTTTTAAGGGTTTGCTGTAAGGCGTTTAGGAACGATTGGGTAAGGCTTGCACTGTTACCGCTGACGATAACCGGCAGCAGTTTACGGTCGCTCTGTAAATATTCAAGCGTATACTCGTGGAGCTTCGGGTTTAACTCGTTCATCTTGTCAAGCAGTACATCAAATAAAGCTATATCTTTCTTGAACAGAAGTGACATAAGCACAAGGATTATATGGGACTTACCCCTGCCGTAAGCGCCGACAAGCAGCCTTGCGCGATTGGCGTCAGGATTATTTATGCTGTGCAGCACTTCTTCCACGATGTCGATTGACGACATCGTGGGGATGAAAGCCTTAATCTTGTTGTCGTTGTGAAGATCGAAGGCTATATTTACCGACGTTTGAAAGCCTTTGACAACATCAAATTTTCCTTTAATCATAATTTATCTCCATACCTATTCTTATTTGGCATTACACGCTTCAAGGTACACAAGAGGAAAAGCCGCGCTTAATACTTGCCATCTTTCAACTTGAAAACCATTTTTACCGATAAATTCAGCGTACTCATCCGGCTTCCATTTTGAATAGGTTTCAAATCCGATAAGCTTCAAAATTTTTGTGTTTAGATTCCATGTTGAATCACGCAAATGACCGTGCGAATAAGTAGGGGCGATTAGTATCCCTTTCGGGTTCAACACCCTTGAAATATTCATAAGCACCTTAACCGGGTCTGGCATAATGTGGAGCGCGTTCGATATTATTACAACATCAAATGAATTATCATCAAAAGAAAGTTCCGTTGCGTCCTCTACCGAAAAATTTATATTGTCGGGTGCCTTTTTTCTTTTCGCTGCTTCAATCATTTTGGGAGAGAAGTCAGTAGCTTCTACATGACGCACATAGGCCGCTATGTTTATGGAGATCAAGCCGGTTCCTGTTGCGATCTCCAACACATCCATATCAGGCAAAAGTGAATTTGCTATTAGCCGATACATCTCTGAATAGGCTTTACCGCTAAATCTATTGATTTCAAAATCATACAGTTTAGCATAGTGATTCCAAAAACCTTTGTTGTCGCACTTTTCGCCCATTGCGTTCCTCCATAGAGTTTGTCATTCGTTGATTATCCTGTAATACTCACGGACGCACTCCAAATAATCCATATCGTTTTCAATCCGAATTACGTCAAGTCCGGCCGTCCTAACGACCTTTATATATCCCATCAGTTCAATCTTGTTTAGTAGGTTTGCGAGCGTGATGATGTCCAAGTTGAAAATCTTTCCTGCGTTGTTCTTGTCGTTCTGTATCGATGAAATTTTGATTTCCTTTTTATCCTTTGCGTTATCCAGGATAACCGCAAGCAGAATCAAGGGATGCAGGGTATCTTTCTTCGGGGTACATTTTTTATAAAGCCTGTCCTTTCTGCTGATAATGTCTATTAGCCCAAGTTCACCCAAAGGACAGTCAATGTTGCTTTCGGGCTGCACTTTTTCGGGGTTTGACTTTATGCGCGGAACGTAAGTGTTGACGATGCAGTTAAAGTCATCGTCAAGCGAACGCTCCGACACCTCGTTGTCGTTCATGCGTATGTAGTTGTTAAGCTGCACCACGAAATCATCTCTTGTAAACTCGCTCAGCCTAAACTCATTGAAAAAATAATACCACGCCGTCGCTTCCTCGGCGTTACTTGCGAGTTTGTAGTGGATCAGCCAGAGCGTACCCATTTCCTCGATGTATTTATCGCACTCAAAAACGACCTCTCCGAATGGCGTAAGATTCTGTGTGCGTCTGCCGGCGGGCGGCTCACTCGTAAGCCCGACAGCTTGAAGCCAATACCGCAGGGCCTTAACCATATTTGCGCCAATTCCTAAAATATCCATAGGGTTTCCATTCACGCCCATAAATACGGCAGGGTCATTGACTACGTTTTTTATTCCTTTGTACAGCCAGCCTTTTCTTATGAAAAAGGTGTCGTGCGCTCTGAACTTCATATCGGCAGCTCCTTGTAAAAGTCTTTTATACTACACTATCTGAGCCTTTAGAAACTATTGCGAACGTAGATTATTCTGCTTATACTCTGTATTATCCCGTCAAACAGAAATTTGTCAGACATATACGATTGTTGAACCGTCCGTGAAATCGCCCCATAGCTCGTCTAAATCGTCATATAAGATTCCCCATTGCTCGTTCATGATGTTCATAATGTATTTATGTCGCATATTAGGCTTATCGCATAAAACCCAATAAAGCTGTTTTACTGAATACTTTGCGAATGCCAACCATTGAGCATAATTGATATTCAGCGGATTTTCCGTAAAAGCAACTTTCCCTGCATTTATTGCGGTACTCGCAGAATGGGCGAAAAACAACATTGTATTGAGCTTTGGTTTTTTTGTATGGTTGATGCCGACTGGTATTGATTCTGTGAAGGTATGACCTTCGTGTAGCCTTTTGGCAAAGTACGATACCCTAACGATAACCTCCGTTATCATAACAGAAATAGACATCGAGCAAAAATGTCTAAAATCGTATCCCTGATAAAACATACTTTTTACGAGTTCTTCTATCGTGTCATTGTCACCGATTTTGCCGAACTGTAGCTTGTTAAACAACGCCATAAATGGTACAGGCAAGCCCATACCGCTGTTTTTGGCACTCGACGAACCATTCATGTCGGATAGCATATGGAGAAAAACAGTAGCTATTGCTTGAAATAGGTCTTGCGCTTTCCTATCACTATAGCCCCCGGCAGCTTGAACAAGGAATTTTCCTTTAGAATCAAGCGTTGTTACCGTTCCGTGAAGCATATCAAGAACGCCAAATATAAACCCGAGAATGGGATCGTGACCTAATGAAACCTGATGATGAAGGATTGGGTGCAGTCCTTCAACGATTTCCGCAACGATGATATTGCCCTTGTTATCGTAATTTAATGCGTCGTACGGCACTTTTGAGAGTTCTTCGAGTTTTTTTATCCTTTCAGCAGGCAAAGCGCTATCAAACATTTTTCTCACAAACTCTGACATAGTACCCGGAACATTCCTGCCGTCTGCGCTCTTGACAAACCCACCGAAAATACAGTCAACCGCGCCGCTAAGAATGCCAGCAACAGTTGGAATAAGTATGTCATCCTTGTTAAGGCTATGTACAGCATTGAATTCCTCGTTCAACTGTTCTATATACACAGTATGCTCTGCTATTTCTTGTGACGATAGTATATCGCTGAAATTAACATCGCCGGAGAATTTTTCATTTGCATCTGACAACAATTCCTCAAAAGAGCGCACTTCAATTATCTGCTTTACTTTCTGCTGAGGCTCAAGAACGACCTCGTTCAACTTGCCCTCATGTCCGATTGAGCGCAATAACGCTTCGCTTGAAGCGATGCTGTCGTCAAGCTGATTATTCGTTAGCTGTAGAGAGGGAGTGTTTTCGACTTCGGATATACCGTTTTTGATTACTTTAACTATGTCTTTTTCTCCCTGTGAGCACAGTGCCATAATTATTCCTACTTTCCCAAATCAGCTTTCAAATCGCGTATTGCCGCCTGAAGAAGAACGTTAAGTGCGTTAAGATAATCCGTACGTTCTTTAGTCATATTGACCTCGTCCTTAAGGGTACGGACGATGGCGTCATATTTAGAAACAGCGGCTTTGAGTAATTCTTCTTTTTTTTCGGCCAGTTTTTTTCGCTTGGCGGCAGATGTTATTCCAACTGAACCTGCACCGAGTATAACAGCGGGAGCAGCAAGCACACCGATTCCGGCAACCATACCTCCGCCAATGATAGAACCGGCAGCAGCAAGACCACCAGTAATTCCAGCAGCACTTAATCCTACAACACTACCGAGGTTAATGAGCGCAACGAACGAAAGCGCACCTCCGGCAACTGCTCCTACCGCGCCAGCTAACACTTCGGGAATAGCGCTATCGGCAATCACTCTTGCTTTATTGTTGAATGCGGCATCCGCTTCGTTCACCACTTTGATAATGGTGGTGAGTGAATCCATTGATTTGAAGTTTGCTTTACTTGACATTGTGTTTTCCTCCATCCCCGATAAATTCCAGTTTACCTATGTAATATATAAAATACTATTCGTTTGTCTTATCTTATCGTCTTATAACGAACTTTTTACTTCCTCCCACATTTTACAGCGTTTTATAAAATGCCTTTAACTTATTCTTGGTATCTTCGTTTAAATATTTGTCCGGTACGCCGTCAATTGCGCCCTGTAAACCGTATAGCATATGCAGACACGCGCCGGGGTCAACTTGCGCCCGGATTTGGAGGAAAACTTCCTCCGCTCCCATGCTGCGCAACTGATTCGGCGTTTTTACCCCAATTCGCAGCAGATTGTTCTCCAAAACCTTACCCACGTTCGGTAAAGCTGATAATGAACCCATAAAGTCACCTCATCATTATTTCGTGGCTAAAACATTTTTCATCAAGCAACCGTCCGACAAATACTTAGCCGTAACACACATCTTACAGCGTTTGCATTTTTCATCGCTTATGCGGTACTCGCCGCCGATAATCGTTATTGCTCCAAACTTGCATAACGATTCGCATTTCAAACATTTCCGGCAAGCGTTGAATTTCCGTACCTGATAGGACACCATTCTCTGCAAGTCATCATGTTTTGCCACATTCATTGTCTTTATCTTCACAGAGTATTCGTAGCCGTCCTGCGTGAACGGTTGTACCGACAGAATCGGCACGTTGGTTTTCAAGTCCACGATGATGGTTTCGTTAATGAGCTTTCGCCCAAGCTCTTTCGCTATCTTCCCGAACGGAATAAACAAACCTATGAAATCATCGTTGAACGGTCGGATAAGCTCATATACCTTTGCGTTATCTTCCGCTGTGCAGTTGGTAAACTTAACCTTAACATCTTCAGCGGCCTCAACACCGTTACCACCGTGTCTTGCTTTCCACTTGCCTGTATCTATGTAGATCTCAGCATCGGGCTTGCCGATCCGCTTTGCGAAGCTAATCAGAAACTCCCGCCATTCGGCAGATTGCTCCGGCATATATATCTGCGATAGGTGCTGCGCTCGATCGTTATTATTAGGACAGCACCAACAGCCAACACGGTCGTAACCGAGTCTATAAGCATCGTTGAAATCAATGTTCTCGCCTAAAATATAAAGCCATATATCAATGTCTTTCCAAAGAAAGATGGGGGAAGCGGTCTTTTGCTTGCGTATTTTTATCGTGTCGGCGCTATCCTCTACACGCTTATACTTACTCCTGTTCACCGATTCACATTTGCGTATGCCGTAATAAGTTAGAACATCACAGTCGCGGTAGTATCGGTTCATGATGCGGGTAATGGGGCCTGTCTTAAACATTGTGCAACACCAACGGAGCATACGCGCAGGGGGGCCAATGTCCTCGCAAACCTTGTAGAAGTCTTGCTCGTCATTACGGGCCGTCTTGAATATGGCCTTAGGGTTGTCCGCTTTATATCTTTCCACATATTCAAGGGTTAGAGGAAATTCAAGTGTGGTGTCGCCGAATATATGAACCAAGCTCGCATTTTTTAATGCCCTCACCGCCAAATCCGCTACGACGGTGGAATCTTTACCGCCTGAGAACGAAATTACGATCCGCTCCTGCGAATAGCCTTTTGCAGAATCCTTGATAAATTCCGTGGCCTCATCAATTAAGTAATTGAGTCGATTGCGGTTAGCTCTGATAAATTTACTTATGCTATCGTTAAAGAAAGTATAATCGTTTTGCTCTTTGTATGCGTTGAGCAGCCCTAATACATATTCTGCTAAGTGCTTTTTGTAATAACTCTTGGTAATGGTCTTAGGGTGGCCGTCTATATAATATCTGTTGTTAGACGCCCACACCGATTTGTCTTTGTACTCGAACGGCTTGGCAGACAGTATTTCAAGCAGTAGCCTTTCCTCGGGAAAGACCGGCCTTATATCTGCACACATATACCTTGTCCTGCTGTTGCAAATCGTGCAGATATTCTTATCTATGTTATTTGCCTGTTTGATAATAGGCGTTTTACATTCATTACACCAATAAACTTCAACAGGAACATCCTGCTCTGTGGCATGACCGCAAAGCTCACACTTATCGTTTTCGGTTTCTCGGCTACAATCCTTACACCACAAAGCAAACACCTCCTTGACCGTATTCAACCGATATGAAAACAATTATTTCTTGTAATATTCCAGTATGTCACCAACGGAGCAGCCGAACAACTCACATAGCTTACTTAGGGTCACATAGTCTATTCTTTCCATACGGTCGTGATAGAGGTTGGAAATCGTAGTTCGTGAAAGCCCTGTTTTTTCGTGAACATATCCAATATTATAACGATTTTCCCCCATGAGCGTTGATAGTTTGCATTTTATGGCCATCAATTACTACCCCCCGTAGGTTACTCTAACATCTAATATACCATATTCTTGTCGAAAAGCAAACAGATATGTTTATATTATTTTATCATATCTGAAATGTTTTGCCACATCAAAATGGATTGAATATCATAGGTTTAAAAGGCTGAAACAATCACTATACAAACCGCCCTAAAAGAGGGTATATGAAAGCAGACCGCCAACGGCAACCTAAAAATGGATCTATAATTCACCCGGAGCAGCGGCTTCAGTCTCTCGGATGATGTAACCCGGCTGCGAAGCAACGCAAAAGCCTGTTCTTTAGTAAGCTCACGGTTCACGGGCGGTTTCTCCGTTTTGAGATAGAGATTGGCATTGTAGGGTTCATTCTTGCTAAGAATGTGCCAAATGGCGGTTAGAAGTTTACGGGCAATAACGATAACAGCCTTCTTACTATTGCGGAATAAGCAGAAAAAGAAGATTCACGGTTCCAACCCCCCGTCAACTTCTTCATCCAAATATTCCTCCTGCTTCCAGAACGTGGGTACAATCATCCCCTTAAACACGAGCAGATCGAGGTTAAAGTCCTTTTCCGTGGGCGTCTGAATAAGCGTCCTGTACCCCAATTCCGCAAACTCCCTGCTTGCCCGCTGCGCCCGGACTTGGCCGTGGTTGTGGGGTGTACCGTCCGGCAGTGTGCCGTCCATGTCGTTGTCGTAGCAAAACACAATCTCGGTGATTTCGGGATGGCGTTCAAGGTATCTGCGGAGCGCCTTATCCGATAAACAACCTTCCGCTACACGGTGGTCTTTCGTCCAGTCAATACCGTGTAGCTTGCAAAGGGCGGCGTGGCTGATAGCGTCAATGGGGGCCTCAAATTCATAGACACGGCGGCTTTTGCCCTCCATAGTAAAGCCATAGGTCTTGTCCGAGTTGTCTCTGTCCTGCTTAAAGCTGGAATTGCTGTACATGGAGCGCATGGAGCAGTAACGTGGCTTTCCGGATTCGTCATAGCCGACAAAGCAGCAGTTTTGATAGGTTTTAAGCTCGCCTGTCTTTTTATCAGCCTTGTTTTCTTTGCTCTGAAATATTTTATTTTGATTGATAAGGGCATAGACAATATCCTTGTCTATGCCCCGTGTCTGCACCAGATAAGCAATCGCCTGATTGAAATTGGGAGCCTTGGGTGGCAATACCATTTCACCCCTTGGCGTTTTTTCAGCAGGCGGTACGATATGCTCTGTCTGCCCGTAAGCCTCGCAGTTCAGTATCATTTCAATTGCTTCGGTTTTCGTCTGCTTACCGAAATACTCCATCACAAAGTCCACGATATTGCCGCCTTTTTCCGTGGAGAAACAGTGATAGCCCCTGCCGTGATTGAAAAAATAAAGGCCGCCGCTGTTCTTAACATGAACGGTATGACTGTCACCCTTTTCGGTCTGAAAGCCATTGGCGACGGCAAAGTCTATGATATTGGTGTCAAAAACCTGTTTCATCTGTTCCTCGGTAAACGGCATGGGCCTTGCCTGCGCTTGCATACGCATAAGTCTTTCACCTCCCGGTGTCAATGAAAAACCGCCCTGACTTTATCATCAAGGCGGTCATCGTTCCATATCGTCCTCATTTTCATCGTGCGTTTGGGGATTGTTTATGTCGTAATCCCACGGTGACGGCGGCAATAGCTCCACCGTATGCTCACGAAAGGTACTGAGCATATCCTTTATGCCGTCCGGCAGTTTATCATGCCGGATGTGAATATCGTTCGGGATTTTGGCGGTGTAGCAATAATCATACGGAACAAAAGAGTTCACAACCGGCGCTGTAATATCCTTCGGCAGATTTCCTCCATCCTGCGGGATTATGCCGTGGCCGCATAAGAAGTTTGTTTGCCAGTGTTCCCCGGAGGATGACAGGTCAAGCTCCAACAGGGCAAGGCTGATATTACCCGTCTTGCGCCCCTGCACCACCCCCGGTATGACAACGAAATTATCCTCTATATCCCCATCATAATCGGGGCGCAGGGTATCACTGCCATACGCCTTTACCATGGCCTCATGCAGATGATTGAGGATACCCTTTGCGTAGCTTTTGTCCGGCGTTTCATATGACTGCTGCAATGCCCCATAATCAATCCGGGGCATGATGTTTTCGTTTATAAGTTCAATAAACGTATCACATTTATTTTTCATTATCGCTATTCCTCCAATCATTTACCGATCAAGCTCATCATCTTCTGTGTCGGCGTCATAGCCGTCCGCGCCCCTGTCATTGGCGGCGACCTCACTATGAGTTGCGGCATACTCCTTTTTAAGCGCGTCAAAGTCAAGCACGGCGGCAATATCCGGCCGCAGAACACCGATAAAACTATTTTTGTTGCAAGTAATACACTGGCCTGTAATGAGGTTTTCCACAAAAAGCATACCGTCCTTGGCGTATCCGTCGTGTTCCGATGGATTAACAGGCTGCCACAACTGGTTCTCCGGCGTGTAGCATCCGCCGTTTAGCAGTTTGCAATTAAGCAGCAGGGTTTGCCATCCATAATCCATATGGTCGGCGCTGTTCTTGATAACATCGGTTTCCTTATAAAACGGCAGCCTTCTAAGGCTGTCAACCTTCCACTTGTTTCTCCAGCGGGATATATAGCTGTAATCATGCTCATCCAGATTGTTATGGACAGGGTAAATGCCGTTCCTGCCAAAATGCTCATTCAAAAGCTCGGTTTCGCCGCACAGCGTTGTATAGCCGTCTTTTAGCATGTCGCGTATCATATATATGGCGGCGTTATCCCATTTTTTCGCCCTGTCTATCCGATCCCACAAAGCGTCGGCTTTCTCGCCCCAGCCAAGATGTTCGCACAGTTTCTCCGCATAGTGCAGTTCTTCATAAATAGACGGGGGAATCATGCCTTTATTTGCGTATAAATCCTTTGCTACATCGTCAAGTGTCCGCAGGGCGCTTATACAACCATACCGCTCCCCATCAAGCGCGTTTTGTCGCTCGTTGTTGGCAATGCGGTCATTGGGAATTGATACATTCATCAAGCGCCCCAAATGTTGTTTTATATCGGCGGCGTGAGAATAGAAATAATCGCCGGCGTCAAGAAGATTCGGCGCCCATGTAACCGCAAACTGCTTGATGTTGCTGCGGAGCGGCGTGTCGCTGTCCTGATCGCATAAGGGCCATGCAAGCTCCCGTGCCTCAAAAGGGTTTTTTGCCATGACACGATAGCTCATATCG
>Ga0153942_1000160_pt1 | contig 24160 bp, 25 predicted proteins | sample TSNJ026MetaG_FD_104731 | JGI IMG/M metagenome (GOLD analysis project Ga0153942, IMG submission 104731) | Attine ant fungus gardens microbial communities from New Jersey, USA - TSNJ026 MetaG | ecosystem: Host-associated > Fungi > Mycelium > Unclassified | place: USA: New Jersey, Brendan T. Byrne... | reverse complement strand
GGCAGCAATGATGTTGATGAAGCAATACATGAGAATATTACAAGTGTTGCAGAAAAAATCAAAGAAGATACGGTTGTTGAAGAATTGGGAACGAAAGTCATAGGCGCATATTACGATATTGTGTCCGGTGAAATATCATGGCTTGATTAAAATGATTAAATACAAAACGCAAATGGTTGTGGCATGTCAATATGATAAAAATTGACAAACCAGAGAACGCCGTTTATAATTATAAGCAGACGCAAATGAGGAAAGGAGGGCATAGTATGTCGGAGTATGCTAAAAGGTTGGAGCCCATTATGAAAGGGGGGAGCGCCGAAGGCTTTAAAACAGATAAGGATTATTTTTATGCTGTCGGACAACTTGTTATGTTTATGCAGAGGCGCAAAGAGGGATCTAAAATAACAAAAATGAGTAACGGCGTAAACAAATTCATGAATGCTGAGACGGACGAAGAGCTTAAAAAGCACTTAGTAAACCTCTTTAAAATTGCCAACAGTAACATATACCTCGAAGAGGATAATAATTTTAACCATGTTCTCGCAGCAGCAATGGCGTGGAAACCAGAGGGCATTAACCCCGATATGATTATGGCTGGATACACGGGGGATAATGTGCTACTATAATAATTTGGGGTTGTTGAATAAGAACAAGCATTGTATTTAAATGAGCAAGTTGACGCCGTGAATGGTTTGTTTTCGAGAGTTAACTAGTAACAAAGGTTGTATTTAAATAGAGGCTTATATGGCATCCATTTAAAAGTTGAATAGTAACGCAGAATGGTTTGTTTTCGATAGCGTACCGGCCCGGAGTAATCTGGGTTTTTTCTTGTCTGAAAAAGCATGTGAAAATGTTAAGAAATGCTTGATTATACGGTAATATTTCCGTATAATATTATATATAAGATGATCAGGTGATTACGGGTCTAGTTCGCCGTGGATTTAAAATAACACCACTATTAATAGCGATCTGAAGAGAAGGAGTTGATAAAAATGAAGAGTGTAATATTATTTGACAGAAAATGTTTTTACAACCATTCGTATGAGATAAAAAAAGACATTAAGATTATTGATGAAATAATCGGTATGGTTGGAAAACCACAAATATTAAGTTATAACGGTTTAGAAAGTATCAAATTTAATGTTTCCGGAGACAGACACTTCATAGGCTCAGATTGCGTTTATTGGCTGGTACAACAATGGCACAAATCAGATAATCCGTACATACGGGAAAGATTATTGGAAATAAGTAAAGAAGATGTTAAGTGGACAGAGGAGCGAAATAAGGGATATACCGGTATATTTTACCGTAAAATTGTCTTCAACGAAGATGCTCAAAAAGCGCTTATTGCTCAATTGCTCTATTATAAGAAGGTGTTAGGCGACATATATGAAACATTATTGGCTGTAGAAATTTTTGAGGAAAAAGAAAGACAAAGAGAAAAGGAGTTATATGAAATAAGCAAAAAATATAAGTTTATAAAGCCCCAAGGCGGAGAAAATGGTGAGGATGGATATTATGATGCGGATTATAAAAATGTAAAAACGGGCAAAATTTTAAGATTTGTATCTCGTGACGTATTTGATGTAGGATGTTATGACTACCCAAAGAGGCTTGAAAAGACCGGCAATTCTTTTAACCGTGAGTTGTGGACGGAAGAAGAAATAGCTTTTGGGCAATGGATTTCCAAGTTTGGCAAGTTCCATGGTATAAGGATGTAGCACTACAATCATTGTAAAAGTAACAGCGGCAGGGTTAACTGTCGCTGTTTATTAGCATATTATGCTTCAATTTATTAAGGAACAAGATAAAAAACATATTGACATATAAAATATAACCCTGAAAAATGCCGTAGCAATCGCAGCGGCTGGTAGGATTTATTTGGCGAATAAAAATTAAGGTAAATATCATATCGAAAAACATTTGTAGAATTGCCAACGATTACTTGACACAAACATTCTGGGATTTGAAATTGACGATGGGCAGCTTTGGTGGTATTCTAATTATATAAAGTTTCCGTATTAGAGTTTCCGAGTTACACATCGCCTGAAGGTTTATGCCTTTGGGCGTTTTTTGTTTTTTGGGGGTTTTACTACCCGTTTACATAGATATTTCAAGAGGAAAGGAGGTCTCACAACAACATACCGGCCTATACAGGCACAACGAGAGAAGCAGAGATGCTTCTTTTTTCGTATTTTGGGAGGTGAAATTATGTTTAGGCTGATTGCACAGGAGGGAAAATCATGAGCAGTGAAATCTACAATGAGTATCAAATAACCCGGCAAGACGGGACCGGCTGCTTCGTCGAAGTGAAGAGCGATCTATTCCACAAGGGCAAGGTGCATTTCCAGTTCAAGAAGTATGACCCCAGTAATGGAAACAAAACAATCTTTGATATCCACTATTATCTTGATATGGATGAGTTTTTGAACTTTGCCGATATCGTGGTCAGCGGCAAGCTTCAGGCAACGATGGAGGCGAACAAAAAAGCCGGTACATGGAAGACATTGCTCAGTTGGCTTGCGGGCACACCCAAAGAACGGTTGAAAATACCGAGAACGGATGGTATGGCGCAGTCCAGATCTATGGAGCTGATCGTAGGCGGAAAGATCGATTACATGCTCTCCGCTAAGACCGGGCCTGGGGAGTCGGATGCTAAAGGGTTGATAGTACCCAGGTACAAAAAACCCGAGAAGAGCATTTCCATCGCCATGGATACCACTGCGCTGCGGCGTATGATGCTTATAACGAACCAGCATATCCAGGCATGGCTGACTATTAAGTACACCGCTTGGAAAGCTCCTGACTACTACAAGGAAAACGAATCTTAGCATACACGGCGGTAGGGTTACATCCTGCCGCCTTTTTATCTGGTGAAAATAAATTGCAAAAAAGTTGGCGGAACTATGCAGATGACACGGGAATGGCCGCCTGCTATACTGGTATTGTTCGTAGATATGTCCTTTGAGCCTAATCACGCGATCAAACCCGCAAATGGAATGAAAGGAGTATCTATATGATGAAATTCTGTCCTTACTGCGGTGCCCAAATGATAGATGGCGCCGCATTTTGCATGCACTGTGGAAAGGCAATCCCTGAGAAAGCAGATCCCATATTAGAACCGGTATCCGAGTCTATAGTACCGGATCCAGAATCGCGACAATACCCTGGTATTCATTCTGAACCGACATCTCTTAAAAGACGCCAGCGGCTTTATCATGAGCAACCGGAAGAAGTTATCGATCAATCTGAACCGGTTCAGTTTGCGTATGACGGTTATTATGATGACGTTTTGCCGACGGACGAATCGGATGGCAAGGAGCCGTTGGATAAGGATCTGATTAAACGCATCGCCCTGGTGGGCGCAGGCGCTTTGCTGATTATCGGTCTGGCAGTATTGGCGATGTACTTTCTTTAACAGGATTGTTGCGTTTTCGTTGTCTCACCCGTGTAATTAGTAAAACTATGATGAAGGTGAGACTATGCTTTATATCTCAAAAGGTATTTTGAATAAGAAACGCGACAACGGCAGTATTGACGTTGTGCGCTGCGGTAAGAAGTACAATCTATGTGCTTCCGACGCACAGATCTGGCTGGCCGGCCGCCATGCGTTAACCCGTTCTGCAATCATTCCCGTCCCATTACAACTGCTGGGCTTACTGACCTGGACCGACGAGTGTGACCATGTTGTATCCAGGTACTCACTTTTGGCGGAGTGTGCTATCTGCTGTTATAACCCGGCCCGGAGTGATGTTCATTTATCCGATCCGGCGGTTATGGTACTGGAATGGCTGCACAAGGCGCCACTGCATCTTACGGCCGAAGAACTGGTCAGGATCTCGGAACTGGGATTGCTGCCCGAACGTGATTTGCTAGCGCGCCAGGCCTTAATAGAAGCAATCTATACCAATGATACCATCGAGGATCATGCACTGCGGATACAAATGCAGTATTCGCCCGCCCTTATTCAGACAGTATCAGCTATAGAAGAACTTTTGCAGAAAGAATACATTTTTATGATTTGAGGTGCTTATGAAAAAGATTTCTTTGACAAGGGGGAGCATCTGTCAATGGCTGTCAGGTATTCGAAAGACATACTTGACGTTCCCCGCTCCCCTACAGAAACATATTATCATGCATGGCTTGTTTTCGATGGCGGGTATCTTGTTGTCCGTCATTCTATATTGCCTGAACCCAGATTTGTACATTCTCTTGCCGCCATTCGGAATCTCCCTGTTTGCGCTCTGCAGGGGGATCCTGCTTTTTCGGCGTATTACATACGGTGACTACAGCGTTGTGGAGGGTACTTGCATTGAGATTGAAAGCACAACACTGCGCAAGCGTACCAAGGCTTTGGTCTTTTTGGCAGACGGCCGAAAGGTTAAGGTGCAGCTAAAGCAGCGCCGCAAAAAAATCATGGTGGGCGCACTCATACAGCTGTATGTGGCCAACAGCACCGTTGGCTACGACCGTGACGGGTATTACATGCTGTACGATTATTTGGCGTTAGAGTTCCCTTTCGCGTTCGAAGCAGCCAAAGAATAGTGTTTGACGCATCCCATTTTCAATGTTATAATTTATATATTAAGTATCTTTCGATTTTTCATTTGAAGTCATAGTATCCGAGTACCATAGTGTCAGACGACGTATTTAACGTCGCCGGGCACTTTTTTTGTTTTCTACCAGCGCAATGCTGGCTGAAATAAAAATTATATGCAGGCAGCCCCTGCGAAAGGAGAATCATTATGATCAATGTACAAGCACTAGAACAAGTCATTTCAAAAGGGTTCGATGAGAATCCCGCAATCCGGTTCGGCGAGAACTGGGCCTCTTTCCGTATTGGGAATCGTCAATACGATCCTACTGTGGAAAACAAGACGCGCTGGTCCAACATAACCGTGAAGGTTTTCGGCGGACTTGTGGAACGTATCAAGAAAATGGGGCTCAAAGAAGGTTCCATGATTCATCTATTTGGTGAACTGAGAGAAGAATCCTGGGAGGACCAGGATGAGAGAAAGCGCCGTTGGGTTCTTGTGGCATCAGATATTCTGTTTGCTGGTTCAGGTGGAAACAAGGATAAGGCGGATAAAACTGAAACCCCCTCAAACGAAACGGCACTACAACCGGATTTTTCCGCAGATGAATATGCGCCTGCAGCTCAGGAACCCGAAGCACAAGGGAACTTCACCGGCTTCTCGTCATACTCCCCGGATCCCAGTTCTATCTTTGGTCAAGGATAAGCCGCGATTACAAATGAATACGAAGCAATAAACGCACATGGTATCCGAATGAAGCCATGTGCGTTTTTTTGTTTCAGAAAGGACTTCCTATGAACAAAGAACAGATGAACAAGCTGATTCATGAAGTGCTGATCTTGCTCAATGTTATTGCATGTCTATCCGTGATTATGCGAATATGGCCGGTAGTCTTATTGGCGCTGATAGGTATTTTCTGCGCTGCGTTCCGGCTTATTTTCATGAATGTAAAACAACCAAAACAGGTAGAAACCCTACCAATCATTGCTCAGCAAGCGGTTGTAAGTGCTGAACCTGAAGTAAATGAGCAAACGATGCTGCGGATGGCGTTCGGTATCTTTCAGACCTGCGTGACCAAGGAACTGTTGGCTATGTATCCGGAAGCCAGATGGATCTGGGATTCTGCTCATCCGATGACTGAGTTCGCTAAGGGCGGACGCATCATGCTCCGGCTCAATCATGCCGGCGGTTATCGGAAAGCCTGGGCAGTAACGAAAAATCTGCAGTTTGTGGAACTGACTTTCGAAGGCTCAGAAGCCGGGCTTCAGGATCAGACCCCTGACGATGAGGAAACCGAGTACCAGAAACCGGTGGTAAATTATGAACTGCTGGCATGTGACTGGGTTGCCAAAAACATTATTTGCATCAGTACTATGGCCAATGACGCAATAGCCCGTAACGACGATATTTGTCTGATTCCTGGCCATATGCTGCCCGCTCTGGATTCGTGGCCAAGCATCTGCCAGGAGCTTGACCGCCGTGGTGAGTTCGCGGGCGCAGTCGCAATGCGTCAGGGAATCGAAATCAGCATCAAATAAAAAAATAGAGAGGAGATTAATTATGAGCTCACAAATTTATACTACCTTTGGCCGTCCACTGCCATCACCATTTGAATCAATCCCGCAGAAGTCAAAGGTAGCATCTAGGTATTCAGATGGTACCGTAGGCACACTGCACGCAGGCGCTATCAAAGCATTTACTGCCTATTGTAAGGCTTTGGATGGATCGGCGCCCGGCGCTATTGGTGAAGTCGATGGTAAAACCGTCGTAGAATACAAATCTTCCAATAGTGCAGATGAGTATCACCTGGCAGTTTATGACTCAGCCACCGGCTCCATCATGGGTTCCGTCTTTGACAAGAACCTGGAGACAATGGAGAAGTACACTGTCTCGCGGAATGGCCGGGACGGCGCAGTTATTTTTTTCGCATTGATACAACACCTAATGCAAGATGAGGAATTCAAGGATACCTTTGGAGACTACTATGAGGAATATCGGAATGGATTTCCCGATGTTGAAAAAGCTGCTGAGCATGCCGCTATCCTCTGCGATAACGCATACAGACGGATTGAGGACAATAGCTGCCCGGCATATGTAAAGATCGATGTGAGTTCTACAGGCAATTTAATGATGGTCTCGAATACGCATCTTGACTCGGGCAGGTTCAAGCCAACAACTGTGTTTGCCGGTGAGTTTACGATATTTGCGCAGGTCGCAGCCGACCCGGAAAAAATTGTGATGCCGAATGAGATTGAGCACAGTGATTTTATTGGTCAATACCGGTTGAGCGAGCGTAAATTATCAGCAAAAGACCAGGCTATAGTCCCTGAGCTGCCTGACTGGTATGTGATCCCAGAAGAGGCTGTGAATGTGTGTTTACACGCTTCAAAGACCACAGCAACAAACCGACCTATGCGCAACTTCATGCTTCGCGGGCCGTCCGGTACCGGTAAAACGGAGGGTTCCAAGGCGATCGCTTCAGGCCTGGGCTTACCTTATGTCCATTACACCTGCAACGCCAATACGGAGATCCAAGATATAACCGTGCAGGTGTTGCCAGTAACCGATGAAAACAAAGAGCTGTCTGAAACCGGTATCCCGATGACGTTTAAGCCTGGGGAAATTACTTTCGAGAATGTAAGGCGCCAAATGAAGCTGCCGGATAATGATGACATCATTTTCGATCCAATCGGTTCCTACCAGATGATTACTGGCTTCGAAAAGCCTGACGCTACTTCAAAGGAGTGCCTAGACCAGCTCATCAGCAGTGTGACAAGCGCAATTGACACGATCAAAAAATCCATGAACCCCGGGTCCAGCGATAGCCAGCGGTTTGTCCTGAAGGAAACCGCGATTATTGAGGCATTTCGTTACGGATTTGTATTAGAGTTGCAAGAACCCAGCGTGATTCTACAGCCAGGCGTTCTGGTAGGCCTTAACTCGTTGCTTGACTCCAACGGTTCTATCCGGCTACCAACCGGTGAAACGTTAAGGCGCCATCCTGACACAGTCGTTGTGCTCACAACCAACGTGAACTACGAAGGCTGCAGGCCTATCAATCAGAGCGTTATCGATCGTATGTCGATGATCAGTGACATTGAACTGCCCCCGCGAAGCGTGATGGCCCAGCGCATCATGAAAATTACAGGGTATGACGATGATGAGAAGCTCATGAAGATGATCGGCGTAATCGAAAAGATCAGTGAGTATTGCAAGAAAAGCAATATTACAGATGGAAGCTGTGGGATCCGCTCTTTGATTGACTGGGTACTCAGTACCATGATTACAGAGGACCCGTACAAATCAGCGCTGCATACTGTCATATCTAAAGCTACATCCGATGTGGATGAACAATACAATATCCGTACCACCATTTTAGATAATGAGATTCCATCTGCGAAGCGTAAACATGCTTCTTAAAAATTTATTGAAAGGGGGGTAAACCTGAATGGCTCAGGTAAATCACAGACAAGTAATGAAACTTGCATTCAAAGAACGCGGCAACATAACAGACCGGCAATACTTTACTTCCCCGATATTCTCGGGGTACCTTGCAGATATCGCTGCCGCACAAACCGGACTCTATAGCTACAATAGGCGGGTTCATGTCGATGTGCGATGGAAGCCCAAAGAAAAAGATATGGCCTATATTGACCAGATGAATGTGATTCATATCAATGCGGGCAACGCATGGGTCGCCAAGCAAAAGACCCGGACAGATCGCTTTCATGTTGTATTGGGGTTGTTTTGTCATGAGTTAGGCCACAGCATGCACTCTGATTTTTTGAAGGTTCAATCCTACAATACACGAATGATGACCGGTAACTGGTACCCATATAAGCCCAAACCGGCTTCCAGTACTGAACGTCACAATATGCTGGAAATTGCAGATTATTGCACCCAGAGCCCCAAACACGGTAAGGTGGTAGCAGATATCGCCTCCTATATCAACAACATCCTTGAAGATTCGTTCATCGAAGAGAAGATGCTGACCAGGTACCCGGGTATGCTGGGCAAATGTTTGGCTATCATGCGCGGCGTCCAGTTTGAAGAGATGAAAACCGTAGCAGACTTAATCGATTTAGAGGAGGATGAGGATTCGGGGGTTACGAGCTTTTCGACCATCACATCGATGCTCCTCTCTTATGGGAAATGGGGTCTTATTAAATATGGCGGGACCCCAAAGACCGATTTCCGTGTCCAGCTGGTATATGACCTGATCGACGAACTGGACAATGCGATTACGAGCGCTGACGCCCGGACCCGCTTTGCCACAAGTAATATCATCATGATACGGTTATGGGAGTACATCAAGCCAATAGTCGATGCAGCCGTAGCAAGAGCTGAACAACAAGAAGCGGAAGGCAGTTTGGATGAGGAAGACGTTTTGGATAAAATTATGTCCGGCGTATCGGGAACCAGTACCATAGGTTCGGGTACGACTGTGCCGGCAGCTGCTTCCGGAGACGGCGACACATCGTCACCTGAGAGCAGCCCCAGCGCCCAAAACCGCGCCCAGACAGCCAAGGAAGCCAAGGGTGAGGATAAAGAAAAGGAATCATCGCCTGCATCTGGTACAATGACCACTCCGGAAACGGCGCAACGGGTAAAGGCTGGCGAAGACGTTCGCATTGGGTATCATGAGACGAGCAAAATTGAGACGCCGGTTCGTGGCAGTATGTCAAGAGATGATTCTTTTGCAGGCAGCCAATACGAACAGCGCGCTGCTGATATTGACCGTCTGCTGGACAAGATCGCGCAGGAAAAAGTAACGAGCAGACTTGAGAAACAGCGTGCCGAGGAACTCAACGAATTAGCTAACAGCATCTCCTATGGCAATGCACATGAAGGCGTGCAAATGTCTATTCATAGGATACCGAGTGTGGATCCGCAGCTGATTGCGGACTACAATGAAGTAGCCGCACCGCTTTTGGCAATCTCTGAACGGCTGCAAAAGAGCCTGAAGGACAAAATCAAGGATAAGCGGCACGGTGGAAAACTGACAGGGCTTACATTCGGGCCAAGACTGGACACGAAAACTCTTTACCGTAAGGATGGCCGGCATTTCTATCGGCAGACACTGCCAAACGATGCGCCGGAACTCGTTGTTGGCTTGCTTTTAGATGAGTCTGGCTCCATGGCCAGATATGACAGAGCTACCTATGCACGGGCATCCGCGATTATCCTGTATGACTTCTGCAAGTCGCTCTACATCCCGGTTATGGTGTATGGACACAGCACCAGTCATGGTGTTGATCTCTACTCCTACGCTGAGTTCGACGCCATTGACAACAGCGACCCCTACAGGTTGATGGATATCTCTGCCAGAGGGTCTAACCGGGACGGAGCAGCGCTTCGATATGTGGCTGAACAGCTATCCCGGCGCCGGGAGGATATCAAACTCCTGATACTGGTTTCAGATGGGCAGCCCGCTGACAGTGGATATTACGGAACTGCTGCCGAAGAGGACTTGCGTGGCATAAAGGCTGAGTACGAACGCAAAGGCGTACATTTTATCGCAGCAGCTATAGGTACAGATAAGGAAAACATCGAGCGTATCTATGCTAATTCCTTTTTGGATATTACTGACCTGTCCACCCTTCCGCAGTCGCTGACTGCCAAGGTAAAACAATTTATTAATCTATAACAAAATAGCCGTTCTACCCGGCTGCACACAGGTGTCATACACCTAAAAACACCAGCAAGGCCGGGTAAGTATCCGGCCTTGCTCTATATACTGGAACAAACGCTTTTTTGTACTTGGAATTGACTGTTGAGGACGGCGATGGTATAATAATAAAATAAAGTATCTTAGCCGTTCAAATCGAAACGGAAACAGTTATCAGCGTTACTAAGTGCCCTTTGCATGATTGCGGATGGCACTTTTTTTGTTTCCGGCTTTTTGGCATCAAAGTAGAAGTTTCTTGCGAAGCTTCTGCTTTTTTGTATATCTCAACCAATTTCATGCAGTTACCGCTGCAAAAGAAAGGAGCGTTTCTATGAAACAATGTCAAGATGGGTACTATGACAATTTCCGCAACCTGCCTGATATGCTGAATTATTTTGAAATGCAGCATAAAGCCAGCGTCTGGAAAAATTGCGCAGTGCCGCAGCTACGGGTTGTTCCGCTGGATACGGCAACGCCCGCGAACCGAGGTGAGTACGCAGTCGGCGTTAGTGATGACGCAATTGCCGATACAGCAGACAATATTGGCCTAGCAGCTGCCATCAAAGACCCGTCAACTAACCTGGGCGCTTACTACCCTATCAGGGATACTGCCTACAAGAGTCTGCTTGATAGAGCAAAAATCAATGGTACCGTTTTGCCAAAGCTGCCGCGTGAGGTACTGGCTAATACCCTCAATGAGTGTCTGGCCGTACACACCAAATCAAACGCCCTGGTACTCATTCGGGACGAAAAAATCAACGCCTTCCATAGCGGAGACATAGCAGATTATTCTGTCCTACCGGTTCCAGAACTGCTTAATGCACTGGTCACCAGCATAAATACGCGGTTTGAAGACGCAAAATTCATCAATGGCTATACCGACCACTCCATATGTATTGCAGAGTTTACCTTCCCCGCACAGCGGGAAGAGATTATGGAGCGTTATGAAAAAGCTTTAGTTACTCCATCACAAAAAGCATTAGCGGAAAAACTGGTGCCAGGCGTCTTTTTCGCCACCTCGGATACCGGTGTTTCAGCAGCCCGGATCAGCGCCCGTCTTACAGGACTCAAGCATCCGATTCCAATTGGCGAAGTACTGTCCGTTGATCATCGCAATAACAGTAAAGTAAGCGACTTTAAGGATCAGCTGGACATGGTGTTTTCTAAGTTCCATGATACCGTAGACCAACTTACTAAGCTGCTGGGGATTACTCTTACAAATCCGGTAAACGCAATGACCGGCGTCTGCAAGCGGCTGTCGCTGCCTAAGAAACCAGCTTTGGAAGCGATCAACATGTTTGGCGTCACCAATGGTACAAACCCCGCCTCCGCTCATGATGTTTTTTTTGCGCTGCAGGAGATCCTTTTCTTACTAAAGATTGCGGATTATCCCCAGAGCAAGATATTCAGTGTTGAGGAGACGCTTACCAGAGCACTCACCATCAACTGGAAAAGTTTTGATGTACCGGGGACGGTGAGTTATTGATGGCAGCAAATCCGAAATTATTATGTGATACATCCGGTATGGATCGCAAGACTTGGCTTGAGGCCAGAGCCCATGGCCCGGATGGCAGTATTCCGTACACAATTGGCGGAAGCGATATTGGCGTTATATTTGGCGTCAGCCCTTTCAAAACGGCCCTGGAGCTTTGGCACGAAAAGAAAGGGAATATCCTTCCGGACGATAACTCCAACGCCGCACAAAAAAAATTAGGGCATGTGCTTGAAGATGTTATTTGTGAGTTGTGGGCGGAAAAGACCGGCAATACCATCATCCAGGATACCGGCTTATATCAGCATGGCGATTATCCATGTTTGCTGGCCAATCTGGACCGGCGTTTCATTCGTGCATCTGATGGTAAGGAAGGTCCGTTCGATGCAAAATCAACGTCCTACCGAATGGCACATGAGTGGGATGACGGAGCGATTCCAATGCACTATGAATTTCAGATCCGGCACTATATGGCTGTGAAAAATATGGATATCGGCGCCATCGGCTGCCTTTGGGGGAACAACCCCGACAGCGACCTGGCGGTACCGCCCTATCTGGAACGAGATTTTGAGATCGAAAAAATGTTGATAGAAGGTGCACTGGAATTTGTTGACAGTCTGCATCACAACCGGGAACCGTCGCTCAAGGGTGTTCCGTCAAAGCAGGCCATGAAAGCTCTTGCGCGTATCGCGGCAAAAAGCGATGCGTCTTTGCCCACAGTTATACTAGGCAGAAAGTATGCATCAAAGGCGATACGGATAGCCCGGCTGGATGAAGAAATAGCCCAGCACAATAAAATCATCAAGGGAAAGGAGGATGAAATAGCACAATTATCAGTGCAGATATGTGAGGCGATGAAAAAACACGGCCATGGTTCAATCGACGCCGGGTTGCATGAGATTCTGCTCCATTATGTCGAGAAGACATCGAACCGTGTAGACACCAAACGGCTTGCGGCTGATTACCCCATTATTCATAAAGAGATGCTTAGGGAAAGTGTCTCTCGAAAGCTGAAAGTAGAAGTCCGCGAGAAAACCGTATAGGTTCAAAACAGTAACAGGGGGAGCCGCCAACTCTCCCTGTTTTTTATGAAAGGAGATGCAATATGCACACTAAAGAAACAAACCTGTTCGCTGTACCGGAGGATTTCGGCCTGCAGCTGCTTAACAAGATGACTGAGCCGGCCGTCAAGCACGCATACATTTGCTCGCCCTGCAGTGCGCCTTCCACTCAGGAGGTGTACCGCAATATGAAGGCGGCGCAATTTTACATGTACTATGCTTCCCAGCAGTTCGGCTATTTACCTCGTGCGCTGCACGCTTATGTTATCTACAATGATTTAGATTCCGCTGAGCGAATGATGGCGCTTTGTAACGGCTGTGAACTACTGGCCCATTGTAATGTGCTGCTCGTTTGCGGGAACCGGATCACACAAGGTATGCGTCAGGAGATTCGTATGGCCGCTGAGCTGCAGATTCCGGTGCTGGTATTTCACCCTGATCTTGTTCTCGAAGTCAGAAAGATTGTTACCCGTGCCGGCGCCAAAAAAACGCTTGTTACCATCAGCGATAAAGCACCCCTGTTGGCGAAAGCTCCAGAGGAGCTACTTATCGCTTAATGAAAGGAGAAATTATCGTGCTATGCAGTTATGACAAAACGATCTATCCACGCCCCGGCATAAGTAACGACTCCGGCTACATGGTGGCATTGTACAAACCCATAGAAAAAGTCATCGCACCTGACGGCTCTTATCTTGAAAGAGTAAAAGTGGTTGGGTATATGCTGCCAACCGGTACTTCCGTTAGGTACGACATGGCCGGCCAGTGGGAAAAAACCAAATATGGATACCAGTACAGTCTAAGCAGCTACAGCGAAGTCATCCAACATTCCCGGGACGGAATTATCGGTTATCTGTCTTCCGGGCTTATTAAGGGTATTGGCCCTAAGACAGCGGAACGCATCTACGATATGTTCGGCGACAAGGCATTGGATATTCTCGACAATGACCTCGGGCAGCTGCTAAAAATAACCGGCATCAGCGAAAGCAAGCTGGAGAAGATTAAATACTCCTATATGGCTTATCGCGGTGCGCGGGATGTCGTTGCCTTGCTCACCCCCTACGATGTATCACCTGCACGAGCCGTTAAAATTTATGAAGCTTACGGACCAAACGCAGCCGAGCTCATTAAAGAAAACCCATACCGGCTATGTGAGATGCACGGAATCGGCTTTACAACAGCAGACCGGCTCGCACAGAAGATGGGCTTAAATTTAAGAGCTGTTGAACGAATTGAGGCTGGTCTGTTGTATGCGTTGCAAGAAGCCGAGACTACCGGCCACCTGTGCCTGCCAAAAGACGATTTGATCAAGGCCACACAAAAACTGCTAATGACAGAGGCAGCGCGGTTTTCCACTGCTGAAATCGAGGTCGGTATCGATAACCTGACCAGCCGCAGTACCCTTGTGTATTATCAGGGGTATTATTACCGCTGGTACACGGAACGTGCTGAACGCCAGGTAGCCGCACGAATCCAAGAACTTCTGGCATTCGGGGAATTACACTACCCCATGGATTTGGATTCGCAAATAAAACTTGAAGAACAGCGGTTTGGGATCAAATTGGAAAAGGAACAGTGTCATGCGATTAAAACCTGCCTGACCAATCATCTGTGTATCGTCACAGGCGGCCCTGGCACAGGCAAAACCATCATCCAGAGGATTACGCTTAATATTTATAAAAGGTGTTTCCCTGATGCCGGTATAGTGTGCTGCGCGCCTACCGGCCGTGCCGCACGAAGACTCAATGAGTCCACAGGACATCCCTCCTCTACGATACACAAAGCACTCGGGCTGATGGCAGGTGATGATTTTAACACCGAACCGGAAAAGCTCGAAGCCGATCTTGTGATAGTAGACGAGGTTTCCATGGTGGATATCTTTCTGGCCCAGTGCCTGACAAATTCGCTTCCGTATGGCTGTCAGCTCATCATGGTCGGTGACGCAGATCAGCTGCCATCCGTTGGCCCTGGTGCGGTACTCAAAGAGATGATTGACTCTAAAGCCATCCCGGTAGTGCGCTTGGAAAAAGTATACCGGCAAGGCCTGTACAGCCGCATCCCAATTAACGCGGCGCTCATCCGAGGCGAACAAAAGAAGCTCGAATATGGCCCGGATTTCCAGTTTATAAGTTCAGACGATATTAAAAAGTCCGCTGACATTCTGGAAGAACTGTATCTTGCGGAGATGGCTGTGGTCGGCATTGATAATGTTGTGCTGCTCTCGCCTTTTCGTAAAAATACGGAAACCGGCGTCAATGCGCTCAATAACCGGCTTCGGGAGAAAATCAACCCTGCCGCCGGAACCAAAACGGAGTATCTATACAAAAAACGACTGTTTCGCACTGGTGACCGGGTCATGCAGACAAAAAATTCCGGGGACATCAGCAACGGAGACCTTGGTTTTATCCGCCAAATTAAAAAACAGGCAGATGATACGTTTGTTTGTGTTGACTTCGATGGCCGGATTGTCGAGTATGACCCTTCGGAGCTGGAGCAGCTGGATTTGGCTTACGCCAGCACGATTCATAAAAGCCAGGGAAGCGAGTACCACACCGTACTCATCAACCTGCAGACGGCCCATTATGTGATGCTGCGCCGGCAGCTGATTTACACAGCAATCACCCGGGCGCGCAAAAAGGTCATCATTGTAGGTGAGCCTAAGGCTTTGTATACCGCAATCAGCCGTGCAGACACCGAAAAACGAAACACACTTCTGGCCTGCCGGCTGGCGCAAAACGTGCCTGCTTTAGCTAGGTCATCGGTATAAGAAAGGAGATCGAAAATGATATCACCATTAGTACTTTATATTCAAAAAGCTGCATCCCTTGAAAACACAAAACCCAACACCCTGAATATGATCTCAGTCTACACTTACCAGGAACTGCAGTACCGGATCAGCGTGATGAAGAGCTTGAACTGCTATCTGCGGCAGGCTCCCCTCACCAAAGACGGAAATCTGATCAAAGGCCATTATAAGAACCTGGTCTCATTTTTAGAACATATGGCAAGCGAGCGTACGTTCAAAGAATCAGCCGATACCGAGACCCAAAAGAAACGCGAAACGGCCAGAAAAAGCTTGATTGATGTTATTGCAGATGGGCTTGGCCGGTTCGCCAAACCTGAAGAACCGGAGGATTATAAGAAACATGTCACCAGCCTCATCTGTACTGTCGTACCGGTTTGGATGCAATACCGGGATGCGTTTTTTCACATTGACAAAGAAATTTGAGGAGGATTCACAAATGAACGAACAGCATATAGATAGCAAAAATCCCATTCTGATGAATAAGGTACTGTGCCCCGATGGGTTTAACCCCGATGTTTTTGCCGTTGATTTCACGGATAAAGAGGACTCCAGCAAAACAAAGCCCGGCCTGACCGTCAACGGAAAGCTTGCCTGGTTTCGGCTGATAAACCCGGATGGCCGTATTTCTCAGGTTAAGGAGTTTGCAGACGGAAAATGGACAGTAACAGCGCGGGTGTATAAGGACCGCAAAGATGAGGATACCCATTTTCTTGCTGAGGCATCTGCCACCAGAGGACCGGATGAAAAATATCCTCCGCTGGAGTCGGCACAGTCAAGCGCCATCAGCATAGCGCTGAGAAACGCCGGATATATACTTCCCAGCAGTCTGCAGGAACGTACGACGCCGGATGAAATTGATTTAACACCCTGTCAAGACCCGGAAGAAATGCCGCCGGATGCGCCTCCGGCCATGCCGCAATCCATACCACCTACGGCAAAACCGCAGGCATCGGAGCCGACCGCCACATCTACGTCTAAGAGTAGTGTTACTTCAATGACGCTGGAGGACGCTTACGCAACAATGTGTCCGCTGTCTCAGTACAAGGGTAAAACGCTGGGAGAGCTGGTGGGAATCAGTCCGGAGACTGTTTCGTATTTAGCCAGAAGCGGACGCATTCTCGAAGTAAAAAATGCTGCAAGCATGGTAATTGCAGACGCTCAGGCGCAGGCTGAAGGTGCATAAAACGGAGAATAATATGGGGACGGCAGCGCCGTCCCCGGAAAGGAGGACTTATGGGCACATTCAATATCCCCATAATGGACGTGATTAATCTTTTAGGCTTACCTGGTCCATCGGGCGGCAAGATCTCCTACTATATCCGATGCCCTATGTGCGACACTAAGAGGAATGCCAGGCATTTGAATATTAATCTTGAGAAAAACACCTTCCGTTGCCCACGCTGCGACGTCAACGGCGGCGTCCTTGATTTCTACAGTTTATTTTCTGGCGTACTGCGCTCAGAAGCATTTGACGACTTAAAACACAGACTCCGAATCGAAGATCCTCCATTAATAAAAGAGCCTGTAAAAAAACGGCAGCTACCCGTACCGGTTGCCAAAGAGATTTCCACAACAGACATTGAGACACGCGACCGAACCTACCGCAAGCTGCTGAGCATGTTGTCTTTGGCGGAAGATCACCTTAATAACCTATTGAACAGAGGACTGTCCCGTGAGGATATTGAGCACAATATGTACCGCACTACTCCAGCAGCTGGAACTGACCAAATTGCAAAGTATCTGCTCCATGACGGATATCAGATCCAGGGCGTTCCTGGGTTCTATATTAATACAGCACAAAATAAATGGACATTCGTACCAAACAGCCGCGGGATCCTTATCCCCGTGAGGGATTTTAAGGGAAGGATCCAGGGTTTGCAGCTGAGAAAAGACAATACAGAAAAGCGGAAGTTCCGCTGGATATCCAGTTCTGAAAAAGAACAGGGCGCGCGTGCCTGTAACTGGGTGCATATCGCAGGTGAACCGCGTAATCGTGTCCTTCTCACCGAAGGCCCGTTAAAAGCGGATGTCATTCATTGCCTGACAGGCCAGTTTGTTATCGCCGTGCCCGGCGTTAATTCACTTCTAGAACTTGACGCTATACTGCGTCACTTGAAACTTCTTCATATCAATGAGATTATGACCTGCTTTGACATGGATATGTTTACGAACTGGCATGTACAAAAAGGTAATATCAGACTTGGAGAGATTCTTACCGATGCCGGCTTTGATTATGGGACTTATGTCTGGAATCCATTTTATAAAGGATTAGATGATTATATCTGGGCGCTGATCCAACATTTTCGAGCTGCTATATAACACACTTCAAAAAGGCGGGGAGTATAATTCCTGCCTTTTTTTGCATAATTGTACTATATAGCACACCATTTGAACCATTTAGATAATTGATTGATTGCTTAAATCCCTTTATGGTTAATGGGTGAACTGTAGGTCTATATGGTTTAATCCATTCGAAAGGGGGTTGATTATGAAACGGGGCAAAGAGTCTCTTATGTCGTCCGGACACGAGCAAACATTGATCGATGAAGACTTTATGACGGCGGTTGGAATTGAAATCCTTAAAAGACGTGAAGAGAAAGGAATCAGTCGGCAAGAGCTAAGCGAAATAGTGGATGTCAACTACAGTTACTTAGCTCAAGTAGAACGGGGACACAGGACCCCCAGTTTTATTATGTTTTTAAAGCTTCTGCTTGCTTTGGATGTTCGTCCAGATTCCGTGCTATGGAAGGTGCTGAAGCTCGATCGCAAAAAAACCCCTTCTGCTTTACCATTTAACCAGGCATTTTTTGAACTCGATGCGGGTGAACTTGATACAGTCGTTGCTACTGTGAATGTTCTTTCCGAACAACTTCTGAAAAAAAGAGAAAAGTCTAATTAAACAAGAAGGATTTTATGCTCTTGATCCGTTGGATTTGAGAGTTTTTTATTATAATCCTCTATTTCCATATATTTCCTGTGGATATTATTGCGATAATACTATAGACTGTACCATATAGATAGCATATTGTATCTAAATAGTACATCCGGAGTATTGCCAATGCTTAATGATGATATCCATGATCGTGAAATTAGTATAGCTACTGTCCTAGAGCACGCAATAGGTGATAAGATTGCCTACGCCAACATTTATCTAAGTGAGTACTGCAAAAAGTACACAGAGCAATTACAGATACAGAAAACGCTTGCTGAACAGATAGACCAGTATATTTCAGGTTCTAATAGAGAGCTGTTCGATCGACTATGCAAGGTGGATTCCAACAAGGCTGTTTATAGTAGCTGGTTTTATTATTTGCAGGGTTGTGCGCTGAGCAGACGCTGCCTGCGGGAGGGCCTTTATCCTGACCTGACCGATGCAATGCCAGACACCCTTTTCCAGTCGCCTGATCTATCCGCAAGCATCGAGTATCGACATTATGAGGAAATGCTCTCCTGTATTCGACAGCAGCTGCAAAGCGATTTATCCCTGGAACAGACAGACTTTGTTTCTGAGTATTTAGTCAGTTGCAATGCAATCAATTGTTACATCCTATTTATGATGTTTATTCAAGGATTTCAAGATGATGCCGAAGTCGGCTCGTTGGAGCCGGCTCAGCGTAGACCCAGACTTGAATTCTTGCAGGAACTCTATAGTAAAATGGCGATCCGTTTCGATTAACTGTAAGCATTAAAACCTGGTCTTTATTGGCTGGGTTTTTTTATTTTATCAAAAAAGTGTGCGCATTGTGTTGCGAAAACGCACACCCATCCGTGTAATAAGTAGAATGACGAAGGAGGCTATTCATATGCTAATTGCAGTTGATACCGGCAACGCAGCCATTAAATCTATGAACACAACTTTTCCCACCGGGCTGACCACTTCCTCGGTCTGCCCTTCCTTTGCGGATGACGTCATCAAATACAATAACGAGTACTATGTGCTTGTTGACGACAGGAACATCCCCTACAAGTACGACAAGACACAGGATGACACCTTTTTTGTTCTCTCACTCTTCGCTATAGCTAAGGAACTGAGACTCAGCAACATGACAGGCCATGTGATAATTGACCTGGCTGTAGGGCTTCCCTTGGAACATTATGAGGCACTAAAGCAAAAGACGCTGGATTATTATAATCGCGGCCATGTTAGCTTTGTATATAACAACGAGGTATTCAATATCCAGATCAACCGGATCCTGGTCAAACCGCAGGCGCTCTCTGCCGTGGTTGTGGAGGCTCAGGAGTTGCTGCGGCTGCCTACTGTTTTCATTGTCGATATTGGGGGATATACAACGGATATCGCACTTCTGCGCAACGGCAAGATAAGTATGGAGTATTGCCGGTCCTTGGATATGGGGACGATTGCTTTGGGTAACAGCATTGCGGCAAAGGCAAATTCCCTTTACAATATTGCTGTGCGAAACGACCATATTCAGGCTGTTCTACAAAGACGGGATAGCCTGCTTCCGGAAAGTGTAAAGGACATCATACATAAAGAGGTCGCAAATTATGCTAAGAGTACTGTTGACAAGCTGAGAGAGCTTCAAATCGATTTACGAACGGATCCTGTTGTGTTTTTAGGTGGCGGAGCCCTCATGCTGAAGCCGCATTTGGATTCTGATCCCAGAATTGCTCAGGCCAGGTTTATTACGGATCCCAAAGCTAATGCGATCGGATATTATACATTGGGCGCTCGGGAGCTTACTAGGCAATCCGTTTAGACGGAGGGACTGCCATGAAAAGTGATGACAAATATCGGTTTAACCTACAGTTTGGCAGCGATACGGAACAAAATCGCACGGTGGGTGTCTTTATCGAAAAACTGGGAAATAAAAAAAGTAAGATTCTTGTCCCGATTATCTACGATTATTTGCAGCAGCATCCTGAAATGCTGATCAACGCATCGAAAGTAAAACTGGAAGTGGTACAATCCATCACTCAGGCTGAAATAGAGGCCATGGTAAAGCAATCTATCGAAAAGTTGACACAGAGCAGCGAACTGCAGCTCACAAATGCAACCACGCCAGCTATTAACTCCGATGATGTGGACAACGTCCTGGATAATTTTCTTGGTGATATGAACTCAAAGTTTGGATAGGACACACGGTTATGCCTTGTGTCCTTCTTCCTATAGCAAAATTAGATAATTATTCTTATAGCAAATCGACGTAATTAGTAGTAAAAGTGAGAACTAAACAGTATTTGAACTGACTTAATTAATAAGAGGAGTCAAAGTCCCCCGTAAAGCTTGGTGGCGAATTTTTTGAAGCATTGCATTATGCTGTTTTTTAGTATTGCCTTTGAGAGGATATAGCAAAGACCTCAACAGTACATTGCTATACAGTCATCAGTGTATTGCTTACAGATAATTATGTAACGAATACATTGCGTAAACATCATATTTGTGTTGTTATTTTTTGCATGAAAGGAGGTGAAGCTGGTATCGTGGCTCCTCTGGCGTTATTTTTTGCAATACAGATTAAAATAACGCATGCTATCTTGGCATGTCATCTGTCTTGATGGCATGTGCAGGAGGTATGAATGAGTAAACGCGACACATATCAATGGGAATTCACAGCTGTTATCAAATTGGCGATGAAAAACGCCAGGGTCGATTATATCCGCTCAAACGAAAAATACAGCAATGAGATATCTATAGCTGAGGTGGATGATGTTAGAAAGGAATTTATTGTAGAAGATCGCTATTTCACAGCCGCTGAAGAGTTACAGTTTGAAGAGGAGCTATTAGCAGAGGCATTTAGTAAATTGCCTCTGCTGCGAAGGCAAGTGTTGAGTTATACCTTTGTCCATGGCCTGACTGCTAGGGAAATTGCCGAGAAGCTAAACTGTTCTGAGGACAGCGTATATTCGCTGCGTCATAAGGCAGTTAAGAAGCTTCGCGATATCCTTACTAAGGAGGGCGATGGGTATGGAAAGAACACCCGGCTTCGACGAGATTTTAAGGAGGGCGCAGATTGGTGAAAAACTTGCGATGCAACAACTCATAGAGATGTATGATCCTGTGATTAAGAAGCACAGTATCTTTAATAGTACATTCGATGAAGATTGCTATCAGTATCTCGTCATACGTTTCATAAAAGAGGTTAGAAAATTCAGACTATAAAAATTTTATAGAAGGTGCCAGATTTTAGGTCAAGCACTCGGGCTTATTAGTAGAGGCCATGGACAAGCACTCTACATAACCTGCTCCTTGACAACTAAATATCTGGCACTTTTCTACTTCCCCTATACAGTAAGCGGCTATCCCCCTGGGTTGGCATCCAGGGCCAAGAGCACATAAAGCAGAGTGGCCCTCTGCTTCGCCATGACCTGTATGGGATTATTATGGTACTTCCGTGCGGCTATCTTCACAGAGAGGCACGGCCTGGCATCAGAATGCGGGGAGACCGTTGGGTAACGGATCTATGAGCCTGTTCGCTGCAGGCGGAAAGGTGTTTTTTTAATGTGACAACATAAAACCGGATTGCATGTTCAGTAAACATATTCTATAATTATATATGTATTACAGATGCTTCATGATACTCCAAGCTGTCCGGTCATCGAAAGGAGGTAATTAAAATCGGACAGAGAGAACAAAACACAATCATTGAGAAAAGAAGTTACTCGGTAGATGAAGTCATGGACATCCTGGAAATTAGCCGCAAGAAAGCGTATGAACTGTGTAATTCAGGCTGCTTCAGGGTGGTTCGTGTAGGTAGGGTAATCAGAGTTTCGAGGGCCTCTTTTGATAAATGGTTGGATCAAGAATATTAAATATGGAGGTCGTGAAAATGGCAAGTATAGTTTCAAGGGGCAACAAATACGCGGTAGTTTTTCGCGAGGGTGAAGGCGAAGCAAAGCGTCAAGTCTGGAAGTCGGGATTATCGCTTAGTGAAGCGGAAACCTTGAAGAAATCCAAAGATGAAATAGAAAAGCAACAAAGAGAACGAGAGCGGAAAAAGAAGCTCAAAGCGGCTTATGTGTCGGACGTGACTGTTGAGGATTTCCTGGCGGATTTTGTTAAATCCTATGGTATTAAGCACTGGGGTAACTCATATTATGAAAGCAACCTGGCATTGCTTGATAACTACATTAATCCTTACTTTGGTCATAACAGACTGGTTGAAGTGGATACAAAGTTAATAGATGACTATTACAATTTTCTATTGACTGAATGCAAGCCGGTTCACATCCCTGGAAAGCCGAAGAGGGAACATATGACCGCATCCCAAGTGAATGATATTCACAAGGTTCTAAGAACTGCTTTTAATCAGGCAAAACGATGGAAGAAGATCAAGGAGAATCCATTCGTTGATGCTGATGTCCCTGAGCATAAAGCTAAGGAACGCCCGGCACTATCACCTGAAGAATTCGAAAAGGTGCTTGCATATACGGACACACCAGACGACTACGAACGGTATGTTATCCATGTGGCGCTTTGCATCCAATACTACTGTACGACAAGAGGAGGTGAAGTTGGGGCTTTACAGTGGCCCGACTATAATCGCTACGCCAAAACGCTTCACATTTATAAGGCAATAGGGCGCGTGAAAAAGAAAAATTTGAATCTGCCAAAGCTGAAAATCTATTACAAGTTCCCCATGCTGCTCACAACCGCGACTACGTTTATTGTCTTGAAACAACCCAAGACGGAAGCTTCGGAGAGGATGAGCAAGATTAACAATTTGCTTATTGAAAAGCTGGATCGTCTCAGAGTTATGCAGCAAGATCTAATAGAGAATATCTTCGGGGACTATTATCCCGATAGCCAACTGATCATCTGTCAACCTAACGGGAGACCACTTATGCCGGAGCAGTTGAACAGGAAATTTAAGGATATCATTCTCGAAATGTGTAATGCCGGCTACAAGTTCCGAAGTGTTCCGGAAAACCAATTGGAGAACGTAGTGTTTCATAGTGTTCGGGCCGCAAGCGCGACGAAGAAACTGGCGATCTCCGGCGGCAATATCAAAGCAGTTATGAGAGCCGGGGGTTGGGCGGAGCCCGATATGGTCATCAGGTACTCTAAAACATACGACGAAGATCAGGTCAACATCGTACAGCAAATGGAAGATGGCTACCGCGAAAAAGGTGATGGAGCAGGAACGCCAGACAAACAAGCACTACTCCAGTTCATCACGGAGAACCAGAAACTGATCAGCGAAATACTTGCAGCGCAACAACAAGCAATTTAATTAGCAAGCAGACCAATTATTTCTAAATTATGTTAGCAAAATTCTTAAATTGTTAGCAAGAAGGGATGTGATTTTTATTAGCAAGCCTCGTATGAAAAGTAGTAAAAAAAATGCTGACTTGCAAGTGCGACTTGCAAGTCAGCTGGTGTCGAAAACCGCGTAAACACTGGTTTTCTGATGGCACCCCGAAGACGATTCGAACGTCCGACACCCGCCTTAGGAGGGCGGTGCTCTATCCCCTGAGCTACCGGGGCCTATATAAAAATGTTTTTCGTTCGCTCTCCGATTAGGAGGCGAATGCTCTATCCACTGAGCTACGGAGACATTTATATAATTTTTTAACTTATAATCCAAACTCTACTCTTCCCTGCATCCAGATATCTCCTTTAAACCGGCGTCCCACGGCTGG
>Ga0153942_1000159_pt1 | contig 24160 bp, 12 predicted proteins | sample TSNJ026MetaG_FD_104731 | JGI IMG/M metagenome (GOLD analysis project Ga0153942, IMG submission 104731) | Attine ant fungus gardens microbial communities from New Jersey, USA - TSNJ026 MetaG | ecosystem: Host-associated > Fungi > Mycelium > Unclassified | place: USA: New Jersey, Brendan T. Byrne... | reverse complement strand
TTTACAGTCTGCAAAACTCCTTGTTTCAGTCAGGGAGATTTTCCTTAACGACGAACATGATGTTGAGTATTCAAATAGCATCTACGAGCAGTATGTGCAAAACATTATGGAAATCGAAAAAGGTGTGGTCGAATTAAAACTTAAGGCTGATGTGGCAAATGGCAAGGAAAAGAAAGAACTCAAAGCTAAAATAAAAAATGCCGAAGAATCTGTTGAAGCAATGAAAATTGCAAGGAAAAGCTTGCTGAAGTTTAAGAGTTCGTTTGAGGAAGGATATGATCAAATGTAGAGCGATCCTTGCTTCTGGCTAATCCTGAGCGCCGCTGTTCTCAGATTCATTTACACTTCAACCCTTTATCAAACATATAATAGTTCAATAGAAAATTTCACTATAGTCAATGAATTTTATCATTATTGGGGTTTGAAGATACAGCTCTGGAACAGAAACTGACGATACATACTATATACCAATTATATAAAAAAGGATAGAAGACTTTGCATAGCTCAAAATGCTTTACAGGAACTGGAGAGAATATCGAATATAATAGAATTGATGCTTAAAAAGAAAAATTAGATAACATGACAAGCCGTGTCAAATATGTGGTGTGTGTTCATGGGTTTCGACTTTTCAACGAACAGGCTAGATGGGATAAGGATAATATTGTTGATGAAAACATAGACGTTATGCCGTACATTTTATATGACGAAAAGACGGTAGTAGTAATGAAGGTTCTGGCAACATTATCGGATATTATAAAAATATAAGCTAGATTTAAGTGAAACGGCGAAAAAAGTTCATTTATGATCTTATTGGCTTAACCGAATTAGAACAGTACAAAGAAATAAAACAGATACAATGATTTATACCTGTAATAAAATTTATGGAGCTGCTAATACAAGAATACCGTAAGAATATCCAAATTAACACAAAATATATGTCTACACCTTTGTTTAAAGTGCGATTGCCGCCATGGTCTACAGTATGATATAATGTCATTATATTTAGATGTCTATATACTTTCATATGGACTAATATTATGAGATTTTATCTTAACGGATGACACTATATCAATCAGCTATAAACGATTTTAGAGGTCACCAATCTTAAGAAAAGGATATTTTGAACATGATTCATTATCATTGTCCAACATGCAATATTGATATTAAAAAAAGTGAATGCTCAATATGTGGCAATCGAGCTGATATTCAAAGAAAATTATTCTGGTGCGAAAGCTGTAATATTCCGATTTATGAGGAGGAGTGTCCATTATGTCATCAAATTGGTAGATATTTTACATCTGATGCAAGGCCAGTTTTTCCGGAGGAAAGGTTACTTTTTGAAATTTTACTTGATAAACCTCTTGCATATATTAAAGATTTTGTTTGGAATGGATCGGGTAACCGTTATTACGTTAACGGCAAAAGGATATTAATTCCGATGGGTAAATTAACCAAATTTAGTTCTGATGAGTTACGTGAAAAGCAAGAATATTTTAAAAAGGAAAATACATATAAATATTTTGATGTGTTTATTGATAAATGGATTGCTGCTAACGTAAAACACATTAATTTTATTTCGACCGAAGCAAAGCAGTATATTAATGATTTTTCTGCTCGTTTTATAAATAATGATTTAAATGCTGCATTTGTTTCATTTTCTGGCGGAAAAGATTCTACCGTAGTAAGTGATTTGGTGCGTAAAGCACTTCGAAATCCTTCGATTATTCATATTTTTGGAAACACAACACTAGAATTCCCTCAGACATATGAGTATATCGAACGTTTTAGAAAAACAAATAGGAAAACTCCGGTTCTTATAGCGGAAAATAAAGAACAAGATTTCTTTAACTTGTGCGAGTTATTTGGTCCTCCCAGTCGTTCACTAAGATGGTGCTGTAATATTTTTAAGACGGGTTTTATAGGTGAAAAAATAAAGAAAACTTTTGATGATAGAAAAACGGTTCTTACTTTTTATGGTATACGCAGAAGTGAATCGACAAACAGAAATAGCTATGAAAGGTCTTCTGTAGGTAGAAAGATAAGCAAGCAATTAGTTGCCTCACCTATTATTGACTGGAATGATTATGATATATGGCTTTATATTTTATCAACCAAAATTGATTTTAATACAGCTTATCGATTGGGTTTCACGAGGGTTGGCTGTTGGTGCTGTCCGAATAACAGTACATGGGCGCAAATTTTGGCGGCAATCTATATGCCTGCACAATCAAAAAGATTTCAAGATATGCTTAAGAACTTCGCAGTAAAAACGGGTAAGACCAACCCAGAGGAGTATGTTTCTAGTGGTGGTTGGAAGGCACGGCAGGGCGGTGCGGGAATAGAACTGAGCAAGAATGTAGTGATTGATTTTAAACCTTGCGCAACTGATAATAATAGCTTTAATTATGCGCTAAATAAGCCCATATCAAAAGAGATGTATGAATTTTTTAAACCATTTGGTATACTTAATTTTGATATGGGAAAAGAAAGATTGGGAGAAGTGTATATACTAGACTTTAGGAGCAAACAGCCGATTATGAAATTTCAGGGCCGTATAGGATCGAAAGATTTGAAAATTTCAATATTACAAATACCTATTGCTGCAAGAACAAAAAAGGTTGAAATAGAGTTGAAGTTCAAGTGCCAGATAGCAAAGTATCAAATATGTGTAGGCTGCCATGCCTGTGAAAATACATGTAAACATAACGCAATAAAACTTACTAAGAAAGGTCAAAGTGATAGTGATTATTATTATGAGATAGATGAAGACAAATGCATTCATTGCTTTGAATGTATTAATCACTATCCAGGTGGGTGTTATATGCGTCGTGTGTTGTTGCCACGTGGAAAGGGATATACAGTAAATGAAGAATAAATTGGCTAAAATAAAACTAAAGGGTAATGAATCATTTAATTTTCGCGAAGGGTGGTTGCGAAAAGGAGTTAGATGTGTTGAAAAATACCCGGATTTATTTTCACGAAAAGATGTGATTGAGTTATTAGGTGTCGGCAGCAAAATGGTGAAATCTATCAGGTTCTGGTTGTTGTCAACTGGATTATGCGAAGAAAAAATTGAAAGAAACATTCGCCGGTTGTACTTGACAGAGAATTTTGGAAAAATAGTAAATAAGCATGATCCATATTTTGATGATCTTACGACTCTATATTTTATTCATTTTTATATAGTTAAAAATGAAGATTTATGTCCGGTGTGGAATATTTTCTATAATCAATATTCAGGACAGAACTTTTCCAAAGCTGACATGATAGAGAGCTGTAAGGAGTATATGAATAGGCATATGGATGAGGGAGCATCTTATTCTGAAAGTCTGTTTGAAGATGATTGTGTGAGTGTATTTAAAATGTATTTACCCTCCTCTGGATCTGAGGATCCAGAAGAGAGTCTTGGGTGCCCGCTTAGCGAACTTGATTTGCTGCAAAAAAGCATTGAAAAGAAAAATACATTTGTAAAAATGGCACCTGCAAGAGATAATTTGGATCTCTTGGCAATTTTCTATGTAATCATGATGAATATAGAGTCTGGAAAAAATGCTATTAGCATTAATAGTTTATTAAACGGTGAAAATAATATTGGAAGAGTATTTAATTTAAGTCGTTTTTTATTAAATGAATATCTTGATCAGTTACGCGCTGCTGGTTATATTACTATTAACCGCACAGCTGGTTTGGATATGATATACATTGTAAAATCCCTACAACCTAAGGAAATTTTGGAAATGTATTATACGAGAGTCTAGGAGATAAATTATGAAATATACTGATTACATAGAAGCAAATCAAGGGTTTCAGACTTCTGTTAATCTTGAGTTTGATTTGAATAATAAAGATAAAATACGAAACTATATTCCTACAGAACAGTCTGTCAAAGTACTGAATACATTTCTCAAATCTTTTTATTATGAAAGAGATACTCAAAACCGTGCTAATGTGCTCATTGGTCCTTATGGAAGGGGAAAGTCACATTTGCTCTTGGTTTTGACAGCATTAACATCGTTAGATATTTTGAAATCAGATGAGTACTCAAGCAATGAGGCTTATAATATTCAATATGAGCTCTGTGATAAAATATCGGTTATTGATGCTGAGACGGGTGCTCTTGCCAAAACCATTGTAGATTCTGATATAAGAACTCTTCCGATTATCATTAATAGTAATTCCAGAGACATTAATCAGTCTTTTTTGATTGCGCTTAGCAATTCTCTTTTAATTTCTGGATTATCAAATCTTTTGCCAAAAACATATTTTGATTCGGCAATAGAAGTAATAGAGAGATGGGAGAGTGACTATCCAGAAGCATATAAGAAGTTAACAGAGATATTAAAAGTGAGCAAAACAACTGTCAGAAAACTTCAAATTGGACTAAAGCAATATAATAATGACAGTTATGATCTTTTTTGTCAGTGCTATCCGGAAATTGCAGTTGGGACCAGGTTTAATCCACTGGTTAATATGGATGTTATTAAATTATACATGTCGGTTGTGGACGCATTGCACGAACAATCTGAATACGTAGGAATTAATATAATTTTTGATGAGTTTAGCAAGTTTTTAGAAAGCAATCTTGATAAAACACAGATGTACAATTTTAAGATAATACAAGATTTAGCTGAAGCAGCTTCACGTAGTGGGAAAAAGCAAATACATTTCACATGTATAACACATAAGGATATATCGGAGTATTCGTCTAGTGATAGTTTTAAGACAGTCGAGGGTCGCTTCTCTAAAGTTTATTTTGTTTCGTCATCGGAGCAGAGTTATGAATTGATTTCAAATGCCATTGTTAAGAAGAAAGGGTTTTATTCTTATGTATCTGAGAACAAGCAATTTTTCTTAGAAGCAATAAATGTTGCTGCCTTAACTAATGTATTTGGTGAAATGGCAGAGGAAGCCTTTGAAAAGAAAGTGGTTTTTGGATGTTTTCCGTTAGCACCATTGACTGTTTATGCGTTGTTGCAAGTTAGTGAAATTGTAGGACAAAATGAAAGAACGCTATTTACGTTTTTGGCTAGTAATGGAGAGAATACATTAGGTGAATATATAGCCAAAGAGCGAGATTGTGTAGACTTTCTTACAGTTGAGACTATTTATGATTATTTTGAAGAATTATTTAAAAAAGAAATATTTAATGTGTCTGTACACAGTTATTGGTCAAAGGCTAACTCTGCGATACATCAAGTAGATGATAATGATCAGATCAAGATATTAAAGGCAATTGCTATTATTAATATTATTAGGGAAGAAACATTAAAAACAATTCCATCTCATATTAAATCTGCATTATTAATGGGAGATGCAATTTTTGATAAGGCTAGTCAGGAGTTACAAAAAAAACATATACTCACTCAACGGGACTCATCAGAATTAGTTCTTTTGACGGCTAATGGCGTTGATGTTCAGCGAAATATTGACAATCAGATTGAAAGCAAAGCAATTAGAGTCAATATCTGCGCTGAATTGGAAAGAACGTGCTCATTGGGATTCGTTATTCCACATGAATACAATGATAAGTACTGCATGCTTCGATTCTTTAAAAAAATATTTTTAGATGCAGTTACATTTTGCTATTATGCAAATGCTCAGCAGTTATTGTCAGAGCACATGGCTGATGGACTACTGATATATATTATTGATAAAATTCCATCAATGAAGGAAGATATTCTTACGAAAATAAACACTTTTCAAGGATATCCACAAATTATTATAGTTTTGTCTGAGCAATCATTTGACTGTGAGCTAACTTTAAAAAAATTGGTAGCAGCAAAACAGCTGAAAGAAATTGCAATTAATAATAATGACCCTCATTATCTTGAAGAAATTGAGTATTTTGTGGAAGATTTACAGAAGCAAGTGAATTCTGCCATCAATGGAATGTTTTCTCCATCAAGTAAGAATAGTAAATACTATAATTGCACTGGTGAGTTGGATATTAATAGACAGGCTTCCTTAAATCACCAGATTTCAACTATATGTGAGGATACATATTCAAAAACACCAATTGTAAATAACGAGATGGTTAATAAACGTGTATTGAACACACAGAACTTAAAGGGGCGTAACCTTGTTGTTGATTGGATAATAAAGCATTCTGAAGATTGTGAAATACCTTGTATGGACGGATTTGGTCCAGAGGTAAGTATCTTTAAATCTACATTTAAGCATACTGGGCTTGATAAAAGTTCAAAAGTGGCAGATTCAGGTATTAATGAGGTCTTGATAGTAATCAAGAGATTCATTGCTGAATGCGAAAAAAAGCGTGGAAATTTTTCGGGTCTATATAAGATGTTATTAGATGTGCCTTATGGAATGCGTAAAGGAATAATACCATTATTTATTGCTTATGCGATTAGACCCTATAAACATAATATCGTTTTGTATTACAAAACTAAAGAAGTTGAATTGTCTGCAAATATCTTGAGTGGATTAAATGATAATCCTGAGAATTATGAGATGCTATTAGAAGTTGGAATCCAAGACAAAGATGATTTTTTGGATAATCTGGAGTATCTTTTTAAAGAATATATTGATTTGAGAAATAATAGCGTGAATCGAGTTTATACAATTGTCAGAAGCATGCAGAATTGGTATCGGTCGCTACCGGAGTATACAAAAAGGTATATAAATTATTTTGAGAATGAAGAAGAGAAAAAAGTTGATTCAGATGTAATAATTATCAGAAATGATTTAGCAAAGTTTGACGTTAATTCAAGGGAGTTGCTTTTTGATGATTGGAGTAGGAAGCTTTCAGCATATGGCGACTTGAATGAATGTTTTTCAAAGATAAGCAATTCTAAAGAATTATTAGATAAACATATTTGTATTTATCGCAAAGAATTAACAAAGAGAGTGTCAGATTCGTTTATGCCGGGTTATCAGGGAAGTTTATCCAATGCATTAATTACATGGTATAAAAGTCTTCCGCAAACAACGCAACAGCATGTATTTGAAACTAAATGTAATTCAATACTTTCGTTAGCTAAGGGAATTAACTCTTACGATGATAGGGAGTTATTAGACTCTCTTGTAAACATAATAGAAGCAATTGCTATTGAAGATTGGAATGATGAAATGTCTGCTAATTTTTTAGAGGATATTTCAATTGTGGTTAGGAAGATTAATGATTATAAAGAAAACGCGATAGATTCATCTCAGGAATGTAGGGTTTTAATTACTATGTCAGGAATGCAAGTTGATAAAACATTTACAACAGACAAAATATCTCCACTCGGTAAAACGGTATTAAATAACTTGACTTCTGTTTTTGATGAGTATAATGATTCATTGGATCCAGATGAAAAATTAGCAATTTTGACCCGATTAATAGGTGATGTAATTCAATAAGGAGCTACTACGGATGATTTACTTGGATAATGCAGCAACTACCTTTCCCAAACCCAAAGAAGTATATGATTTATTGAATGATATACAACGTTCAATTGCAGTTAATATAGGACGAGGAAGCTACAAAGCAGCGCGAGAAGCGCAAAATATTGTAGATGAAACAAGAAAAATACTAGCTGAGTTTGTTAAGGCAAAAGATTCTTCAGCAGTTGTATTTACTCCTTCTGCAACATTAGCAGCAAATGAGATAATTTGGGGATTGGAATGGGATCAGTATAAAAACGTATATGTTACACCTTTTGAACATAATGCTATAATTCGCCCCTTAGAAATGGCAAGGAAAAAGTATGGTTTTCATATTAAGATAATCCCTTTTAATCCTGAAACCCAAGAATTGGAGTTTCAAGAAATGGGAAGGTTGTTTAGCATTGACCATCCTGATTATGTCTTTATAAACCATGTAAGCAATGTAACAGGAACCATACTTCCAGTTGATATAATTTCAGAAGCCGCAAAAGAATTCAAGGCTGTTACTGTGGTTGACGGTTCTCAGTCAGTGGGACTGATAAATATAGATTTAAAAAAATCTATGTTTGACTACTTGATTTTTGCAGGTCATAAGAATTTGTATTCGTCTTGGGGAATTGGTGGATTCATTGATAACTCTTCAGAGATATTGACACCTTTTCTTGCTGGAGGGACTGGTTCAGATTCATTAAATCCGAATATGCAAACAAGTACACCAGACGGTTTTGAGTTTGGCAGTCAAAATATTTTAGCGATTGCAAGTTTGAATGCGTCATTGAAATGGATTAATAAAATTGGCATTAGCGGCATTGCAATATATAAGGAAAATCTTATGCAACAATTGGAAGAGGGGTTAATGCGGTGTCATGCAGATATGTATTTGCCGAAAGATATGAGTAGGCATACAAGCGTTATATCGTTCAATTTAAGCGATTATGAGCCTGCAGAGGTGGGCATGATTTTGGATCAAGATTACGATATTGCAGTAAGAACAGGGTATCATTGCGCACCGTATATTCATGATTTGATTGGAACCAAAGAAAAATTGGGAACAATTCGTGTGAGCATCGGGTATTTCAATACTGAAGGGGAAATAAAAAGCTTTATTCGAGCAATTGAAGATATTATAGGAGGTATGGCATGAACGAGTTTGTGAATTATCTTAACTCAATAAATAATATTGGTGGAAATTCTACGGGATCGCTTGCTGAGTACCAAGTGAAGAGTCCTTTCTATGATTATATTAAAATTGACCGTAGAATAGGTAACCACATTGCGAATAGTGTCAGTAGCCAATCATATAGAGCCTACATTCTTACTGGTCATGCAGGAGACGGAAAGACAAGTATTCTGGTTCAGGTTTTAAAAATGCTGAGCCTTTTAGCACCTGGGGAAGGACTGGATGTTCATAAAGAGTATAGCAATTTCTTTTATATAAAAGATATGAGCGAAATTCCCGAGGCAGCTCTAGTTAATTTGCTAGAAAAAGCATTACAGGCACCAGGACACAATAAAACAAGTCTTTTAATAACTAATACGGGTCCTTTGCTTAAATCATTTTTAACTTTAGCAAAGAAAAGGAAGAATGCTATAGGTAGCGAATTGTCACCAGAAGAAGAAATTGAGCTACGCTCAACAATTTTAACGCAGTTAGACAAAAATGAAGATAAGGAAATAGAGCTCGCAGGATATCGTTTTGTTTTTGTTAACATTGCTCGCCTAGATAATGTCGCTTTTGCAACAAAAATTTTAAAAAAAATTGCAAATTCCGATTTGTGGAGTACATGTGATACATGTTCTGCAATAGATAGATGCCCGATACGCAACAATCAGGAATTAATAACAAGTCATTATGAACGGATTTCTACTTTTATAGACAATTATTATCGGTATTTATATGAAAATGATAAACGAATGACCATTCGGCAGATGGTCGGACAAATATGCTTTGGATTAACGGGTAATTTATCATGTGACGAAATTTGTAATAGATATTTAAAGGAACCATTCTTCACCTATAATTTTGCTAATTCTTTTTTTGGCTATCTTGGACTTGATGTAAATAGGGATAGTCTACAGATAAATGGAATTAAACACATTCAGAATCTTGCCCTTGATAAGATAGCATTAAATGTAGATTATAAGTTATTTGTTAATCATGATTATAATTTCTTTCCGAAGAATATCCGAAAGGAGTTAGTGGAACTGGAACATAAGTCAAGAAAGTATTTCCAGGTATCTGATGAAAACATTGCGGCATTGACTTCAGAACAAAGAAACACAGCTAATTTACGAATGGCTGTAAGAAGATTCTACTTTATATATGGTGTGAATACAGCTGAGTATTCAATAGATGGAATATTTAATCAAATATTTGGTAAAAATTTTATTGATTATAAAAAGATGATTACGTCTGCGCAACCCAGTTCTATGGTTAGAAAGATGCAAAATGTTGTTTTTAACGCACTTTATATAAAAAATACAGGATTTCTTCCGAACGGAAGCAGTGACTTACCTTTGACTCTTAGAAGAGAGGATGACGTTTATCAGAGCGCTTTACTAGTACTTGGAGAGGTAAATAAATCAGATATCAGGGTGGTTTCTTATAGAGTAACTAATCAGCTTGAAGATACGGGCGAGAAGTATGAACTTTATATTCAACTAAAAGATGCTTTGTTTAAATTGTCTTTGCCAATGATTAAATATTTCAATGATTTGATTAATGGCACAGTTGCATCAAATAGCAATCCTGCGTTAACCCACGGAATTGCATCATTGGATACCCTGCTTTTAGATCAGTTTGGGGAGGTAAAGCCTAATCGAGGTGAAGATTGTGAAATATCAATAATTATAAATACTACCAAAGGGCAACAGATACAGAGATTAGATTTTAACAGCAACCGTCTATATATAGAATAAGGGGGAGAAAAAATGAATATGTACCCAAGCGATTATAAACCTTCAAAACCGATACCATTACAAAGTCTTTTATTTGGACATAGAATTCAAGGTAGCCAGACCAAGTATGAGTATTTAATTGAATTTTTACAAGTGGCAATATCGCCTAAGGAAGTGAAGTATAATGGAAAAAAATATGATTGCATGTTTCCGGTGGATGAGGAAGGATGCAACAATAGAATGCAATATTCTCCAAAATCCAGAATCGGATTAAAGCGGTTTGCATTTTTTCCTAAGAGCAAACTTGACGGGAAAGCCGAAGTAGATAAGAAGGCATATGAGGAGTGTCTGCGTGCATTGGAAAATAAAATGAGTGGTGGCAATGAAACGAAGAAAAAGAACATGCTGGTTGTTGTACAGAATCTTCTCAATGGATTTAGTGCATTTAATCAGGGTAGATCATGGTTCGATCAGAGTATGCTACCTGTGTGTCCGGAGGTTATTTTACCAGAGGGAATGGGTATTAAGTGGCGGAGACAGGGATTAGATTTTCAGACCTGTAATGTAGATATTGATTCCAAGTTTGATTTTCATAAATATACTTATATGTGTAGAGGAGGAGAAGTTTATTATCTCCATTTGCTTAACGCAATTAACGAATATCCGAAATATCAAAAACTTATTGAATACCGTTTAAATGAAATGATTACAAGATTTCCTCAGTTTTCAAGTCTTTGCAATTTTGTGCAGGATACGTGGGATGAGTACATGTCAGTACCATCCGAGGAGCCGTTTCACAAGGATTTAGGGGTTATTCCTACTTCGTTTGCGTGTAGGAATAAATATACGCTAATTGAGCTAGATAATTTTTTGAATAGCAAATGTCATCCGTTTGAAAAAATGGAGATGATGGCAAATGGTTTGATTTTGCAAATATTGCGAATGATGTATGTCGCAGCTTCGGATGAGAAATGTAGTAACTGTTGGTTAATCGATGTTAATTGCGAGGGAATTGATAATCAAGAAGCAAAGAAAGCTGCTGTGAGTGCTTTTAAACACAATGAGGAGACCATAAGTAATTATTTGTATAGAGGATTGGAAAAATATAGATACATTGAAAAATATAGATACTTGTTTAAAAAGACTCCTGAACATAAAATAATTAAAGATGCAGCAGATGATTCTTACAGATTGTTTAGAAAACTAGGAAAAAGTATAGGTATAATTATTCCTAACACGGGCACGGGTATGCGTTTTTCTCTTTCTGAGGAGATTATTAAATTCCTAGTATTATCAATTATACCGCCTAAACATATGGATACATTAGATAAGTTTATAGAATCGTTGTACCAACACTTTGGAATGGTTATAGGTGTATCACAGTATAAAAGAGAAATGAACCGAGGAGTGGTAAATATTGTTAGTGATTTGTCGTTTATGGAGGAGAATGAGAGGGCTTTTGCTCAAAAATTGAAAGAATGTGGATTCCTTAGAGATTTGTCTGACGCTATTTCTATAGTGGAGAATCCATATGAAAGAGAGGAAGAATTAGTATGAAGCATCTCATTGAATTATTAACAAAGCAAGTAAGTTCGCAAACTAAAGACCATAATACTAATATTGTTCGCCTTGAAAGCTTTGACAATCCAATTATTTACAAAACAGTGTGCTTAAACCTACTGCACGATGCGGATATTCATGTTTTAATTCCAAAGCTAACGAAAGAAAAATATCAGCAGTTTGTGGATGAAAAGAATACGGAATGGGAACAGGCACTTGAGTTTTTACAACAAGGGTCTAATCCTGCATTATCTGAAATCATTGATGATAATTACATGAATAATAGCTTTGTTGATTATAACAACGCCATGACAAAATGGCGGAATGAATCGGCAAATTTTAATTCGAACCAGACGATTTTGATTTTACTTATGGGAACCGAAATGGCATCTGATACTGGTGGATTAACCGATACATCTTTCGCTATAACACCTAAAAAGATAATAATGGAATTGAAGGATGATTACAGCCAGTGGTTCAACAATGTGCTTGATATTAATGGTATTGATAACAGGGAGACACGATCTTCGATTAACACATTGTATAGAGTTATATTTTCAAGTGTAAATATTGATCTACTTAAATTAAGTAAATTTGTAGATTCTTTAGAAACAGTATATTTTTCCTCTGCACAAGATCTAATAGCGTACATCTGTGAGACATTAAGTGTAATTTGGGAAATTCCAAGTGTTGTTGATTTAAAGTTAGTACCAAAAATACAGAGTTTATGTAAGGGATATCTAAAAAGTGCAAAAATAATAACCGATGGTATTAATTTTATTAGACGTTCAGAAGATATCCCTTCACAAGCATATTTATCAAAACTAGAAAGGAAGTTTGCAAAATATGCAGAGGAAAACAATATAGATGAGTCAGAGCCTTTTCCTGGAACAGATGCTTTGTTTAAGTCGTACACTGATTTTAAAGATTGCATTATAACCTTTATGAACGGAAAAGATTTAGAAAAAAACCGTAGAAAACTTCTTCTAATTGATTATGCATATATTTCAAAGATAATAGGAACGAAACTGAAGAATGATCCAGCACACAAAGTTCCCGTTATTTCAGGAGAACCATTAGAAGCGTATTGTAAAATGGCGTTTGATGCCATGGTTAATTTTTATAAAAATAATAAGGTACTTCCTAATAGGCTTTCATTTCGTATTGATCGTGTATCACTTTCTGATTGTACGAAAGAACAAAAAAAAGATTCCTTTAAACAGATATGTAATTTTATGGGTGGCATAATTACGTTTTTAAATGAAAGTAATGTGGATTGTGAAGGTCAAATGGTTGAGTTTTCCTATCATTCAAATATTGATCCATTTGACTTTGCTAATTATAATGATGTAATAGAGAGGATTGAGTGTACAGGAAAATGGGGCGCTCCTTGCAAAATTTCATTCTGTCTTACTCTTTCTAAGGAAGATGATGAGGAAAAGTATGAGTATAGATGGGCATTTTCACCTAATAGTCCTTGGTTGAATGCATTTTCTTATCTTAGTACAGTTTTATTTAGAGGTGGAGATAGTTATTTTTTACCGACAATGGTCGTATGCAAGAATATACAAGACTTTTTAAGTTGTGAAAGTGAAGACGAGTTTTATGTGCATTTAACACAAATTAGAGAAGAGGTACTGTATGAAAAACATCGTCAGGAAGCAAGACGTTACTTTGCTGGGACTGAACCTTTGGCGCAGTTTGACTTATTATGCAACGAGTTTAAAGACTTTGCAATAGGTTTAGATCAGCATGGAATGTTTAACGCATTGGCTCAGATTAGGAGAGTCGTTCAGGCGTATACAGGAATGATGACGAGCATATACTCACATTTTGATGAGTTTAGCGATGTTCAAAGGGAAAAATTGCCACTTTTGGTTAACTGCTTTTCCATGACATCAAATGAAGAGGTGATAGTCACGGGCGAAATGCATGAGGTTATAATTCCTGCATATAATCCGGTCATTCTTGAGAAAATAGATGCTAAACATCTTTTTATAAGAGATGGTTTTACAGAGTTAATTAATAATTTTACCAATAACCAACGCAATTATTTTTCTTTAATAGAAAATTTAGTTCAGCTGTCTTCAATCACACAGGCTATGGATACAATTAACTTTACAAATGGTCGTTATTTGATGTGTAAGAGTATGTGGGAATATTTCGGTGTTTATTATGACAATAATGCGAATCCTGATTTGGTTACAGGAAATTCTTTTGGGGGTACTATTGTTACAGATGATGAAGATGCTGCGGCAATGTTACATTCATCGCCAATGTCGAATATTGTTGTAAGAAACGTTCTGGATTATATAAGAACATTTCCGGCAAGAGTTGATGGCTTAAATATTGCATTCGTTGCACCAGCAGACATGCAACATATTGTTGCAGCACTTCATAGTATTGCGAAACGCTTGGAAAAGCAAGAACTTGATGCAACATTCAATATTGAGATAATTAATGTAAATAGCAAGAAGAATTCTGCAAGTTATCTAAGAAAATGGCTGGATAGATACTTTAGTGAGAAAAAATGTGTTAATGTTAATACTTATTTGAAAAATATTACTATTACCAACAAGGAAGATACGGAGAATTTAAAAGAATTACTAAAAGATTATGATTTGTGTTTTAATTACAATATTTTACAAACTACAGGCATAGCATTTGAACCGACTGGTAATGAAAAAATAGACAAAAATTTGATAAAATTTCCCATGACATTTACACCGGATATTTTACCAGCTACGCATGGAACATCGCGCAAACGTAAAGCATGTATTTCTCAATTTCAATTTCTTGCATCTAAGCAGCAAACACAGGTCAGTAATATAATGGGCAATCCGCACTGTGTAAAGGGCATTTATAAGGCGTTTAAAAAACTAGAATTGTCAGAAATATCTGCCAGGTTGATTGATATAGCACATGTATGCTGCAAGTGGGTCGTATGTGTAGACCAAGCAATTGATCGTCATATGCTAGAATCAGATAAGAGCAAAATAATTGGCTTTACTACAGGAGAAGGAAGTTATGGTGAGTTAAATGTAACAGTTTCCGCGCGTAAAGATATATTGACAGATATAAAACAGATGTTGAAAAAGCGAATTACTGAAAAATTTGCGAATTGGGATGAACATAGACTTCAAGTAGCTTCATCATTCTGTATTGATAATTTATCACAACATATGGATGGTAGCCGTATACTCAAAGCATTGAATCCATATGATTATGAAATCCATAGCTTCATGGCTTATTTACTGATAATTCAAATGCTTGGCTTGACGAAAAATAGTGATCAATACTTATTAAGGTCATTGATTAGCTTGGATTCATATAGGCATTGGTTCAAGGAAGATGACGATTTAAATCCTGATAATAAAAGGCCGGATTTCATGTTGATTGAAATATTGAATACCCCTGAGAATCTTTTGCCACAAGAAAAATTGCATATTGATATTAAAATAATAGAATGCAAAATGGGATATAAGAGTGAAGGACATATTAACAAAGCAAAGACTCAACTTGAAAAAGGTATCAAGACGATGAGTGCCAATTGGAATCCGGAAAATACTGGAATTATGCATAGGTATTGGCTTAATCAATTGTACCGAGCAGTGATATTTACAAAACTGCAATTAAATAATACCAGTACGGAATATAGGATTATTCGTGATAAGATTTATGGCATTTTGTCGGGAAGTTATGAAATTTGCTGGACTGGTGATATATTTGCTTTCTGGCTGGACTCATATTCAGATATTTCAGAAGAATGGGACATTGAATCCGATGAATTAGCACAACTCCCTAATATTGATTTAGGGAAACTGATGTGTCACAGTTGTGGTCAAATGTATATTCAGAAGATGCTCTTGCCTCCTGACGAGAGAGCAGCAAACTTTGAATATAATGAAATAGATTACGGTGTTCAGGACGACATTGATGACAATGAAGCGAGCAAAGGTACAAACACTACGAATATTATGCAACCATTGGGAGAGACTATACCAAAAATGTCTGATGTATTAACACCATTTATAAAGCATTTAAATGATAATATAGATCACACGCGGCAAGCTGATTTGATCTGGTATGAGACTTATTTTTCTATTTCGCAAGAGGATAGAACACTTATTTTTGAGAGTAACAATCATCCGAGGTGGGAAACGATATTAGATTTTACAATTTCAGAACTACGTAGAAAAAAAATTATAGAGAACAGCCAAGTCGGGATATACCATATAACAGAGTTTGGCCGTATTGTGGCTGATTTAATTGAATCGAAGTCATCAGATGAAAGCTTTTCGAGTTTTATTGAACGCATGCGTACTAGAAGAGAGAATAATGTAGTCATGCCAAATCCTGATGTGATAGATTCTATTCAGATGCATTTTGAGGAAGTTACCGATTTATCTTCTAATGGAACTGTTATAAAAGCAGGACTTGAAGGTGTTCGATTTCTAATTGGTGAGGATTTGAGAACAAAAGAAAAGTACTATTGGGAGTTTGGAAATAAGAATTTAAATAACAGACATCTGCTTATAAACGGTAATTCAGGATGTGGCAAGACATATTGCATACAAGCACTTTTAATGGAGGCAGTGCAGCAGGGAATATCATCAATAATATTTGATTATACTAGCGGATTTGCAAGTAGTAAATTGGATCCGTTATTTAAGGAAGCGTTGGAGGAAAAAATTAAACAACGTGTTGTGAAGATTGAAAAAATACCGATAAATCCATTTGAAAAGCATAATATTCAAATAGACGAGGATATTTTTGTTCCTGAAGAAGACGCAGATGTAGCTGATAAAATCTCTGAAATTTTTAAAGCAGTATATGGTTTAGGTGATCAACAGAAGAGTGCAGTTTACTCGGCTGTACTCAATGGATTAAAAATTCATGGAGCGAATATGTCTTTCACGATAATGGTGGAAGAACTGGAAAATATAGGAACAAATTATGCAAAAACAGTAATTAGTAAAATACAAGCATTTTCCGATTTCAATACATTTGCTGTAGACAACACATTTAGTTGGTCAGATATTCGGGATTCTGAAGGAATGGTTTATGTTTTTCAATTGGCTGGATATGGAAGAGACATACAAGTATTGCTTACGGAGTTTTTGTTGTGGGATATTTGGAATTTCTGTGTAAAAAATGGTGATGAGTCCAAACCATTTATTTTGGTAATGGACGAAGCGCAAAACCTTAGTCATGGAGAAAAATCACCTAGCGCTAAGATTCTTACAGAAGGAAGAAAGTTCGGTATATCTGGATGGTATGCAACACAATTTATGAAACCTCAGTTAAGTGATGATGAGATTCAAAGATTACAGCAAGCAGGGCAAAAATTATACTTCTGTCCGCCTGATAATGGAGTTATTACAGTTGCGCGAAACATTGATATTACAGCTCAGGGATCTAAAGATTGGGCTGACAGATTGAAGAAATTGAAAAAGGGAGAATGTGTAACGTGTGGTAATATGATTCGTAACGGAAAGTGGACTAAGTATGAACCACGCATGGTTAAAGTCACGAGCCTTCAAGAAAGAATGGATAAATAATGAGAAAAAAAATTAATTTAGATTTTCATGAAACATTTCAACCTGAGTTTCCATATATTTCAAAGATATTGGGACTTGCTATTGCGGAGTATCGTGGCAATAAGTTTGATATAAGTAGTATAACTGGGATTCCAACAGGAAAAGAGAAAGGTAAAGTTGAACCGCACATTAAGTATGCAAAGCTTATGGGGTTAATTGATTATTCTTATGAAAAAGGAACATATCGGCTAACTGCAACAGATGTGGGAAGTGAAGTAAGGAGACAAGATAAATATTTGCATGAAATCCTTACTGCGTGGTTGTGCCATTATTGCATATCACGTCCAAAATTAGGAGCACCCCAATGGACATACATAGTTAGGCATGCTAATATGGGATTCACAAGCGATATTTCTCCAGAGTTTGTCTATTCCGGTGCTCAGAGAGAACTTGAATGTAAAAGTATATTAGACACTCGAAAGGCATTTAGTGTAGTAAAAGGTAGTTATACTGGCGGTTGCTTCATGTCTATGGATTATTTGAGGTGGGATGAGATTATTTCTTTTGTAGAGAAGAGTGAGCAAATAGAACTTATGTTTTTATATGCGTTTGCGCTTTTAGACAGTTGGAATATCCTCTATCCGGATAATAATGAAATTACATTCCCAGAGGTAATGGAAAAGATTGCTTTTGGTAAAATTTTTGGTTTAAATGACGAAGATACTGATTTGGTTCTATGTTCATTGGAAGAGAAGGGCATTGTAAAGATTAATAGGCAATTGTTTCCGATTACAGTTGTTAAGACAGCCTCAAAGAAGGAAATCATACCCCGTTTATACAATATGTTAATGTAAGATGCGATGGAGGTATTTTATGCAGGTAAATGATTTAGTTAGGTTTAACCGAGAAAATTATTATAATGGAGCAGTTCAGACAGAGTGGTTTTATGATGTTGAAAAAGTTGCGAAAATTGCGGATAGTTATGTTTTCCATGGTCCCAAGTATTATGGTGTGTCGAGCAAGGATGTTTTATCAAGAGAACATAAGCTTATAGATACAGTTACGTTTACTGATAGGTTAGCTACAAAATTGTATGAAGAAAAACTTGATAATAGCTTCATGCTTACAATTGCAGGATATGGAACTGGTAAGTCTCATCTGGCAGTAACGCTGGGAGCGCTTTTCTCTGGCAATCAGACTTTGTCGAACATAGTAATTGAGAACATTGTGAATATTGATTCTTTAACAGGTGATTTAGTAAAGTCAAAAATTCATAAAAAGAATCTTATCATTGCATTGAACGGAATGAAAAATTTCAATTTAGACTCAGAAGTGCTGAGATGTGCGCGGATATCGCTAGCGCAAAATGGTCTAGATGATTCTGTATTGAAATTATTAACAAAATCTTATGATATTGCAAGACACTTTATATCACATAATTTTGATATGCATAAATCTAGTTTTGAAGGTGCGGCAAAAAAGCATGGATTATCTTCATGCGGAGCAGTATTAAAAGAATATATAATCAATAGTCTTGAAGAAGATAGTAAGGTTATTGACATCATCAATGATGTATACCAAGAAATAACAGGTACATCCTTACACTGGGAACAAGGACTGTCTGCTGGAGATATTTTATTAACACTAAGTAAAGAATTATGTGGAGAAGGAAAACCTTTTAACAAAATACTGGTATTGTTTGATGAATTTGGAAGATATATTGAGTATGTAGCTGCTAATCCGACAATTGCAGGAGATGCTTCACTGCAGCAAATATTTGAGGCGACTCAGAATGCTTTTGGTAAAGTGATTTTCGTCGGATTTATTCAATATGAATTAGAGGCTTATTTATCTCATATAGATAAGACTGCTAATGTTATAAGGTATGTCGGAAGATATAATCAAAGTGAGAAGTATTACTTGTCATCTAATTTTGAAACGATATTGGCTAATCTTCTGGAAAAGAAAGATGAAAAATTATTTGAACGAGTAGTGAGAAGCGCACTTTCAAAGTATGATTACTTCCATTCAAAGATGCATTCTGCTTTGAGTAGATGGAGTGGTTCGCGCTTAGTAAAGAATGTATGGACATCTGAGACATTATATAAGAATGTAATTATGGAAGGATGCTATCCGCTGCATCCAGTTACTGTATTGATTCTTTCTAGCACAGATGCTTGGATGCAGCAACGCTCCGCGATTGCATTCTGCGGAGAAATGTTTGATGAAATAATTCACATTGAGATTGATGGAACCTGGCTTCCATACATTTATCCTATTGATATTATTGATTCTGGTATATATGAAGAGATGCTTGGTGCTGAGGAAAAAGGGCTGGTTAAAAGTCAGAACTGTATGCTTTATAACGAAATTAATATAAAGATTGGAGATAAACTAACAAAAGGAGAACTACAGGTATTAAAGGCAATATTAATTACAAAAATTGCTAAGTTCTCGTTTTATGACAAAGATGATGTTGTTGTTGCAATCCGTTACTGTACAAATATGAAAGATGAGCATATAAAATCTGCAATTAAAAATCTGGAAGATAGACATGGAGTTATCGCATTTGATAATCAGTCCATGACATTTGATTTGATTGCTGAGGCGAATGGATTTAATGAATTTAATAGAGTCTTTGGAAGATATAGAACTGGAATCAAGGCTGAAATAGAGGATATGGATGAAGAAATATTGGCAGAACTTCATCTAAATGATTCGATTGATACTGCGTACGCGATGGATAATCATATTTCGTCGCAAGAATGGAAATTTGAGAAAAGACTGCTAGATTCGGAGACAATTGATAAAGACTATTTGAATTTGGTCCTTCGCTATTGCGATAGTGCAAATACTGGCGAAGTTCTTCGAGGAGTGCTAATATACGCTTATTGTTTAAATAATTCAACTTCTGACATTACAAGAATATCTGGATTGTGTGAAGAACTTGAGATTGAGAATACGCCAGTGATTATTCTGTTTTTAGATGATACTGATGGAGAAATAATAACTGCTTTGACAGTAATAAGTACACTGATTCGTTTCTCATCTGCTGATGCAGAAAGATTTTCTAAACATATTACGGCACAAAAACGATCTTATAAAAAGAAAATTATTCATACATTTAATAATTTAGTAATGGAACGAAAGATGATAACCTCAACAGGATTGGTTTCATATGTGGGGCGTCTTAATATGCTTTGTACGGAATGCTTTAAACGTGTATATAAGACTCCAGTTCCTTTTGTATTTGATGGATTTGAAAATAGTAATGCAACACAAGCCAAGAAAACATTTGCAACAATATGTATTAAGCTTTTTGACAGGACGCTTATGAATATTCAAAGCTATCAAGCATTAAATGTTAAAGATAAAAACAGAGTACAAGCATGCTTAGCTGTCGGCACATCTTATTCATGGCAAGTATTTAACGATTTATGTCAGCTTGTACTGCCACAAAATGATATAATAAAAAAAATATATGCAGATGTAGATGCTTCTATATCGTATGAAGAAAGTTTTTCCGTAAATAGATTATTTGGGATGTATCTTCATGCTCCCTACGGAATGAATATATATTCCTATTCTCTTTTCGTTATTTATTTTATTCAAAAACATGAGAATGAATTAATCTGTTTATTGGGAAATGAAAAGTTGACAACAGATCTACTAAGCAATAGTATTTTTAAGGATGGTAAGCTAAAGTTTTCAGAACTTCAAAAAGTTACTATTCAGAAGAATATAAATGCTGATATAAATGTAGTTGCTCAAATATGTAATGAAATACTAGATAATACATATGTAGAGAATTGCTCACAGCTTAGGAAAAAACTCAATGATATACTACATGTTGAGGGAGAAGCAAATCAAAACCAAGTCATATTGGCACAAGCAATATTGCGTCTTGATGATGGGGACAGAATAAGAAACAAGCTCAACGATAAAATTGACAGGATGAATAAGATTCTGGAGGAAGCACAGACCACAATGCTTATTCTTAAGTTTATTTCAGTTTTTGAATATCTTGATAAGGTTTATGGAGTTATAGAGGAAGGCCTTCCTTACATATATAGCCAGCAGTATATAGACAATGTCAGTACGGTACAGAAAAGAATAAAAAATATGTTGGACGAACCATTTGAGAGATCTTTGAGAATTTTGAAATGCAGCGATATTACAAAACTAAGTTCATTTAAAAATGCTTATCGAAAAGTAGCTCATGTATTAAGGAATAATGGCTATGATTCACAAGCATCCAATGTTGAGTTTCGTATGCAAAATATCATAGAAGAGGTGAATGCAAGAAATAAATATAAGACAGCATTGGGCGATTGTGAAAAAGATGTAGCATTGCTAAGTAATGTGTCACAACTAGGATATAAAGAATGCAAAGAAAGAGTTACTAAACTTGAAGGCTGGAAGGCATTCTTTGATAATGCAGATATGCCTAAAACAATGTCTGCTCCACTACTTGAAAAAGTATGTCTAATTATTAGAGATACAGAAAGCAGAAAATGCGAAATCTTGAAGAAAATTGATTCTATTGAAGAGGATGTCGATGCTTCGACAACATTAGATGATCTCATGGATATTTATAAAAGGATATCAGAGCTGCTAGAAGAAGATTTTCCAGAAAATGTAGAAGCTAGACTTGTTGAAATAAACAAGAAAATTAATGATCTTGAAGATCAGATAGATAAACTGCCAGGAAACATCGATCAGCTTGAGACTGCAATTTTGGAAAGTAACGAGGCAGAAAATTCGTACATTCGGATATATATTAATGAGATAACAGAGCTGTGTAAACATTATAAGACGGAGCAAGAAAACTGGATTAATCGTTTTATAATTCCAGTAGAAAGCGAAAGTGAAATGGACGCCCAGGAGTGTTCATTTTGGATTGAACGCATGCGAGTGTATCCAGAGTATTTGAGTGAAGCAACTGTAGAAAGAGCTAAAAAGGCTGAGGAAATAGTTACCACGAATTTGCGTAAGCGTAAAGTGCAGGGTGTTTTTTCAATGTATAATCGGTTAAGTGACGAGGAAAAAGAAGCATTTTGGCTATTAGTTCGTAATCAAGTCTAATAATAGTAATAATCGTGTAAGGGGTTATTAATATTTTTATGCCAATTGTTTGATTTAAGAGGATAAAATAATTTTGAAACTAAAATAGTAGAGAACAGCCAATAATTTTGAATATGGTAAATAAACCACCAACGGGCTATAAAAAAGTCTATGTGTCAAAAACTGAATCAAGATACAACAGGATAATCAATAATGATATAGCCTTGTTTTTTGAAAAATAATGTTCCAGATAGCGGTCAGGAGCATGCGGTAAATAACGATAACGGCTTTTTTATGACCACGGTGCACTTTGATTCTACAGTAATGCTCTCCTAACTAAGGATGATTTTCGATTTAACAAGTGCATTTGAAACTTGAACAGAGATGACAGTCATGGGATTGGAAGCAAGTTCCAGAGTGGTGCGGAATAGAGCCAGGATATCAGAGAAAGGCTCCACGAATAAGAAGATTTTCTGCTCAATATTCACTTTGTAGGCTTCAAGCTCTTTGATGTGGAAGAGATATTCACAGAGTTTGACGGCTTGCTCAGGGGAAATGGCATCGTCAATGGTAGCCTGCATTTTAGAGATAGGTGTTTTGCAGCGACCATACACAAAGGGTGACACATCTCTTGGATGATCCAGGATGTGATGGATGATGGATGGAGAAGACTTGCCGAAGCCAGCCAGCTCCTTAAGTCCTTTTGAAAAAGAAGTGAAGTGAGCTTGCTTATCTCAGCACATTCGTTTGCATCAGTAATTCCGATAAAGGCATAAATCCATGTTATGAGGACATCAAGCCCACAGCAATTTTTACGAATAATTTTGAGTATAAAGAACCTACTATTAAAAAATAGCAACATGAGTAGTTTATCAAAAATTGAAAGAAGAAAAGGTCTGGAGGGTGTTTCATAACCCTATCGGTGCCTTTCACAGAAAGGCGTTTTATAAACATGAAAAAATCCAATATAAAAACAGCATTGTTATAAATTCAATTACTGAAGAACTGTTCTGGCGAGGCTACCTTTTGGATAAATTAGATTGGAAGCCAGTAATAAAAATTTTATTTTCTACCATATTATTTCTTTTAAGCCATATCTTTATGTGGGGCGTTTTTTCTATTACGATCAGGAGTTATATTATGATTATGCCGCTGCTACTGATGGGGATAATATGGGGATATGTTTACTATAAGACAAAAAGTTTGAAATGGTGTATTGTCGCACATTTTTTTGTGGATATTATGAATCTATCTGTATGGGTATTCTTAAACATTTACATTCCTCCGGTTATCCAATGATGCTTTTATCAGAATTGGTAATTTTGTAAAATGATCCGAAGCTGTCTCTGGAAAATATCAGCATCTAAAGTGTTTAAAATTGTTATTCCATTAGATAAAAAAGCAGTAGAGTTTACAAAATTATGCAAAAGATTATATGAAAGAGATATAGAATATACAATATGATTTCTGAGCACATACACTTATCAGTAGAGCAGGTCATGGCTGAATAAGATATTTCAAGTATCAGTATTTGGAGATTATGCAAAAACTAAGGGGTAACAAGCGTATCATTTGATAAATTTGTATCAATGTGGACTCTATAATTATTTACTCCCATACAGGTCTCATGTAGTCTCACATAGTCTCATGCGAGTCTCATATAGTCTCATGCGAGTCTCATATAGTCTCATGCGAGTCTCATATAGTCTCAT
>Ga0153942_1000154_pt1 | contig 24260 bp, 24 predicted proteins | sample TSNJ026MetaG_FD_104731 | JGI IMG/M metagenome (GOLD analysis project Ga0153942, IMG submission 104731) | Attine ant fungus gardens microbial communities from New Jersey, USA - TSNJ026 MetaG | ecosystem: Host-associated > Fungi > Mycelium > Unclassified | place: USA: New Jersey, Brendan T. Byrne... | reverse complement strand
GATTGGGAAGGCCAAATCCTGCACAAAAGTCAAAAATCAGAGTGGGCTATTCGAATTGGGGGCTATGACTGGGCTGAAATAACTTGTTTTTTATTGACGTTACGGAGGATTAATGTACTAAAGGTGATAGGTATTTTTAATCAGGAACAGAGCGTGATATGATTTTTATAGAAAAAGAAAACATTTTATTTAGGAGGAAAAAAGAATGGATAATATTATGGATTTCAAAGACAGAGTGGCGATTGTAACTGGTGCCGGATCCCAAAGAGGTATTGGTGTAGCGACATGCAGAATTCTCGCTTACTATGGATGTAATGTAGCGATTGCCGATATTGATGAGGAGGGGGCAAAAGAAAATGCCCGGTTAATTGAAAAAGAATATGGCACAAAAGCGATTGCCGTGAAGGTTGATCTTGCAAGCGAAGAGAGCATCAAGGCGATGGTAAAGACGGTTGTGGATACATTCCAGGGAAGAATTGACATTCTGGTAAATAACGCTGGTATCTCGATCCCTCATACATATGATGAAATTTCAAATGAAGAGTGGCATAAAGTTCTGGATATCAACCTTAGCAGTATGTTTTTTGCAACAAGAGAGGTTTTGCCGTATATGAAGGAGCGGAAATATGGCCGCGTCATTAATGTATCATCCGTATCCGGGCGTGATGGCGGACACCATGGCGGAGCCCATTATGTCACAACAAAAGGTGCGGCAGTATCTCTTGCAAAGCATTATGCAAAGCAAGTGGCTACGGAAAACATTACGGTAAACTGTGTCGCTCCTGGTCAGTGTCTGACCGATGGAGGGGGATTGAAAATGGAGGATCGAAAGCCGAATCCGGCATGCCCGATGCTGCGCAGAGGTGGTGCAGATGAGATTGCGGCAGGAATTGTATTTCTGGCATCGAATGGAGCGAGCTATATTACAGGTGTGAATCTGGATATAAATGGTGGCCTTTACATGCCGTAATACTTGATTGTTGTATGGACTGCGCTTTGGTCTCTTTTGCGATGCTAAAGCGCAGAACAGGAGGAATTATGCACGAAGATTTAATTGGAATGAATTCAGGATGGAGCAAAATCGAATATAATTGGCGAGATTCTGCATTATATGCATTGGCTGTTGGAGCGACCGCCAGTGATTTGATATATTTTTATGAAAAAAACATGAAAGCAGTTCCGTCCTTTGGGTGCCTGCCTTTTTATACGGCCGTAAAAAATGAGCCGAAGACCCCACTGCCATATCCGATCCATTATCAGGCGCAGGATTATCTGTCCCACAAGCTTCAGAGAGAAGTGCGAAGGGGTATGCATATGGCATTTCAGATGGAGATGTATCGTCCGATTGACCCGATTAAAGGAACACTGGTATATAACACGAATATCCAGAAAGTATACGACCGGGGGGAGCGCGGGATTGTGCTGGAAGTGGAAAACCCCGTATTTGATGAGGCAGGTCGGCAGATTTGTAAAAACACATCCTGGAATATCATCAGGGATGTGGGAAATTATGGCGGAGAACCATTTCCCAAGGTGCATGTAGAATATCCGGACAGGGAACCGGATTGGGTAGTTGACGCCCATATATCGGAGATCGCAAATGCGCTTTACCGGCTGACCGGGGATGTGAATTATTCCCATATTGATCCGGAGATAGCAGCAACAAGAGGACAAGACAGACCATTTATGCAAGGGCTTTCGTCTTTTGGCTTTGCCTGTTTTCTTGCGGTGAAAACACTCATTCCCCAGGAGCCGGAACGGATGAAGCGCATGTATGTGCAGATGCGTTCCGTAGCTTTCCCGGATACACCGGTACAGTTCAGGGCATGGAGACTTAGTGACCATCTTGCCTCTTTTCAATATATTGACAAGAATACGGGAAAGGCAATTCTGGATCATTGTGAATTTGAATGGAAGTGAAAAAGGCTTTAACTATTTTCTTAAAGAAGGAGACATTGATTTATGAAAAAACGTATACTTTACAAATTCCTGCTCCTAATAACGGCATTCGTCTTGATGGGCACGGCCTGCTCAAGCGGTACCTCTGCCACCACGACCGAAACCGCTGGAAACACCCAGCAGCAATACGAATATAATGTGGGTGCGTCCGCTACCTCAGGTCAGTCTTATCGCTGGGTTGTCCCCATGTGTGAGATTGTCAACAAGTATTCGGAATTTGTCACTTTAAATCCAATTACAACTACTGGCAGCACCGAGAACGTCAATCTGATGGTCAGCGGCGAGGCTGAACTGGGTGTTGGTCCTGCGGCCACGGTCGATAATGCCATCAACGGCCGGGTTGATTGGGAGGGCAAGCCTGTTTCGGGAATTGAGTACATCTACTATATGAACCCAGACTATCTCAATATTTACCTGCCTGCGAACAGCCCGGTCACCTGTCTGGCCGATCTTAAGGGAAAGACGATCTCTATCGGCGAGACGGGTGCCGGAGTCTACACCAACACTCTGGCCGCCTTAACCGCTATGGGCTACTCCCTTGATGATTTCAAGCTTGAGAACCTGAATTGGACCGATACCTGCGCCGCCATAACAGAAGGCTGGGTAGATGGCATGGTGGGTTACGGCTCTCCCTTAGTCAGCGCGGTTTCAGAGATGCAGGCGTCCCCCACCGGTTTGAAAATGGTTGGGCTTACCGAAGAAGAAGTAGAAATGGCTTGTGCTGCCAATCCTGTTTTTAAAGCTCGCACGCTGACCAACAGCTATGAAGGAATTCCTCCGCTGCGAACCTTCGGCGGAAGCACCGCCCTCTTCGGCAGAGACGATATTCCCGATGAGGTCACCTATGAGATTGCCAAAATCATTAACGAGCATGTGGATGAGCTGGCCGAGGCCTTCCCTATGGGCGCAGAGTCAACTATCGAAAACAGCGTCGATGCAGTTACCATTGTTCCAACTGCAGGAGGAACTTTACAGTATATGCGTGAACAGGGATTGAATCAGTAGGAATATATAGTAACAGTAAAAGAGACTGCCCAATCAGGCAAGCCTCTTTTACTGTAAAAAAATAAATATAAAAGGATGGGAAGATAATTATGCCTGACAAAACAAAAGCAATCGTTCAAAAGATAATTCTGATGCTGTCAATTTTCATGACTTTATTCCAGTTCTATAGCGCCGCGGTCAAACCCTTCTCGTCTATGGTTCAGCGGCCGGTTCACTTTATGCTTGCACTTGCCCTGCTGTGGATTTATGATGCGATGGGACAAAAGAACCTCATTATGCGGCTGATTGACTACGTATTATGTATTATCAGTGTAGCTGTAAATTTTTATATTATGACTAACTGGGTAGAAATATCTTATCGAACCACAGCGATGACCACACTGGATATAGTCGTGAGTATCGCTGTGGTTGTGATGGTGCTGATTGCCACATGGAAGGCGGTCAGCATCTGGATGATGCTTGTGGGACTGCTTTTCATCGGATATGCCTATTTTGGTCCCATGCTGCCCGGCGTTTTCAGATTCAAAGGGATTAGTCTCATGCGGGCGCTGGCCTCTATCGTTATGAGCTCGGACGGCATCTTCGGCTCCACTCTGGCCGTCTCGGCAACTTATGTATTTATGTTTATCCTGTTCGGAGATTTTTTGCTCAATTATGGCGCTGGACAATTTATTATTGAGTTGGCGCAGGCGGCATTCGGGCGTTTTCGTGGCGGCTCCTCTAAGATTGCCATCCTGGCCAGCGGCCTGTTCGGCATGGTTTCTGGCAGCGGAACGGCCAACGTCATGGGAACGGGAACCTTTACCATTCCTCTTATTGAGAAGGATGGCTGCAGCCCTGAGTTTGCCGGCGGTCTGGTTGCGGCGGCAGCTACAGGCGGACTGATTATGCCACCGGTCATGGGTGCCGCGGCTTTCGTTATGGCGGAATATTTGACCATACCATACGGTATGCTCTGTATCTATGCGGCGATTCCTGCATTATTTTATTTTCTGAACCTTTTCCTCGTGGCCGACCTGCGGGCAGTCAGAATCGGTAACCTTGGACGTTCCAAAGACCAACTGCCCAGTGGGAAAAAGGTCTTTAAAGCAGGCTGGCATTATTTAATCTGCATCTTCGTGCTGATTCTCTTTCTGTGCATACTTAGATGGTCCGCTTCCAAGTCCTGCGTATATTCCATTGTAGCTTTGTTGATTTCTGACTATGCAAGACGGATAATTACTCGCGACAAAATCAAATGGACGGATGAATTGGAAAAATTGAAAAAAATTGCCCTCTCCACATGTAAAGGCTCTGTGACAGTTGCAATGGCTTGCGCCTGTGCCGGTGTTATTGTTGGCGTTTTTTCTTCCACCGGCCTTAATTTGCGTTTCTCCGGTCTGCTGGTTACACTGGCAGGTGGCAGCACACTCGTCCTGCTTATACTGGCAATGATTGGCGCTCTGATTTTGGGCATGGGCATGCCCTCTGTGTCTGTGTACATACTCATGGCGATTGTTGTGGCGCCGGCGCTGACTAAGATGGGCATTCCGCCGCTCGCCGCCCATATGTTCTTATTCTACTTCGGCATTCTGGCGCCAATCACGCCGCCGGTAGGCATTTGCTTCTATGCGGCTGCCAGCATCGCAAAAGGAAAGCCTATGCAAACCGGCTTTGCGGCTTGGCGAATGTCCCTGCCCGGCTTTATCCTGCCCTTCGTCTTCGTATATGATGCCGCCATCATGCTTCAGGGTACCCCGCTTCAGACTCTCTGGGCCTGTTTCTACTGTTTGGTTGGCTTGACGGGTATGGCCTTCGGGTTGGAAGGCAACATTGGCAGCCGCTTGGTCAATCCTGTGATTCGGGTTATCATGATCGCATTTGCGGTGGCGACGGTTGTCCCAGAGCTGTATTCCACACTGCTTGGATTGGTCGGTCTTGCCGCACTCTTTGCCTTCGTGCTGCTGCGCGGAAAAAGGATAGAGTACGCTGCCCAGCATATACAAGAGCTTCCGAGGCAGACCTAAAAGCTATAGTGAGGAGGAACAAATTTTCTTTGCAATTCGGATAAACTCTCTGACACTCGACCGGAGATAAGTATCTTTGCGCCAAACGAGGGCAATGGACAGATCGCAGTCATCTTCCAGGTAGTAATAGGGCAGATATTTGTCTTCGGTAGGATCGAAAAAGCTTTCGTAAAGGATCGTGGATGCGATACCGGCTTTGGCAAGAGTGTACAGCATGGAATAATTTTTAACATAGTGCTGGATATCAAGCTGAATGTCATGTTTCTGCTGTATTTTCGCCACATAATCATGCAGCCTTGTTCCGGGACTGGCCATGGCAAAAGGAACATCCTTAAGTAATTCCATAGAGACGGGCTCGTTTTTATTCGTCCGGTTCTCGATTTTTCTTTGCAGAGAGCTTTGGTGGGCGGGTATCAGAACATAACTGTCATGGAAAATAACCTCGTAATCCAGTTGGGGCGAAGTGACAGGCAGGTAACAGATGGCAATATCCGTTTTGCCCGCAAGTAAAGCCTCCTGCAGATCAAGGGAAGTAGCCTCATAAAAAGAAAACTGCATTTGGGGATGATCCTGATGCAGATGGTGGATTAAAAGATTGAAAAGATAAGAGCGAATAAATTGCGTGGCGCCAATGCGCAGAATTTTATTTTCCGGATTATGCATTTCCATGATTTCATGATGCAGTGCCGCTTCTTTATCCAAAATCTGCTGTGCATGCCGGACAAAACATTCCCCTTCGTCCGTGAGCTTTACGCCCTTGGTATCGCGTGTGAAAATACAGATACCGTATACCTTTTCAATATATTTTACTCGTTGACTAAGAGAGGGTTGGGCCATAAAAAGCGTCTGCGCTGCATGCGTAAAACTTCCAAGTTCGGCGATGGTGGTGATGTAACGGTAATCATCTATATTCATAGAAGCCTCCTGCTTTCTGAAATGTACAACTCCTGACAAGCTATATTACATATTATACACGCAAAGCGCTCTTTTTTCAATTTATTTTCGCGGCAGAAAACGGCCTGATAATAGGCATTTCCTATCATCACAGTATTTTTCCATATTAGACAGTTCGGTTTTTTTTCACTAAGATGAAACAAAAGGAACCTTATGCCGGTCCGTGTCAGGAGGAATTTATAAATGGAAAAGATTGGAAGGAATATTTACCGGATTGGTGTTCCTCTTAGGGGAAATCCGCTTAAAGAGGTAAACAGCTATCTGATGATAGGCAATGAAAGGGATTTATTGATTGATACTGGTTTTCGGAGAGAAGAGTGTATCCAGGCCTTGCGAAATGGATTAGAAGAAGCTGGCAGCAACAGCGAGCGAGTTGATGTTTTTCTTACCCATCTTCATTCGGATCACTCCGGGATGGCGGCTGAGATCGCCGGGGCGGCGAGCCGGATTTTTATAAATGAAAAAGATCTTGAACTGATGAAAAAGGTTCTGAACGGGAGAAATAAGACAGATATGGCTCTTCGGTTCATTTCCGAGGGAATGGCTGCAGATATGGCAGAACGGATTCAGATGACGAATCCGGCAAGGCTGGCCGCATTGGAAGAAATCGATGAAAGATTTTGTGCAATTCAGGACGGACATGGGTTTCAAGTCGGTGAACATGAGCTACAGGCGATTGAGATGCCGGGACATTCTCCAGGGCAGATGATGCTGTGGATGGAGAAGGAGAAAATGATGTTTACCGGCGATCATGTATTATTTGACATTACGCCGAATATTACCGCCTATGCAGAGATGCAGGATGCTTTGGGGCTGTACATGGACGGATTAAAGCGTGCGGCGAAGTATCCGGTGAAATACGCGCTGCCAGGACATCGGAAACCCGGAGAGTACCATCAAAGAATTCAGGAACTGCTCGCGCATCATGAAAAAAGAATTGCCGAAGCAGAGTACATTGTAACAAAACATGCGGGACTGACGGCCTATGAGATTACCGGGCATATGACATGGAAAATACATGCACCGGGAAAAACAGGAAGAGCCTCATGGGAAGAATTTCCGGAAATTCAGCGCTGGTATGCAATGGGAGAATGTCTGTCCCATCTGGATTACTTGTACCACAGAGGAAGGTTGAACTTTGAATGGGAGAATGGAGTCCGTCGATATTATATCAATTGAGGACTTTTAATCGAAAACAGTTTTAAGAAAGGAGGGAGAAAAATGCCTTATATCAATGTTAGTCTGTTTCCGGGAAACACGAAGGAAAAGAAAGCGCAGATTGCACAGAAGGTAACAAACGTAATTCAGGAGGAACTTCCTAATGTTCCGAAACAGAATATCTGGGTTACTTTTTCCGAGATTCCAGCGGATGAGTGGTTTATTGCTGGCGAAATGTGTGCAAAAGAAAAAAAATAAGAACAGAGAAATGGAAGGAGCAAGAATTATGGTCAGGTATCTTTTTGCAACAGAAGAACAGAAAAAAATGTATGAAGAAGTTCATGCAATTATGCAGGAGGCACTGCCTTTTGAGCGACTGCGGGAAATTGAGGCCGCTAACGATGGTGCTGGTGAGTATCCATGGGATGTACATAAAAAGCTGACAGATGCCGGTTATTATGCAATGAATTTGCCGAAGGAGTACGGTGGAAAAGGACTGGGATGGGTGACAAGAGCTCTGGTTTTTGAGGCCATCAGCTATACGGATTCCGGTTTCGCATTTTCTTTCCGTGGTTTGGGAGATAAGTTTGACACCATCCAGAATTCCCAACTCCCAGAAGCGGAAAAACAGAAATGGGCCGAGAAATTCCGAAAAGGCGAGGCTGGCGGGGCATTTGCCCTGACTGAACCAAATGCCGGTTCTGATGCAAAGCAAATTCAGGCAGAAGCATACATGGATGGAGATGAGTGGGTAATTAATGGCGAGAAGTGCATGATCAACAATGCGGGTACGGCAGATTACTTTGGGGTATTTGCCTGGACGGACAGATCCGTCGGTGCCGGTCATGGTGTAAGCTGCTTTTTGGTGGAAGCAGACCTTCCGGGGGTAACGATTCTTCCGCCGGACAAGAAGCTTGGTATGCGTTTGGAAAATTGTGGAGGAATTAAATTTAAAAATGTGCGCGTTCCCAAAGATCATATCGTCGGCGAACTTGGACGTGGCTTTGCAACGGCAATGGATAAGCTGGAAGCGGTTCGTCCGTTTAATATTGCTTTTGCTCTGGGAGCGGCACAGCACGCAGTCGATGAAGCAGTGGATTATGCAAACGAGAGAGAAGCATTTGGCAAAAAGATTATCAGGCATGATGGGGTCGGTTTTCAGTTAGCAGAGCTGCAGATGAAGCTGGATGCGGCGCGATGCATGCTCTATGACTGTATGCAGGCAGCAGATCAGGGAATTAAGCTGGGCTATCTTGCAAGTGGAGCAAAATGGTATGGGATAGAACTTTGCTGTCAGGTCACATATGATGTTCTGGACATCCTTGGCGGAAGAGGCATCATGTGTGACTACCCGTTAGAGAAAATCATGCGTGACCTGCGTGGCCTTCCGGCAATGGGCGGCACACCGCTGATTCAGAAGAGGACCATTGCGAGAACAATGATTAAGTCAGTCAAATAAGGAGACGAATATGTCAGAGGAAGGAAAACAGTTTCAGGTTATGCTGGAGGACGAGCCATATTTGGTTACATATCCTGGTTATATCAAATTTGAAATCGAGGCTCATCTTGCGATTATTACGTTTAACAAACCACCGGAAGCAGGATTAAATACATTAAGCTATGATGTGTTCCTGTCACTGAACCGCATTTTTGACAAAATGAATATGGACGATAATATCTGGGGAGTGATTATTACCGGTGAGGGCAGATGCTTTTTGGCAGGTGCGGATTTGAGCGATAAACGTATGCAGAGTGCTAATTTCAGTGGTCCCAATACGATGCATAAGGTGCGGAAGCATATTGTCCATGACTGCATGAAGCGGATTTTGAATTTTGAACGCCCGATTCTGGCAGCAATTAACGGTCATTGTCTTGGCGGCGGTGCGGAATTGGCATCCTGCTGTGATTTTCGAATTGCAAGCAACAGTGTAAAGCATATTGGATATCCGGAGGTTGAGCTTGGTGGTATACCGGCTTATCTGGGCGTGACCCAGGCAATGAGAATCATGTCGGCCGCGGCGGCGAAAGAGATGTTGATGACGGCGAAGCATTATACGGCAGAGGAAGCAAAGGAACTGGGCTTCGTGAGTAAGGTGGTGGCGCCGGAAGAGCTGATGGCGGTGAGCAAAGCATTTATGGGAGATATTATTAGAAATGCCCCACTCGCAATTAAATATTGTAAGATCTGTGCGGACAGGGGAATGGAGATGTCACAGGAATCTGCATTCGATATGGAATGTCTCATTGCGGCGCTTCTTGCGGGCACAGACGATGGTATAGAGGGGAAAAAAGCAAGAAGTGAAAAGCGCAAACCGGAGTGGAAGGCGAAATAATAGCTGCAGGACTGTAGATGAGGAGAGGAAAATGGCAGTGAAAGCAGGGTTTATCGGGCTGGGTACGATGGGGCTGCCGATGGCAAAAAACATATTAAAGGCAAACAGGCAATTGATGGTTTCGGATCTTGTCGAGCGGCAGAAAGAAGAACTTCACCGGCTGGGAGCAGATGTGGCTGTCAATAATGAGCAGGTTTCTGCGGAGTGTGATGTGATTTTTTTATCACTGCCGACCGTAAAAGTGGTTGAAACGGTAGTGAAGGAATTGATTTCCAGTGGTAAAAAGGGGCAGTATATTGTTGATACAAGTACGATTGGATTTAAATTGAGCATTGAATTGGGAAAAAAAGCTTTGGCAAACGGAATTCAATATGTGGATGCGCCAATCAGCGGCGGTGCAGGCCGTGCTGAAACGGGGGATTTATCCGTTATAACCGGTGCTTCCAGGGAAGAGATGGAGAGAGCGGGAATCAAACCGCTCTATGAGGCCATCGGCAGAGAAGTACATTATACCGGCAGCAGGGGCGGTGGTGTTGCCCTGAAAATCATCAACAATATGCTTTCAAAATCCATTCTGTTTGCGAATGGCGAGGCGATTTTGCTTGCGGAGCATATGGGAATTTCTTTTGACACCCTATATGATGTGATTCAGTCCAGCTCTTCGCAAAATGAAATGCTGAGAATCAAAAAGGAACACATCCGTGACCATGAATACGGACCGGCAAATAAGTCTTATTCACCGATTACCATGAGCTTGAAAGATTTGAAGCTTGCGAGAGAATTAAGTGATGAACTTGAAGTTGCAAACTTTAGCTGTAACAATGTAATACAGTGGTATGAGATGGGGATGCGGCGAGGATATGAAAATATGGATTCCTCTTCTCTGGTGGAGTTGCTACGTGAACTGCAGCCGGTTAAAGCAAAAGAAAATGGAGAATGAGTATGGATTATTTAAATTACAAAACAGGTGACCGTTTCAGTGCAATTAACTGTCCGGAACCAAATCTGCAGACTGTTGAGGCAGAAAAATTTATCAAGGCATATGATGAAGCGTTTACTTTAGAGGGTGTCAACTTTGATCGCCATGGCGACCTGTATTTTACCAGTACGCAAGGGTATGCAATCTGGAAAGTGGATATGAAGACAAAAGCAAAAACCAGGATCTTCCATCAGGAGGGGGTTCGTCCGGCAGCCGTCAAATTTCATAAAGACGGACGTCTGTTCGCTGCTTGTGTTTCTAATGAAACACTGGGTGGTGTGATTGCCATGAATCCGGATGGCTCTGATGCAGAATATATCATCAAAGGATATAGTGTGGATGATTTGGTCTTTGATAATGATGGCGGATTTTATTTTACTCATTTTGTGGGGAATTTCCGCGAACCATATGGCGGTGTGTATTACGTCGATCCTACATTTACAAAAATCACACCTTTTGCAAGAAACATGTGTCAGCCCAATGGAATTGCGCTATCTACAGATGGAACCGTCCTTTGGGTGACGGAGTTTCAGGCGCAGCGCCTGCACCGTTTTGTGTTACCGACAGGGCGCGCATGTGTGCCCTATCATTTTACCGGATTTGCCGGACCAGATTCCTGCTCAGTTGATGAGGATGACAATCTTTATGTTGCCTGCCCGGATCAAGGGCGCATCATGGTATTTAATAAATTCGGTTCTCCAATCGGGCAGATTCTCACACCTGGGAGAGAAGCGGGACACCATTTGTTTACGACGCATCCGATGGTAAAACCAGGAACAAGAGATCTTTATATCACTTGCAAAGATATCGCTCCGGACACAGAAGGCTCATGGATTTTTAAGGCTGGAGCTTTTGCAAAAGGAAATGATAAAGCATATCAGTATCAGTAAATAAGGAAGGGAGAAGAAAAGATGAGAGAAGTTGTTATTGTAAGTGCCGCCCGTACACCGTATGGGAAATTCGGCGGGGGCTTAAAGGCCTTGAAGGCATCCGATCTGGGTGGACTGGCGATCAAAGAAGCGTTAAATCGCGCTGGAATCAAGGGCGAACAAGTGGATGAGGTGGTATATGGAACTGTTCTGGCAGCCGGTCAGGGGCAAGTGCCCGGGCGTCAGGCAGCCGTAAAGGGGGGCATCCCTCATACCGTTCCGGTAGTAACGATCAACAAGGTATGTGGTTCAGCATTGAAGGCAGTGACTCTGGGTGCTCAGATGATAAAGGCGGGAGATGCAGACATTATTGTGGCGGGAGGTATGGAAAGTATGTCTAACGCACCATATCTGTCAACGGATATGCGCTGGGGCGGGCGTATGAATGATGTAAAAATGAAGGATTCTATGGTTTTAGATGGTCTATGGTGCCCGGATAATGATGTCCACATGGCAGTGATTGGTGGCTCTGTAGCAGGTGAATATGGGGTAACGAGAGAAATGCAGGATGAGTGGGCATACAGAAGTCAGAAACGCTGGGCCCAGGGGGAGTCGAAAGGTGTATTTGAAGAAGAACGTTTTCCGGTAGAGATCGTGGATCGAAAGGGAAAAGTCAGCGTGGTTGATAAAGATGAAGCACCGCGTTCGGACACTACATTGGAAGGCCTTGCTAAACTGCCGGTTCTTTTTACAAAAGACGGTACGATTACAGCGGGAAATGCGCCAGGAACGAATGATGGCGCGGCTGCTATTGTGATTATGAGCCGTGAAAAAGCAGAAGAGCTGGGCGTCGAGATTCTGGCCACCATCAGGGGATATGCGCAGACGGCTCGGGAATCCCGTTATATTTCCACGGTTCCCGGTCTGGCAATCCAGAAATTAATGGAGAAAAACAATCTGACACTGGACAATTTTGACGTGATTGAAATCAATGAGGCATTTGCGGCGGTGCCGCTTGTAAGCTGTCTGGGGATCCTCGGTATGGACGAAGAAACCATGGATGCAAAGGTAAATGTGAATGGCGGCGCAGTTGCGGTTGGTCATCCAATTGGTTCGACAGGCGCAAGAATTCTGATGACCATGCTTTATGAGCTGAAACGCAGCGGCAAAAAGAGCGGTGTTTGCGCAATTTGTTCCGGCATGGCTCAGGGTGACGCAGTCTGGATTGAAATAGAATAAGGAAAGGAAGGGAAAAAATATGGCAATTAATATAGTAATGGTAATCGGTGCAGGCCAGATGGGTGGCGGAATTGCTCAAATCATGGCATCAGCGGGTCATAAGACTTATTTGAACGATATCAATGAGGAGATTGTAAGCAGCAGAATTGCCTTTATTGAAAAACTGCTGACCAAAGATGTGGCAAAAGGAAGAATCACCGAAGAGCAAAAAAAAGCAACGTTGGCGAACTTGATTCCGTCCACAGATCAAAAGGATGCAGCAGATTGTGACCTGGTAGTGGAAGCAATTGTTGAGAATATGGAAATCAAAAGCAAAGTGTTTAAAAATCTGGATGAGATCTGCAAACCTTCCTGTATCCTGGCATCAAATACATCATCTTTGCCGATTACGGAAATTGCAGCGGCAACAGAGAGACCAAAGCAGGTTATCGGCATGCACTTTATGAATCCGGTGCCGGTGATGAAACTGGTAGAAATTATTCGCGGAATTGCCACCAGTGATGAGACTTATGAAGCGATCAAAGCAGAAAGTCTTGTTCTGAATAAGACTCCGGTAGAAGTAAGGGATGTACCAGGTTTCATCTCTAACCGGGTGCTTCAGATGATGATCAACGAGGCGATTTACTGCCTATATGAGGGCGTTGCAAGTGTTGAAGACATTGACACCGTTATGAAGCTTGGGATGAACCACCCGATGGGGCCGCTTCAGCTGGCAGATTTTATTGGTCTGGATACCGTGCTGGCAATCATGGAGACCTTATATGAGGGATATGGGGATTGTAAATATCGCCCGTGTCCGCTGCTCCGCCAGTATGTAAAGGCAGGATGGCTGGGTAAAAAATCAGGTCACGGTTTTTATGATTATAATTGACAGGATGGGGAGGGCTGGAGATGAGCGAATGTGTAAATTGTACAATTGAAAATCATATTGCAATGATTGTTTTGAATCGGCCGAAAGCATTAAATGCATTAAACGAGGAAGTTTTGACGGTACTCTATAAAAAAATGGAGGATCTGGATAAAAATGAGTCAGTGAAAGTCGTGATTATCACTGGGAGCGGCGAGAAGGCTTTCGTGGCAGGTGCAGATGTTGCTGCCATGCAGTCAATGAACAGTGAGGAGGCGAGAGCGTTTTCGCAGCTGGGGCAAAAAACCATGGACAAGGTGGCGAATATGCGCCCCTTTGTGATCGGTGCGATCAATGGCTATGCGTTGGGCGGTGGATGCGAGCTGGCTATGGCATGTGACATGCGTGTGGCATCCGAAAAAGCGCGGTTTGGCATCCCCGAGGTCACGCTGGGAGTTATTCCGGGATTTGGCGGAACCCAGAGACTTCCCAGGTTGGTGGGAATGGGCATTGCCAAAGAACTTCTGGCTACGGGGCGTCAGGTAAAAGCAGAAGAAGCCATGCAGATTGGTCTTGTAAATAAAGTGGTCGGACCGACAGAGCTTTTGTCATACTGTCTGGAGCTTGCGGAGCAGATAGTGAAAAATAGTACATGTGCAATCAGCTACGGAAAACAAGCCATGAATGCAGGGATAGAGATCAATCTGGAAAATGCAATGAAGATGGAGACCGGATTTTTCGGGGCAGTTTTTGCAACTCCGGATCAGAAAGAGGGGATGACCGCTTTCCTGGAAAAAAGAAAGCCGGATTTTCAGTAGAAAAGACGAGGAGGATAATCATGAACATACTTGTATGTATCAAACAGGTTCCGGATACCACAGAAATAAGAATTGACCCAGTTACGAACACACTGATTCGGGCGGGTGTTCCTTCTATTGTAAACCCATTTGATGCTTATGCCCTGGAGGCGGCAGCCCGAATCAAAGACAAAGATCCCAAAACACAAATTATCGTTTTGAGCATGGGACCAGAACAGGCAAAGACAGCATTAAAAGAGTGTCTGGGTATTGCAGCAGACAAAGCCTATCTGGTTTCTGACCGGGTTTTCGGTGGCTCGGACACGTTGGCTACCAGCTATATTATCAGTGAATCCATAAAAAAAGTGGAAGCGCTTGAAGGCAGGTTCGATGCCATCTTTTGCGGAAAACAGGCAATTGACGGAGATACGGCTCAGGTAGGACCGGAGATCGCCGAGCATCTTGGATATCCACAGGTGACCTATGCACTGGAGGCCGAGGTTGATGGTGCGGCATTGAAAATCAGGAAAGAGACGGAAAATGGAGCGGAAATCATAGAAATTCAGATGCCCTGCGTCATTACCTATACGAAACCGTCTTTCGAGCCTCGTTATCCGACGATTAAAAGAAAAATGGCGGCCAATCGTGTGGCGATTCCAACCATTACGGCGGCCGGTTTGCCCACGATCAACCTTGAACAAGTGGGTCTGAAAGGCTCTCCGACTAAAGTCAAAAATACGTTTGTGCCACAAAAAAAGACTGGTGGAATCAAGATTCAGCAAGAAACCAATGAAGAATCCGCTAAGAAGCTGTTCCAGTTGATGAGTGATGCCAAAATCCTGTAAGGAGGAATCGAGAATGGAAGCAATGACAAAAGACCTTTGGGTGTTTGTTGAAACAAATGAAAATGGCACTGCGAAAAACGTAGGTATTGAACTTTTAACACCTGGCAAAGAGATGGCAGAAAAGCAGGGCGGCACTCTGGTTGCCGTTGTAATTGGCAATCATATAGACGCAGCAGTACAGGCAGCGTCGGAGCATGGCGCAGATAAGATCATTGTAGTGGAAGGCCCTAAATTCCAGCATTATACGACAGATGCTTACGTAATTGCCATGACAGCCCTGATTGAAAAATATGCTCCCACAAGTATGCTGATTGGGGCAACAAACAATGGCCGGGATCTTGGCCCACGTCTTGCATGCCGCATAAAAACAGGTCTGACGGCAGACTGTACGGCGCTTGACATTGATGAAGAAAGCGGGAATGTGGCATGGACGCGTCCGGCATTTGGCGGAAACCTGATGGCCACGATTCTTTGCCCAAATCACCGTCCACAGCTTGGTACGGTTCGCCCGGGTGTGTTTAAAAAGAGTGAACCGGGAGAGGCAAAGGCAGAAATCATGAAAGAAGATATTTCCGTCTCCCAAGAGCTGATTAGAACAAAAGTGGTAGAAGTGCTCAATGATGTAGGTGCAGAACTTATTAATCTGGAAGAGGCAGAAATTATTGTATCTGGCGGACGGGGCGTCGGCGGACCGGAAGGCTTCGTACTGGTAAGGTCATTGGCGGAAGTACTGGGCGCAACCGTAGGTGCATCTCGTGCAGCGGTGGATTCCGGATGGATTCCCCATGCTCATCAGGTGGGGCAAACGGGCAAGACCGTTGCGCCCAAAGTATATATTGCATGCGGCATCTCTGGAGCCATTCAGCATCGTGCAGGAATGAGTGGAGCTGACTGTATTGTTGCCATTAACAAAGATCCGGATGCGCCGATTTTTGATGTGGCAGATTACGGCATTGTCGGAGATTTGTTCGAGGTTCTTCCGGTATTGACTGCGGAAGTGAAGAAATCCAGAATGTAATTTGCCTTCGCATGCCTTTTAACGATTGGATGGAGAGTGCAGCATGGCATATGATAACTATAATGGGAGAGAAGGAAAATGAGAAAATATAATATTGCCATAAATGAAAAAACATATGAAGTAGGAGTGGAAGAAGTGGGCACAACTCTGACCGGAAGGGGGTATATCCGACCGGCATCTGCACCGACAGCAGCACCGGCATCTGCACCGACAACAGCACCGGCACCGGCGGCAGCAACACCGGCACCAACTCCTCCTCCGGCTGTGCCTGTTTCCGCACCGGCAGCGGAAAAAACTTCAAAAGCGCCATCTGCAGATGGTAAAGCGGAAATTAAGGCAGGGGTGTCAGGAAGGGTATTTAAAATGGAGACAACGGTTGGTCAGACGATAAAAAAAGGTGATGTTATCATGGTGTTAGAAGCTATGAAAATGGAAATTCCGATTTTGGCTTCAGAGGATGGGATCATAGCAGATATAAAAGTTGCCGTAGGCGATTCAGTAGAGACGGGACAGACTCTTGTAACCCTGAAATAAAAAGGATGATCTGATAATGAAGGAGGATAACAATTATGGATGGCTATTCAATGCCCAGATATTTTCAAAACATGCCGCAGATTGGCACTCCCATTGCGCATGAGAATGTGGAAAATAAAAAACAGATTCAAAAAATTGAAGATGAGATATATCAGCTGATTTGTGATGCGCAGGCTAACGGCCGAAGTGAAGAATCGCTGAATGCAGAGAATCAGCTGACGGCATCGCAGCGAATTGAAGCTCTGGTTGACGAAGACACATGGTGTCCGCTGAATAGCCTTTACAATCCCAATGATAATGTAACAGGTTCTACCAGCATTATCAAAGGTCTGGGACGTGTAAACGGAAAATGGGCGGTGATTGTTGCTTCTGATAATAAGAAGCTGGCGGGGGCATGGGTTCCGGGCCAGGCGGAGAACCTGCTGAGAGCAGCGGATACGGCAAAATGTCTGAATATTCCGCTGATCTACCTGCTGAACTGTTCCGGTGTAAAATTTGATGACCAGCATTTGGTGTATCCGAACCGTCGCGGGGGTGGAGCCAGCTTTTACCGTAATGCAGAACTTCCGCAGCTTGGCATTCCGGTTCTGGTGGGTATTTTTGGAACGAACCCGGCGGGTGGCGGATATCATTCAATTAGTCCGACTTTGATTGTTGCGCAAAAGGATGCCAATATGGCTGTTGCCGGAAGCGGTATTGAGTCCGGTATGTCACCGAAGGGTTTTATTGATGAGGAAATGGCGGAGGCTTTGATCAAAGCGCAGACTGCGGGGCCGAAAAGCAAACCGCCTGGAACAATTGATGTACATTATTATGAGACTGGCTTTATGAGGGAGATTTATGACGATGATCATGGCGTATGTGATGCACTGCGCAAATATATGGGCTATCTTCCAAGTTATAATCTGGAATTTTTTCGCGTAGCACCACCCCAGGATCCTTGTTTTGATTCGGAAGATTTGTATTCTATTATTCCATTGAATTCAAAAAAAGTCTATGACCTTCGGGAGGTGATTCCACGTTTGACCGATAACAGTGAATATTTGGAGTATAAACCGGATTATGGTCCGGAGGTAGTGACAGGCATTGCCCGCATTTATGGTCTTCCGGTAGGAATCATCGGAAATCAGCAGGGAATATTTATGAATTATCCGGAATACCGCCCAGTGCCGTCAGCTGCTATCGGCGGCAAACTTTATCGTCAAGGTCTGGTGAAGATGAATGAATTCGTGGAACTTTGTGCGCGAGATCGCATTCCGTTGATCTGGCTGCAGGACACCACCGGTATCGATTTAGATGACTACGCAGAAAAGGCGGAGCTGCTTGGTCTGGGACAGTCCTTGATTTATACAATTCAGAACAGCAATATTCCCCAGTTGGAGATTACTCTGCGAAAAGCAAGTGCGGCAGCTCATTATGTACTTGGCGGGCCTCAAGGGGAGACAAATGCATTTTCCATTGCAGCGGCTACCAGTGAAACTTATGCTCTGTACAGTGAAACCGGTGCTTCCGCAATGTATGTGAGACGCCTTGTAAAAGATAAAAAGGACGGGAAACCACTGGATGAAACGATTGGCAAAATGAATGCCTTGATTCAGAAATTCCATGACAATTCCAGACCTGAATTTACGGCCAAAACAGGTATGGTGGATGAAATTGTTGATATGACGAAGATTCGTGATTATATTATCGCTTTTACAGAGAGTGCATATCAGAATCCGCGTTCTATTTGCCCGGTTCATCAGATGCTGACGGTGCGCGCAATCGCAGAATATAATGCGCAGAAAAATAAATAGGTGGAGAAGTTATGAATGAGAATAAAAAGGTAAAAATTGTGGAGACAGTACTTCGTGATGCCCACCAGTCGTTGATTGCCACTCGGATGCCTACTGAAAAAATGCTGCCGATCATTAGTAAAATGGATCAGGTAGGATACCATGCAGTAGAATGCTGGGGAGGGGCAACCTTTGATTCCTGTCTCCGTTTTTTGAATGAAGATCCCTGGGAACGGCTAAGGAAACTGCGGGACGGTTTTAAGAACACAAAGCTTCAGATGCTGTTTCGCGGTCAGAATATTCTGGGCTATCGGCCTTATGCAGATGATGTAGTGGAATATTTCGTGCAGAAATCTGTGGCGAATGGAATTGATATCATCCGTATATTTGATTGTCTGAATGATTTAAGAAATTTATCGACCAGTGTAAAAGCTGCAAAAAAGGAAACGGCGCATGCTCAGGTGGCACTGTCCTACACGCTTGGAGATGCATACACGCTGGAATACTGGGTGAAAAAGGCAAAGCAAATTGAAGCCATGGGCGCAGATTCCATCTGCATTAAAGATATGGCGGGTCTGCTTCTGCCATATCAGGCAGAGGAGTTGGTAACTGCCTTAAAAGAAAATGTGGATCTTCCGCTGGGGCTGCACACACATTATACTTCCGGTGTTGCCTCAATGACATATTTAAAAGCGGTAGAGGCCGGAATGGATATCATCGACTGTGCCATTTCGCCCTTTGCGTTGGGAACGTCCCAGCCCGCAACTGAGGTCATGGTAGAAACCTTCAAGGACACGCCTTACGATGCTGGATATGATCAGCAGATGTTAGCGGAAATTGCAGATTATTTCCGCCCTTATAGGGATGAATGTATAGCAAATGGTCTGCTGGATCCGAAAAATCTGGGGGTGGATATCAAAACCCTTCTGTACCAGGTTCCCGGAGGTATGCTATCCAATCTGACCAGTCAGTTAAAGGAGCAAAATGCGGAAGATAAATTTTACGAGGTATTAAAGGAAATTCCAAGAGTGCGGCAAGATCTGGGTGAACCGCCGTTGGTTACACCCTCTTCGCAGATTGTTGGAACACAGGCGGTATTTAATGTTTTGATGGGCGAACGGTATAAGCTGGTTCCGAAGGAAACCAAAGATATTCTTTCTGGAAAATACGGTGAGACAGTGAAGCCGGTAGACGAGAAATTGAAAAAACAAGTGCTGGGCGATGAAGAGCCTATTACCTGCCGTCCGGCGGATCTTCTTGACAATGAACTGGATCGTCTGAAAAGCGAGATGGAAGGGTACATGCTTCAGGATGAGGATGTGCTTAGTTATGCTCTGTTTCCGCAGGTGGCGACAGATTTCTTTAAATCACGCAAAACAAAAAATAAAAGAAAACGCCGGATAAAGCCTGGATCCATGCCTCGACCGGAGTTAAATATGCCAGAAATAGAAATCGATCCGGCCGTGGAAGAGGAACTGGTTCCAGTTTTGATGATGGCGGTTCTGTATCAAATAAGTATGGGGTAAATAATGGCGTGTGGTATTGAGCATCCTGCTATAACCCAAAGGTTCAAACTGATGAACAAATCGAGACTTCCAATGAAGTCTTGATTTTTTTATGATGAAAGGGAGAATGGAGGTGTGTCAGTGAAAAAACTTTGTTCCATCTTTCTGCTGGCTGCATTTACTGTAGTGATGCCAGGATGTGCTGCGTCCTCTTCTAACGCTGCCCAAGGGAAAACAGAGACAATGCAGAGCGACCAGAATACGAGTGAACCCTATCAAGCGGACACGAAAATATCGGAAGTCATATGCGACCCTGCTTTCGGAGAATATGGACGACTGATCTTTCCGGCGAATACTGGATACTACAGCGGGAATACGCTGGGAGAGCTTAGTTTGACATGGTATGGCAACACCAATCCGGATAAGACGGTGGAAATCACAAATTATATGAAGAACCACGCGGAGGCAGGAGAAGCCATCTTCTACAATATTTACACAGAGGAAGAAAAGGTGGCTGATCCGGCAAAAGAAGATACGGGATTGTTTTTCTTCAAGGGAAATCCCGGAGAAAAATTTGCTGTGTGTAATGCCGGCGGCGGTTTTGCATATGTCGGTGCGATGCACGACAGCTTCCCCCACGCCTTGGAGTTATCGAAAATGGGTTATAACGCATTTGCATTGATTTATCGTCCTGATGCGCAGACAGCATGTGAAGATCTGGCAAGAGCAATCAGTTTTATCTTTGAACATGCAAAGGAGCTTGAGGTGGATACGGACTGCTATTCCTTATGGGGCGGCTCCGCGGGTGCTCGTATGGCGGCTTATCTTGGTTCTTATGGAACAGCCGCTTATGGTGGCGATGATCTGCCGCAGGCGGGCGCAGTTATAATGCAGTACACCGGCCATAGTGATTATACGGAAAATGATCCCCCCACCTATGTATGTGTAGGAGAAAACGACGGTATCGCCAGTTGGCGTACAATGGAACAGCGCGTCGATGCCCTGAAAGCCATTGGGATTGATGCCGAGTTTCATAAATATCCGAATCTCAATCATGGATTTGGGCTTGGAATCGGAACGATAGCTGCGGGCTGGCTTAACGATGCCGTAGCTTTCTGGGAAAAGCAAATGGACAATTAAGGAGAATACCATGAATAAGAAAATTACCGAACTACTACTGACTATCACAATGACAACGTTACTTCTCGCCGGGTGCGGACAATTGGCGCCAACCCCAGCCGAAAGCAGTACGCCAACTGGGAGCAGCGAACCGCCACCCGATACGACACCGGTGGTGTATATGACACTAGATATCTCCTCGGAAGGACTGATGGCAGTTTATGAGGCTTTAGGCTGGATGCCCACCGGCAACGTGGCGGTTAAGCTTTCAACCGGAGAACCGCCGAACAGCAACTATCTCCGACCAGAATTGATCAAAGACCTTGTGCAGTTGGTTGATGGAACTATCGTTGAGTGCAACACGGCTTATGGCGGCTCCCGTGCTGAAACCGCCATGCATTATCAAGTTGCTGTAGACCACGGTTTTACCGCGATTGCCGATGTGGATATTCAGGATGCCAACGGTTCCATGAGCATACCGGTGGTGGGTGGAACGCAGTTGACGGAGAATTTTGTCGGCGCAAGCTTTGCTGATTATGATTCCTATCTTGTTCTTTCCCATTTCAAAGGGCATGCGATGGCCGGATTTGGCGGTGCGATTAAGAATACATCCATCGGTACGGGTTCCAGCGAGGGAAAGTGTTGGATCCATAGCGCCGGTAATAGTATGACTAGTCCTTGGGGCGGCGAGCAAGACCATTTTCTGGAGGCGATGGCCGAAGCGAGCAAGTCGGTTTACGATTACCTTGGGAATGGGGAACAGATTGTCTATATCAATGTCATGAACCGCTTGTCCGTGGACTGCGATTGTAACGGTAACCCCACCGAGCCGGATATGCACGATATTGGTATTTTAGCTTCAACTGACCCGGTTGCGTTGGATTAGGCATGTATTGACTTGATTTATGCCGCAGAGGATGGCTCGGCGTTGGTGGAACGGATCGAATCCAGGAACGGTCTTCATACGCTCGAACATGCGGAGCAGATCGGATTGGGCAGCCGGACATATGAGCTGGTCAGTACTGATGATTGACGTTTTACGGAGGGAATTCATATATCTTTGGTATTACTTCACCATCCTTCTGGACCAGATTGTTCTATATTGGCTGCTGGGCATGGCGATTGGCTCTGTGGTATCAGTTTTCGGCAAGGAGCGAATTCACCGCCTGTTCGGTAGCCTGCGAGGTAAGAAGTTGGGGCTGTTTGGTGTCGTTCCCGCCTGTATCTTAGGAATTGCTTCGCCGCTTTGCATGTACGGCACGATTCCCATTGCCGCATCCTTTTCCGGGAAAGGGATGCGGGAGGACTGGCTGGCGTCGTTCATGATGGCATCCATCCTGCTCAACCCTCAGCTCATCATCTACAGTGCGGCATTGGGAACGACGGCATTGATAATCCGAATGGTGTCATGTTTCTTTTGCGGCATAGTGGCGGGGCTTTTAGTACACTTTTTTTACAGGGAAAAGACCTTCTTCAACTTCTCCGGCTTTGATGAAGTGAGATCTCGCGACATGGATCCCAATGTCCTGTTACGATTGCTTAAGAATTTCGGACGGAACGTAAAAACGACAGGGCTGTACTTCTTGCTGGGCATTGTTATTACGGCGCTGTTTCAAAGGTATGTACCTAACGATGCTTTTGTCAGCCTGTTTGGAAACAATGAAGGATTCGGAGTGCTCATGGCGGCAACGCTTGGTGTTCCTCTTTATGCCTGCGGCGGTGGGACAATCCCGCTTCTGCAGCAATGGCTGCACGATGGCATGAGCATGGGTTCGGCTTCGGCCTTTATGATAACCGGTCCGGCTACCAAAATCACGAACTTGGGTGCATTGAAGATTGTGCTGGGGGTAAAACGATTTGCACTGTATATTCTGTTCAGTATGGCATTTTCGTTTCTCACAGGCATTGTAATCAACTGGTTCATTCAATAGCGCCTTTCGATTGATTAAGAGTGTGGAGCAGATAAATAAGGAGGAGATTTGTATGAAGCAGAGGACGTTGGGAGCCAGTGGAATAAAGGTATCAGAAATCGGATTGGGTTGTATGGGAATGCATCATGCATATGGCGCACCGGCTGATCAGGGCGAAATGACGCAATTGATCCGCAGAGCCTGCGAGTTGGGATGCAATTTCTTTGATACAGCTGCAATATATGGAGAGGACAACGAACGGACACTGGGAAGCGCAGTGGCACCAGTGCGGGAGCAGACAGTTCTTGCCACGAAATTTGGAATAACCGGACAGGCGATTGTGGATGGCAAACCCATGAATATCCTGAACAGTAAGCCGGCGTCAATCCGACAACAGCTGGAAGGTTCGCTGAAACGTTTGGGGACAGAATATATTGATCTTTACTACCAGCACCGGGTCGATCCGGAGGTAGGGCCAGAAGAGATTGCCGGAGTTATGAAGGAACTGGTTGCAGAAGGGAAGATCCGAGCCTGGGGATTGTCCAATGCGGAACCGGATTATTTAAGACGTGCTCATGCCGTCTGTCCGGTTGCTGCAGTGGAAAACCAATATTCGATGGTGTGGAGGATGCCCGAAAAAGAGCAGTTTTCCCTGTGTGAAGAGTTGGGAATTTCGTTTGTGGCATACAGTCCTTTGGGAAATGGATTTTTAAGCGGTAAATATACCAAAGATACGCACTATGGGGAAGGCGATTTCCGCAGTTTTATGGGGCGGTTTAAACCAGAGGTAATGGACAAAAATCAGGCCTTGCTGGATTTGCTGGCAGACACGGCCAGGAAGAAGCAAGCGACGAACGCCCAGATTGTACTGGCGTGGGAGCTGGCTCAAAAGCCATATATTATTCCGATACCTGGAACAACCAAACAACATCGTCTGGAAGAAAATCTGAGCAGCGCTAACGTTGTGCTTACCAAGACAGAGATGCAATATTTGAACGATGCTTTGGCTGATATTGATGTGGATGAAACTCATTTTTAAATAATGATCCCTCGCAGGTTAATGGAATGATATCAAATCCGACACTTGACGATAGTACCCCTGCTGTATTAAAATATTTCTATGCTTTAAATTGTGTCATGAATAGGAAGTGTGGCTGGGAGGAAAGTGTATGAGCTTTGAAGATATATCCAAATTCAGAGTATTTTCAGTTACCTGGAGCCCTTTGGTGAAGAGCCTGTTGGTATCTGACAATATCAAAAAGTTACTTTCCTAACGATTTGGCAAAAGATTATTATTCTATGATAATAGGCACCATAGCAAGTTTAGTGGGTGGGGGTGTATAATGGGCTATCAATATTATTTGCGAAATTTACAGGGTACTTTAATGTATAAAGATTTACGAGTATG
>Ga0153942_1000149_pt1 | contig 24638 bp, 17 predicted proteins | sample TSNJ026MetaG_FD_104731 | JGI IMG/M metagenome (GOLD analysis project Ga0153942, IMG submission 104731) | Attine ant fungus gardens microbial communities from New Jersey, USA - TSNJ026 MetaG | ecosystem: Host-associated > Fungi > Mycelium > Unclassified | place: USA: New Jersey, Brendan T. Byrne... | reverse complement strand
CCTCATTGTAAGAGACGGTATAATCTGATATAATGACCATGGTTGTTAACCACTGTCCCAGAGTACGCATCTTGTGAGGAAGAGTGCTCTGGGATTCCTTTCTTTATACTAATGACAGTATAAAGAAAAGAATCCCAGAGATAATCAAGTAAATCTACAATCAGTCAAATGAAGATAGCAAAAACATCAAAGGAGAGCATCTTTACAGGATTGAATAATCTTATTGTGATGACCATCACTGATGCATATTTTAGTAATAGTTTTGGTTTGCTGATAATTCTGCATCATTTTTTTCTGAATTTTCGAAATGGATTAATGAAATGGAGAATCCCAGTCCTGTGTGTAATTTTTTATTTTACAACAAATGCGGAAAAATCCAATAGAAAGTACAACTCTTTACTTAGCATAAAAAATTATGAATTTCTTCAGGTGCCTTGGCAATAAATATGGGATTGTATTTTACTGTATCTGCCTCAGAGGTAAATCCATATCCCCAAATAACAGCCGCAAAATCCATACCAGAAAGCTTAGCTCCCTCTGAATCATAATAACTATCCCCTATTAACAACGAATCTTTTGGCAATATATTTAAAATGCTGATGCAGTATTCAAGAATAGCCGCCTTGGTAAGCTGATCCTTGCTGTCCATACCTTTTACCACATCAAAATAATCTGCTATGCCCATATTTATAAGCATAGATTTTGCAAATAAGTTTGATTTTAGGGTGGCAACTCCTAAAAAATATCCATTCTTTTTTAACTGATTAAGTAACTGTGGAATTCCATTATAAATTTTCGTCTCTTTAATTCCTATTTTTGCGTAACGAGCTCTATAAATATCTAAAGCGTGTTTGGCCATTTGTTCATTTAAATTAAAACGCTTTTTAAATATTTCCAAGGGCGGAGCTCCAATTACATTTGCAAACTGATCGTCAGTAGGCGGAGGTTTTCCCAAAGCGTTTAGAGCATGACGATAGCATCCCCGGATTCCTGGCGCTGTATCCGCTAAGGTTCCATCGAGGTCAAAAAGAATTGCTTTGTATTTTTTCAAACAATCACCATTCTTTCCAATTTTGTTTTGTTGATAAATTCTGTAAATGTCTTCCAAATGCTCAATATTGCTAGATCGGAACAGTTTATTTCCCATTATCAATAATGTATATGTAATAATATATTATACTCTATTTTTTATTGACTTTCTTCAAAATATGATGGTGTTACAAATACAAGCTTTAATCGTTCTCTTATCCTATTAAGATGTTTTACAATTGCAGCGTTTTTCTGTATTATTGCCGATCGCTCTACACTGTTTATCAGTTCCTGTGAATAATAATTGTCTTGTATATTACTTGAAAAACCATCGAATCCGGCAAGAAATATTACACTTACACCTAAATCTTCTAATAAATGTATTAACATGATTCCGGAATTGTCCGCTTCAGCCTCGTTCCCCAATAATGAAGTATAATTAACTGGTAAAAATTGTTCAGATATTGGGTTTTGCATAATATTTGATGTGACAACGATGGGGCTGTTTATTTGCTCAGTTAATTGCATCAATCCATCAAAACGCTTCATATTGCTTATAAAAGCGATATCTTGTGGAAACTCGTCTGAAACAAAATTAATGGTAATAATAAACGGATTGTGTTTATCAATAAAACTATTTATTTCATTTTGTTTATTGCGGATAGTTTTTCCGGGAGCTATGATAAGAACCGGTCTCTTATCTATTAATTTACTCAAACGTTTACGAGGTTCAATATCATTTATTTCATGTTGCTGGAACTTTAAATAAAGCATTTCAATATAACTTTGGTCATATAAGCTTCTTTTTTCACTTGGTATTTGATTTAAAATCGTACCGATCGATTTAATGCTAATAGTTTGTTTATTAATCAGATAAGTAGAATAATCCGGATGAATGTTTCCGATAGCAGAAAGGTAGTATGGTACGGAATATCCCCATGGGGTATTATTAAAAATAGGGATTAAATAATCATCTACAATCTCCAAAAGAGGGGTTACATTATACCTTGATTCCAGGTTAACATTAATATATTGAGTGATAAGTTCGGTGCAGAGATTTCCTGCTGCACGACCCATTCCAAAAACAGACGCATCAAGAATTAAGTTTCGCCTCGTATTTAATGTCATGAGAGCCTGCGCATTTGAGAACGCAAGCTGTAAATTATTATGAGAGTGGTATCCGATCACAATTTCGGAATCAAGATTGTTTTCTACTATATAAAAGGTATGTAATAATCCGTTTCGGTACATAGTCCCTAAAGTATCCACAATATAGAATGCAAAAGGCTTTAATTCATTAACTTTCTCCACTAACTCAAGCAGTTCCCGATCAGAATAGCCTGTGGTTCCTACTGGCTGTATAAATACTTTATATCCCTTTTTCATTAACGCAACAGCCGTAGCACGAACTTCATCCCACTCATGCTTATGGAAAGTCAATCGTATGCCATCAATCGATAAACCATCATATGGCGTGATTTTATCAGCAGAAATATCCCCGACAGCAATCATACCAACATACATGATATCAGGCTTTTTAGGACTAATAAAAGGTATAATTTGATGAACATCATTGTAAACAGCACAATTTACATCATATTCAACATCACGTAAAAAACCACATTCAATAATATCAATGTTTGACTGCGTTATTTTTTCTGTGATATTACGGATAATGACTGATCCAAAATTCCAGTTGTTTATGTACCCACCATCTCGGAGAGTACAGTCTAGTATAGAAATTTGCTTCATAATTTTAATCTTCCTTCTTTGATATATTATAAATAGCATTTGCAATCATAAAATCATCCTTATCATTAACATCACATGCTTCTATTTTTGAAACTTCGATTAAATAGGGATGGTCTCCGATACGCCTTTTTCTATTTATTATTAAATCGCGAGTATATACAAATAAACCGCATGTTTCTGCATATAAAGGTTCTAAATCCTGTGTTCGTGGTATATTAAGAATATCGTAATTAAACGGTTTATTATTTTTCCATAAAAACTCCTGTACTTTTGTTACTGTCAAAGCTGAGTCGTACTCCTTTGATGCTACCTTCTCAATTCCAAAAGATATGCTCTCTGCTTTAATAAAAGGAGCTGTAGTATGTGTTAACGCATAAATATCAGAATTGACCTGTTGAGCAAAAGATATCAAAACGTCGTTAAATTTTGTTGTTGGTAAATCAAAATAAGGATCCCTTTTTAAAAACTTTATATTAAAAGGGATATACTCCATTATTTCCTCGCTGCTGCAATAAACATAAATTTCATCTATATTTTTTACTTGATTTAATGTATTAAAAATGTAGTATGTGAGCGGTTTACCATTGGTAAAAGATAATATATTCTTATTAGGAAGTCTTTCACTGTTTAGTTTTATAGGGACAAAAGCGATGGTTTTCATAATATAATCTCCTTCCCAAAGAAACCTGGAGATAATACTTCAATATTCATAATTTTTACTTCTTGTTGATATACACACCATATCTTAAACTTCCCATATATATCTGAATTAGGCTTTCTGGGAAACCAGGTGGATTCGTAACGAACAGGAATTATTCTGATAATTTTCACTTGATATACCTCTTTATTATTAATTATATATCTATTTCTCCATTATTGATCTTTGTCCTGATTATTGAACGTATTTTTTCCAAGTCTTTTGGTGTATCAACAGATATAGATTCAGATTCTACATATTTAAATTGTATTTTTCGCCTATTCTCTAAAAAACGGAGATGATCAATATCTTCTATTTTTTCAATTTTACCCTTCGGCGTATTTATAAAAAAATCTAACGCTTTTTTATTAAAACATTCGACACCTACATATTTATTATAATGGAATGAAAGAGTTCCACAAGGATAAGGAATAGGCGCTCTAGACATATAAATGCAATATCCTGTTTCATCGGTGATTACCTTTAAATTAGAAAAGTCAATAGTTTCTACCGGATCTTTTAATACACGCATGGCGCAACAAAGATACTCATCCTCATATATGGAATCAGGCAACAATCGGATAATACTATCAGATTCTATTAAAGGCTCATCTCCATTTACGCAAATATAAAAATCCGCTTTTATATGCTCTGAAACCTCATGTACTCTGGAAATATGATTCGGATGGTTATTTTGCGTAATAATTACTGGTATATCGTATTTTAAACAAATTAGTTTTATTCTATCATCGTCAGTTGCAATAATTACATCCTTTAAATCACTTACTTTTTTTACCTGTTGATATACCCACCAGATCATAGGTCTCCCGCATATGTCCGCTAAAGGCTTTCCGGGGAAACGAGTTGACGCGTAGCGAGCGGGGATTACTCCGACTATTTTTAAATTGGTTTTCTCATTTTCAAACATTAGAATCTACTCCCTTCTTTTCCTCAATAAGCTCTAGAAGCCTTCTCTCTGCTGCCTCCAACTTTGCTTTAAGAAGCAAAAACTCCATTTCTTTCTCTCCAAGCAGTTCCGTTTTTATGGTCACGCCCGTATTGGGTAATTCCTTAGAGTAATGGAGAGCGACTGCTTTTTCCAGGTTATCATTATTCTTACTGTACAAATAACACACTTCCTTTCCGTCTATTTCGTATATATTGTCCGGTATTTCTCCGGTTAGATATTTTTTTATAACTATAGGACGAAGATATCTGTCTATATTATGATGCACATCATAAAACCAATAATCTTTACCCGAATTTATAAATAGGATTGTACAAGAAAAGTCCATAAGTTGGATAATTTTTTCCCGGAACAGCGTCGGCGTATCATCAGCTGCATCTACAATTACAAATAATTCTTTTTCAACATCATTTATTTCTCCTAATTCATGTATAATAAAATTTGTTTGCTCAAAGCCGCCATATTTTGCTAAATTTTCCATTAGAATTCTGTTAATACCTATACTGTAACAGTGATCTCCTTTATTAATAATCTGTGCATATCTTAGCGCAAAATAATATGAATGCATAGCATGGAAAGAATAAAATATATCGTTATCAAATGTTAGTATTGTATCAACAATTCCTTCAAGAGCGCGTAAACCTGTAGAGGCAGCGGTTGCAAGCATTTTAGGTGTTTGTGAAAAAGCAAAGGGAAGAAATTCTGAAGGAAAGGTTTCCTTTATTATTTTGCTTTTAGGGAATATACTGACATAATCAGCAATATCTTCAGGATGCGGTTTAATGACTACATCATAATTTTCCAGAAAGTAGTCACAAATAAGCTGGAAAAGCAATATCTGCCCTTCAAAACTTGTAAATTTAAGGTTACATGTGTGCTGTGTCATTAAAATAGCAGAATTGTCGCTGATTTCAATATTTTCAGGTACTTTAAAAAACGCAATAATTTTCTCTCGCAATACATCCGGTAAATCGATAAGCTCCCTAACTACGTCAAAGTGAAAAGCTTTCTCGTCATAAAATCCCTCTTTTTGCGCTTTAATATTACATATTTTATGAATAACTCTGTCATAATTAAGATCAAGTAAATTATATTTTTCAATATATTCATAAGTAGAAGAATGGAGAGAGCGCAACATTGTTCTGAAATGATCATCGTATCGGCTCAACTGGCCACATGCTTCTTCAAAAATCGAAAAATTTACATTAGATAAAAGTATATAAATTGTAATTAGATGATGGGAACAAGCGATATAAATATAATCGAAACTGTTAATTGCATATTGTGTCATTTCATTATAAGCCATTTCAATTTGTAATAAAACCTCCTCCTCAGCCATCCCTTTTTTACATAAAGTATTATCTCTGGGAAATAGCAAAACTTCATCAAATAAGTTTAAGGTGATTAGATCATTATACTGCGGATAGGTTCGAGTCATATATGACGGCATCACTAACACCGCCTTTTCATCCGGATGGTATACTAAACGGTGTGTTATGCCCATTATTATCTGATATGTTGTAGCTAAATGATATAAAACCATCTCTCATGCCCTCACTTTACTCAAAAATTTCTTAATATATTCGATATTATTTGCAACAGATAAGAATGGTGCTAATGCATCTTCTGCGGTAATGTTCATTAAATATGGATATTCCTTAAATAATTTACAATAAAGGGCGAGAAAATCAGAAACCCCTTGCCGGATTTTTGAATAAGCTGAGGAATTTTCCATAATAGGTGGATGGAAGTTAAAATAACCGTCTTCAGTAAAGCCGTGAAACTCATATATATCACAGCAAATATCATGTAAACTTAAACTTTTCGCAACATTTCTGCTACGTGTCATGGCTTTGTGAAGTGTACTATTATAATTTACTGCTGACAAATATACTTCTCTTTCTAAAAGGTCTTCCGTTAACTTTCCTTTGGTAAATTGATTTTCCTCTGAAGCAATCAACAAAGGAATGGTATTTTTGTGTAATATATTATTCAAATATTCACTTAAGAACGGTGCGATGTCACTATAAATATCAGCATCAACTAATAATGTCTTTGCTTCATCACAAGCGATATCCAGATATTTTTTAGCGAAATTTATCTCATTTATATGTTCATTTTCAAAAAAATCCCAATGCTTTAAAAAGAACAATTTTAACTGCTGGGAATTCTGATTACAGACTAGGGATTCTTTGTATATGTTTTCATCTTTAAAAAATCGTTCGAGTTCTCCTAAGCCCAATGAATAGCACAAGGCATGTATGGTTATATTATTTCTACTAATAGCCGGTTTAAGAACAACATTATCAAGATAAGCATTGCGATCTGTATCCATCAAAAATTTCAGCGTCAATTCATTGGACCAATATAGCGTTTGCACTATATAGTTGGGATACAGGCTTTGAAAAAACTGTCTGAGATAATCTGATGAAGATGATGCAAAAATTATTTTATCGCAACCTAATTTATTTGCTTGTTGACGTACCCAGGAACATAATCCAAGTATGTATGCTCCACCGTAAATGAATCCATATTCGTATAGCATATCGTACTTTTGTAGCCCATTATGAATATGAATATTAACAACACCTCTGTATGCTGAGGAAAAAGGTTCAGATATATCAATTGTTCGGTACATTGTACCCATTTCATGCACATCGGGATAGTAGACAGAAGAGATTCCCATTTTTTCTGCAACAACCACGTCAACAGCATGTTCTTGCCCAACATGAACAACTTTATCATTTCCACCATATTTATTTTTAATTGATAAGAATATATTACCTGATTGGCGTGTGTAGCCATATTCATTTGAAATAAATACATCCGTGATAAAGTCATAACCACAATTTTTTAGTAATTGTAAAACTTCTTCCCTTGGAAGATAAGTATCAGCAGTAGCAATTATCCTCTTGCCTTGTCCAAATAATAATTTACATACACGCAAGATGTACGGGTTTGGCAATATACTTTTTTTTATAATATCCAGTTCTTCTGACATTAACCTATCGGTATTTAATCCGGTCATATTATGAAAAGCCTGATATATATCTTTTAGATTTACTGTATTGATTCCAAAACACGCTTTTTTTATATTACATGCGGCATTCTCAGCATCATTACGGAGTTTGACAAAGTTTTTATAACCCAACTTCTCCCCAACCATCAAAAAAAAATCATCCTCTTTAGAAAAGGGAGAAAGAAGCAAAGTGCCGAAGATATTAAAGGATATAGTATCAAATGAAGTTAAGTTTTTTGCAAAAAAATAAGATGTAGCCCGTTTGACTGAAGCAGATTCTGAGCCAGTGCTTTTAATATAAGGTTTTCCTTTAAGTTTTTTTTCTACTTTCTTATTAATAGACGGTATTACCTCTGCACGGATTTCTACTGCGCTAGAAGTCTCTACTACAGCAGTAGTTTCTATCGAGGCAGGTGGTTTTGGTGGTTCTAAAATAATTGTCTCAGGCTCCATATGTATATGACGGTAATATTTATTCAAAGACATAATATATTTCCAAGATTTCAATCGATGTTTTTTATGGTATTCCACATTTGCGATTACATAATCTTGATAAGCTCTTTTTATATCGGGATTTTTCACTACGAATTCATAATATAGCCTGTCCTTCACTCCCATTAATAATCCTCCGAATCATTGATTTAAAAATAATAATTTTATTGATATCAATATAATACGACATTATATTGATTCTTAATTGCTATTTTTATTTTTTATACCCATTTCACATATATAAATTATCTTTATATGGCACGAAAATACAGTAGATCAGTAAGTCATGAAATAATATGGTACAATAATACTAAACTTATGATTGCAAAATTCAATATAATGTCGTAAAATATTGATGTGCCTGTCTATTATGTAAAGAGAAAATTCCATATCATGATACCAAAATAATATCAACTAAAAAACGGCAATAAAGATAAAATGGAATATAGTTCCAATTAACCCATATGAACCTTATAGATAAGTCGCCTCTTTGCAGCGCAGATAAAGCTCATTAATCTGGTGTAATTCAGATAACATATAAAAAATATTATAGCAGATATGAGATATATAAATGGAGGATTCAGTGTGAATAATACAGAAGTTGAAATAAAAGTTTCAGTGATTGTTCCTATATGTAATGAAGAAAAGTACATTAAAGAATGCATTAGAAGCATAGTGAGTCAAGATCTGAAAGAAATTGAGATAATTATTATAGATGATGGAAGCACAGATTCCTCAAGATCAATAGTAAAGGAGTTTATAGATAGTATTAATAACATTACCTTAATCTGCAGCCCTAATATGGGAGCCGGATATGCAAGAAATAAAGGGATTGAAACAGCAAAGGGAGAATACGTTATATTTATGGATGGTGATGATTACTATCCTAACAAGCAAGTACTTTCTTTACTATATGATAGCGCTAAAAAGGTGAATGCAAAAGTCTGTGGCGGTTCATTTAGTATTCTTTATGCTGATAAGCTTATAAAAGTATTCGGCGGAAGGGAAAGCGGCTATACCTTTGAAGTGGCAGGTTGGGTAGAAAGTAGTAAATATCAGTTTGATTATGGTTATCATAGATTTCTTTATGAAAGAAGCTTTTTAATAGAACATGATTTGACATTCCCGGAATATAAGAGGTATCAGGACCCGCCTTTCCTTGCAAAGGTACTATGTGAAGTGGATTCTTTTTGGGGGATACCCGAAGTATGCTATTGCTTAAGGGATAGCTGTAAAAAACATAATTGGAAAAGGGAAATGTGTATTGATTTATTAAAAGGTGTAAATGCCTGTCTGGATATCAGTATTCATAAACAGTGGGCATATATGCATTATCTGAATACCATAAGGGTGGGAACTGATTTTTATGAAATTATTCATAATTTTAAGGATGATAAAGACGTGCAAAACCAGTTAATGCATATAAAAGAGAAAATAAACTGGGAATGGGTTACTTGCTATACTGATGAATGTGAGCAGGCACACTGCAGCTGGTTGAAGCAGCATGCCATATTGCAGAACATAATTTTTCCTGATATGGAATGCTGTGATTGTGAGGAAATGTATTACCATCGGAACTATCTGGTGCATTTGGTGCCGCAGGGAAGTTATCTGTCATTTTATAATACAGGGAAGGTTCATGTTGACGGATACATGAATCTGTTTTCGGCTGGTAAGTGGAATAAATATTGTGACGTGCACCAGGCTGCATTGAATATTGATGTAAAGGGAAAATTTGAGATAATTTTCTATAAAACAGAAGAGAGAGCTAAAGGATTGGAAACAGAAAAGATTCATTCCAGGATATTTCATAATAATGTCAGGGGAATGACTACAATTCCTTTTAATATTGAGGAAGCTGAAACTCAAATGTACAAGTTTGAAATTAGAGCTTTGGGCGATGATGTAGCGTTTTATGGTGGATATTACTCAAGTATCAGAATGTTAAGAAATAATAAAGTGAATCTTGCTGTTATTATCTGCACATTTCAGAGAGAAGAATTCATCAAAAAAAATGTTGGGATGTTTAGGAAAAATTTCTTGGAAAATGAATCTTCGGATTTACATGGAAATATTGAATTGTTTGTGGTGGATAATGGAAGAACATTAAGTGGGGAAGCATTTGAAAATAAATATATTCAATTAATTTATAATAAGAATGTTGGTGGAAGCGGTGGTTTTACCAGAGGTATGATAGAGGCATACAAGGTAAAACAGGAAAGAAATATAACAAATGTGTTATTAATGGATGATGATATTACTATTGTACCTGAAACTATAGAACGTACATATAGAATTCTTCAATATGTAAAGCCACAATGGGCTGATTCCTTCATAGGAGGAGCCATGATTAGTATGGATGAAAAATGGAGGCAGGTTGAAGCCGGAGCAAATTGGGAAAACGGGTTTTTGAAATCATATAAAAATGGTTTGGATTTAAGAATATCAGAACACTGCTATATAAATGAGATTGAGGAAAACTATGGGTATAATGCATGGTGGTATTGTTGCATGCCGGTATCTGTGATCAGAGAGGACAATTTGCCATTACCACTATTTATTCGGGAAGATGATATTGAATATGGATTGAGGAATATGAACAATCTTATTTTATTGAATGGAATCTGCGTCTGGCATCTACCTTTTGAAAAAAAATATTCATCAATGCTTTATTATTACACCATGCGTAATAGATTGCTGGGATGTACTACATTAGGGCTGGATTATTCCTATAAAGATTTCAAGCGGGATTTCTGGGGATTTTTCAAGTACGAAATCTTTTGTTTCCGCTATAAGAATGCGGAAATGCTATTGCAAGCAATTCAGGATTATATGAAAGGTATTCAGTGGTTTGCAGAACAGGATGGTGAAATATTAAATAAGCAGATTACAGATAAAGGATACAGGCTGCAGGATATAGGTGAACTTAACTGTGAATTTGAATATAACACATATCTCCAGACAGTTAATATGTTGGAAAGCAAGACACAGCAATTGAAGAGAATGCTGTCATTAAATGGTATGTTAAGTCATTCGGAAGGATTCGGCATTATACCAACAGTTAATCCTCACATCGCGTATGTATATGGAAAACATAAGATATTGAATTATGACATAGGAAGTCAGAAAGGCTTCTTAACCTATAAGAATAAGAATGAATTCTGGCGATTAATGAGATTGTATGTGAAAACATTATGGCAGATGAAGTTAAGATATAATACCATAAAAAAACAATATTGCATTGAAAGAAATAGTATAAGAAATTTTTCCTTTTGGAACCGATACTTAAATCTATAAATACGAAGGGACAAGCTGATGAAAAACATGGAGATGAAAGAAGCGGTGTGGATAGTCTATGCAGTTGATAATTACTATATACAGTTTCTGGCAGTATCCATCCGATCCATCCTATATCATAGGGAACCTTCCAGAGAATATCAAATCTATATTTTATATGATCAACTGGAAGGGGATAAAATTGTAAGAGTTTTAGAGTTGTCAGAGCCTGGTGTGGAAATAGAATTCATGCAAATTGGAAAGAAATATCAGATCCTGCTAAAAGATCTTCCAGTCAGTCAGCGCTTTCCGGCCACAATCTACTATAGGTTATTAATACCGATGATTTGGGAAGATAAGAGAAAAATCTTATATTTGGATTGTGATACGATAGCTTTATCAGATGTGGGACAGTTATATGACACCAGACTAGAAAGCTGTACCATTGCAGCAGTACGGAATGCATCCAATGAGTTTCGGAACACATATGTAACCGGGAATTTAAGAATCAAGACTGACGAGTATATTAACTCCGGTGTTTTATTGATAAATATCAAAGAATTTCTGTTAAAAGGGACCTTTTCTCAAGTTCAAAAAGTGTTACTTGAAATACCCGGAATGGAATGTCCTGACCAGGATACCTTATCCATCGTATGCCGGGGGCAGATCCTTTTTCTGGATAGTAGGTGGAATATCCAATGGCAAAAGATAGAGAACATCAATAAGTGTGGGGTAGTTCATTATAATGGAGTATACAAACCATGGATGGAACCAACAAGAGAGTATGCACAGTATTTTTGGAAATTTGCATGGGAAACACCTTTTAAGGATGATCTTCTCCGGCTGAGGAGTCGGCAGCTGGAAGAACGCATCCAACCTCAGACAGTGTCCCTCGCTGAATATCAAAGGCTTCTGAGTGAGAATGAAAACTTAAGGTTCCTTGCATGGCGACTGGAGCAGGTGGAACAATCTGCCTCTTATCATCTGGGATTGGCTGTCACTAAGGTTCCCAGAAAAATAAAAAATCTGCTTTATAATTTGAAAAAAAAAGAATATTTGGATAAGTTTCAAAATGAATGTCCAACAGAAACGGGGTGTTTCCTGAGAATAGATTACATAATGATCCAGAACGGAATCCTTATGATAGATGGATATGTATTCCGCCAAAAGGAAGAACAGCCTCAAAGAAGAGTCTGGTATGAAAGAAATCTAAAGCAAGAGCACAAAAGGATAATAAAGATTACTGCTGAAGAAATTGATTCTGAGACGGAAATGATAACATTAGGAAAATTTGCACCTGTAAATGGCAATAATCCTAATTCTTATGTATATCTGGAGGAGTGGATTGTATCACAGGAAGATGGTCATTTGGTATGTCAGGCAATCGCTGTTGCCTCTGGAAATGCACCTATAGAGAAAAATTTGGCTATATATGAGCAGGAATATGTAAACGAACTGAACCAGCTTCCTGGGGAGAATGTCTTTAGAGCATTGGAATACAGGAATACTTATTTCAAACTGGTACAAGAGAAAACAAAGCAAATCTGGCTGGTTATGGATCGGCCCGACCGGGCTGATGATAATGGAGAAGTATTTTACAGGTATGCGATAGGCAGACAGCATCCGGCTATTAGTATTTATTTTATCATAAAGAAAGAAAGTCCGGATTACAAACGCCTGGTTTCATATGGTGGTGATGTGGTGGATTATAAATCAGAACAACATATTAATCTACGGCTGCTTGCAGATTATGTGATTTCTTCCGAAATGTCGGATGGTGTACTGGAAGAGGAGCAGGAATATCTGCAGGATATCCTGAACAAAACCAAGTATGTATTCCTGCAACATGGTATTATCAATGCGGATTTCAAAGGACAGGATATTGGAAAATACATTAGGAACTATAGCGGTTTTATCGCCAGTACAAAAATGGAGTATCAGTATCTACTGTCAGAGAAGTTTTATTATAATCAATCAGAAGTCTGGTTGACTGGTCTGCCTCGCTATGATGAACTATATAGCGATACCCGTAAGGTGATTACAGTGATGCCTACTTGGCGTAAGGAGTTATGCCTGTATCGTTATGACATATACAGCCGGAAAATGAAATGGCTTTTAAAAGATGATTACAAGGATAGTTCATATTTTCATTTTTATAATAATCTCATGCAGCATCAGGGATTACTAGAAGCGGCCAGACAATATGGGTATAAATTATGTTTTTTGTCACACCCATTGCTGCAGCCTTATCAGAATCTGCTTGAACCGGCTTCTGATTGGAATATGTTAGATCAAAATAACAGGTATCGGGAGATCTTTGCCCGTTCGGCTTTATTGGTTACCGATTATTCTTCAGCTGCTTTTGATTTTTCCTATTTGAAAAAGCCGGTAATCTATTCCCAATTTGACAGGGAAGCGTTCTGGACTGGACATACCTATACGAAAGGATATTTTGATTATTATAAGGATGGATTTGGTGAAGTGGAGGAAACTTTGGAAGGGACGGTGGAGCGAATGGTGGAGTATATGGAGAGGGACTGTGAGCTGAAAAAACAGTACAGGGAACAAATAGAAGCATTTTTTCACTATTGGGATGGAAAAAACTCCCAACGTGTTTACGAAAAAATCTTAGACTTGGAAGGATGAAATCGTGTTGGAAACGTTGGATATGAAAGGTCAGGCAGAAGCGGAGTTTTTAGATCTCCGGATTCAAAAGAATATTCTTAAAATAAAGATTCGATGCTGTCCATGCCGGATTGAGTATAAGGGAATCTTGTTGGAATACCGTAAAGTGAAAGAGAATGAGGATGAATCATACCTGATTCCATATGAAACACTGGATCAACAAAAAGACTGGCTTATTATGGCTATCAGCGTAGACCTGAAGCAATATTATCTGCGCATGCTATATTGGGATATTCGGTGTGCATTTTTGCAAGATGGGAAATTGTGTACTGTAACCTGCCACTTCTCTCATGGAAATCAGATTAATAAATATAAAAAAATATGGATTGACAGAGCATATCCAACTGAAAACAGTATCTTATTTCCCTGCATAGCAGGTAATCAATCCATTGCCCTGATGCACCGCCAAATTTGTCCACAAGATCACCTCCGTTTTCGGTTAAAGGAGAAGGCTGCCTTGGTGATATACAAGCTGTTTCATAATCACTGGGATAAAAAAAATCTGTATTTAATCTTTGAAAAACATTGTGCCATGGCACAGGATAACGGCTATTATTTTTTCAGATATTGTATGGAGCAGATAGCAGAACAGGATTTTGACAAAAATATTTATTATGTACTTACATCAGATTCTCCTGACTGGAACAGTGTACAACCATATAAAAATAAGGTTTTGAAATATCTTTCCCTGAAGCACATGATTTATCTGCTGGCGGCAAAGGTACTGATTAGCACCGAAACGAAGGGCCATGCATATGTCTGGCGTTCTATGGGAAGTAAAATCCAGTCGGCATCTTATCAAAAGAAATTGATCTTTTTACAACATGGGGTAACAGGTTTTAAAAAGGGTAATTTCCATAAAGGGACAAGTGTAGGTTGCGATTGTTTTATCACAACCTCATCAGGAGAACAGGATATTGTCAGGGAACATTTGGGATATCGACCACAGGAAGCGCCCATTACCGGCTTTGCACGCTGGGATGTGTTGGAAGATCAGTCTGAAGGACATCGGGAGATATTATTGATGCCTACCTGGAGGCCCTGGCTGGATGATGTAGAGCACCAGGTATTTGCCAGAAATGAATATTGCATAAAATACCAGGAACTTCTTAACCATCCAAAATTTAACAGAATGCTGCAGGATCATGGTGTGAAGCTGATTTTTTATCTGCATCCCAGGCTTCGAAATTATTTGAGTGAATTCAGAGTTAATACCAATTCTGTACGGTTAATTACTTTTGGAGAGATACCATTGAATCAGCTGATGATGGAATGCAATCTTTTGATTACGGATTATTCCAGTATTGCATGGGATATTTATTACATGAATAAACCGGTAATCTTTTACCAATTTGATCTGTATGAAATGGAGAAGAATCCTGGATTTTATATAGATATGAAAGAAAGTCTTTTTGGAGATCGTACCGAAACACTGGAGGAATTACTACATTTAGTTGACTGCTCTATACAACATGATTTTCGAATCAAGGAAAAATACGCAAAGATGCAAAAACAGTATTTTACTTATATGGACAAGAAGAACAGTGAAAGGATATGGAAAGAAATCTGCCATATCAGGTGAGCTGTATGATTTAAAAGGAGTTTTACGAAATGAAGGATTCTTTAAATGAAATAGACTTACTACGGCAACAAAATATTGAAATGCTAAAGAAAATGATGGAATTGGAAAGAGAGAAAGATTTCTTCCAATATAGCCTGCGAGAAATCCAAAAATCTTTTACATATTGTATAGGAAGATTTATAACTTATGTTCCGCGTAAAATAATACAGAAGCTTAAAAATCCAAACTGGAAAGCGAAACAAAGCGCAGAGATATCTGTAAAATCTGATGACATACAATTTCAATTTACTGTACAGCATGATAAATTATGTATTACCCACGCTATTGAAGATACCGGTTATAAGGAATATCAAGAAATCTTACTAAAAGAACTGCAGACAGGAAGAAAAATCAAGATTTCCATGTATGTATCAGCTACGGAAACTGACAGGATTTTATGGAGTCAGGATCTGAACACGGAGGATGCATCAGGAATCCTATGCTGTTTCACCAATACAGACAGGCAGACAATAAATTTGATGTTGTTTCAAAATAAAGCGCAAATGTATAAACAATTTGTACATTTTCAGAGTCATAAAGCTACTGTTAGAATAACACGTGGAAAAGTGGTTGTAGCTTTCGCAGGGGGATTGAATAATGAGAAAGAAAAGGATTTGAATATTAACGTTGAGTATGCAGAGCTGGTTATAGACAGTAATCATAGAAAAAGAATTTCATTGGGCGTTTACGGAAAAGAGAAGATTCTAAAAAAAATACATGTAGAAGTACCAGTTAAAGACATTGTTGCTGTCGAAACAGTGATTAACAATCCCATTCATATAGCTGTTATGGTGGAGGATACTCTTTGTACCTACAATCTGGGAAGGAAAAGAAAGAAACAGATTGCACCCAAATTTCATTATGTACCGGTTGCATCTATGTATTATAAAGATTGGGCCCTGTTTGTACGTAAAAACATACATCAGAATTATTCTCTGGTTGTAAGAAGAAAAGATCCTCAAGAATATCAACTTGGATTTAAGCTGTTGGAAAATAAAATGAGCTCCTGCCTTCTCTATTATATGGGAAAACTGGGACGCCATTACCATAAAAAGCATATTAATTTATATTTTGAAAAAAACTCTTCGAATGCAGAAGAGGGAACCTACCAGATTTTTGAGACTGCCAGAGAATCCTCTATATCCCGAAATTACTATATTTTAGATACCAGTTCAGAAAAATGGCGGCAGCTTTCTCATAATCAAAATGTAGTTGCAAAGTATTCCCTGAAATATTATTTTCTGTTATATGCTTCAGATTATTTGATCTCAACAGAAACCTCCTCCCACTTAAATATTCACCGGGCGATGAACTATTATATCAGGAAAGCGCTGTTAGAGAGACCGCTCATTTTCCTGCAGCATGGAGTGACATATCTGAAACGACAGGGAGCAGGGTCTGTTTTTGGAAAAGGAAAGGAAGGAGAACCGACTTATATGGTAGTGGGAAGTGAAAAAGAAAAGTGGATCATATGTGAAATGCTGAAGCTAAATGCAGATCAATGTATTAAAACCGGGTTGCCGATTTTTAGTACGATACCATATAAGCATATAAACGAAAAATCACAAAATATTGTTACAGTCATGCTTACTTGGAAGCCGTCAGAGGAGCATCTGTTGTCTCATTTTGAAACATCCTTCTATTATAAAAATACAAAGAAAGTTTATGAACTACTTGCATCGTACCTTCCGTCAGAGCAGGTTCGCATTGTACCTCATCCCAAAGTACTTAGTTTGTTATTATCTACTGACATAAAAAGGCAAATCTGGTCTGGTACGGTGGCAGAAGCTTTGAGAGAAACCAAGTTACTGATTACAGATTATTCATCTGTATGTTATAACGCTTTTTATCAGGGGGCATCGGTGATATTCTATCAGCCGGATTTACATGAATATGAACTTGAAAATGAGAAGTTGATTCCTATGTCTGAGGAATATGTAGGATACCGGGTATTCCATTTTGAAGAATTACAACAGGTGCTACAGATGGGCATAAGTGATGGGAAAATCAACATGGATTTTTTACGGACTCCGGGACATGAAGAACAGTATCGGGCAATCAATGAATTTGAGGATGGCAGGAATATAGAACGGATTATAGGGTTTTTAAAAGAAAAGAGAGTTATTTAGAAGGACAATGAATGAAACTCTTAATGAAGGAGATATCAGAGAGTGCAAAATTATGAATATCTAAAACATGATGTGGATAAAATGCTCGAACTGGATGTGGAATGGCATAAATTAAAAGATAAAACAATCCTGATTACCGGAGCAACAGGGTTGATTGGTTCTATGCTTTGCCGGATATTAAGCCTGATGAGTGCGGGACAAAACTGGAATCTTAATATTATAGCTATGGTTAGGAACCGAAACAAGGCAGAAGTCATGCTTGAAGATGTTATTAAAAACAATAATATTACAATTGTGGAACAGGAAATGACGGTGGAAACAGATTATATTATCCACACTGCTTGTCCCACAAAAAGTGATTTCTTCCTTAAACAGCCTGTAGAGACTATCATGACCATTATAGACGGGACAAATCAGATATTGGAAATGGCAAAAAATCAAAAAAGCCAATCAGTGGTATATCTGTCTTCCATGGAGGTATATGGGGAGATTTTGGTGGAAAAGTGGTTAAAAGAAGAAGATTTGGGTTATTTAAATCCACTTCTTTTGCGAAATTGTTATCCGGAGGGTAAACGTGCTGCTGAGCTATTATGCATCAGCTATGCAGGTGAATATCAGGTTCCGGTGAAAGTAGCGCGGCTGGCCCAAACCTTTGGGTTGGGGATCCCGGCAGAGGATAACAGGGTATTCGCCCAATTTCTAAAATCTGTCCTTACAAAGAAGGATATTGTATTATTCACAGACGGTAACGCCAAACGGATGTATCTGGATACGATAGATGCAGTCAGCGGAATCCTGACGATATTACTGAAAGGTCAGAACGGCGAGATTTATAATGTTGCATATGAAGAAAATTATTGCTCTATTAAAGAGATGGCAGAATTGGTCATCAGCCAATTTAGTCAGGGAGAGCTCCGCCTGAGGATCGATAAAAGTAAAGATGTGGGTCAATATCCTCCTCCAAATATGCTGAAGCTTGATACTACTAAATTGAAAAATCTTGGATGGAAGGGTCAATATGACTTGATAAATATGTATAAAAGAATGCGAACAACGATGATACAGGAATAATAGATTAAAAAAATGAACGATAGGAGAAGATGAAATGGTTACAGCATTAATCTTTGCAGGAGGTATTGGGATTAGAATGAATTCAGAAGATATTCCCAAGCAGTTTCTGGAAATAGAGGGTAAACCGATTATTATACATACGGTTGAGCATTTTGCATTACATGAGATGGTGGATCACATTATTGTGGTTTGTTTGGAATTATGGATCAACAGGTTGAAACAAGATCTGGAAAGATTTGCAATCAGGAAGGTGGTCGGAATCGTTCCTGGAGGAGATACAGGATATCGATCCATACATAATGGTTTAATGCGGATTGCAGAAACCGCTAAAGATGACGATATTGTACTGATTTGCGACGGAGTCAGGCCAATGCTTTCAGAAAAGCTTATTACCACCTGCATCATGGATACCAGGATTTATGGATCAGCAGTTCCGGTAACACCAAGCATTGATTCTGTTTTATATAGTGAAGATGGGGTTCATTGCAGCAGAAACTACGAACGGAAAAAAATGTTCACTACTCAGGCACCTCAGGGATTTCTAATGAAAAAAATTATGGACGCACATATGCAGGCAGAGGAAAAGCAAATAGAAGCTATTTCCTCAGGTGAACTGCTAATTGAGTTAGGTCAGGAAATTCACATTTTTCAAGGTATGCGTGAAAACATTAAGATTACTACGCAGGAAGATCTAAATGCCTTGAGAGCGACCCAATATTATGAACATTTTAAAAATTTCTCAAGAGAAGAATTAATGTATGGGATTTAGTAAATGGAAATGGAGGTAAAAAAGGAAATGGAAGAAATATATTTTTCAATGATTGTGTATGTGGATAAGGAGGAATTGCTTAGCCGCTCATTAAACAGTATCGTTAGAGCACCAAAAAATATTGTGGAAAAAATAAAAATAATTGTTGTCGACAGCGTCTGTTCAGAAGTTTCTATGTCATTATGTAAAAGTTGGGAAGATAAATACGGAAAGAGAAATTTCTGCTACTTTAAAGCATATGATCTATCCATGGGAGATGCCTATAATATTGCGATACCGGAAATAGAAGGAAGATATGTGAATTTTTCCCTGGCAAGCACTTGGTTTCAGACGAATGCAATAGAATTTATATGGGAGGTGGCAGAAGAACAGGGCAGGCCTAAATTGATAAGCTTAACTCCATGGACGGTAAATGAAAAAGAAGAACATTTAAGATATAAAATGTCACCATCAGATTCAGGAACCAATGCTTTTACGGAAATCAGCCTTAATCGTGAACCGGAAAAGCTTCAATTGATGTTCCACGCCTATTTCATACGCTGTTATCTGATTAACAGCAGGGAAAGGCATATGTGGTTTAATCCTAAACTACATGATGATGCAGTAACGGAAATGTTGTTGAATCTGCTGGCCGAATGGAGGAACTATCTTTATATTACCAGGATGAAATTAAACTATACTATACAGTTGGAAGACAATACATCCGCATATATCAATCAACATTATGAATGGTGGTATATGGATTCTATAAAAAACTGGATTCTGCCATTTGCCAGAAGGTGGACGGAAATCGATTATCCCCTGCGCCAGTCCATGCGTATAGCACTGCTATATTTGGTTTTTGCAAGATATAATTGCAATTACAATGATCGGAATAAAGGGGTACTGACCAGAGATCAGATAGAAGAATTCGGGAAATTGTCAGGAGAAGTCTTTTGTTATATTGATAGCAGTTTGATCTGGAAAAAGGAGACTCTTCAGAATTTTACCATTCCCCGTACCTTAAAGCTTCTTTTTTTGCGGTTAAAAGCACAGCAAGCAAAAAGCACATGTGAAGTAGTGATACATGGAAAACAATTATCATTGTGGACACATCGAAAAGATATCGGAGCCACAGGACATACACTGAAGCTTCTGGACTCTGAGCGTTTGCCAAATAAGGAAGCATTTGAACGGACTAAGAAAGACTTAGGACAGGTCAGTACTATATTTATAGTAAAAAGGGAAGAAAACCAGATTCCAGAATTTAAATGGGCATTTGAAAACAGTGAATTACTTCCTCTCTGTGAATTAGTAAAAGAACATGTAATATTAAGCATTATAAATTACAAGGACGGAAGGCTGGAAATAGATGGTATTTTGTCTCTGGGCGATTTCTTAAACAAAGAACAGATCCATTTGAGTGTATATAAGGATAAGAAGGAAATTGCGACAGTGTATTCTGAAGTGTATGGGTTGCGAAAGGTATTTGGTGTCACATATTATCATAACTACCAGTTCCATGTCAGCATCCCGGCATTTTCAATGAATAATCGGTCAGAGATTCAGTTTATGATTGAGATCAATGATGAAAATATTCCGTTGGAAATAAGGACTTCATCAATATACGCCCATGTAAAAGAGGATATTAAGGGACAGTATTGGAAGTTCAGTGATAGCTGGTGTTTGAATATAGCCGATAAAAATAAGCTTTTTTTAAGTGCTGTTGATGATAAGAGATCCCAGAAACTGGAGACAGATTTTCAAAGCGAGCTGATGAAGATAGCAGAAAATAATAATGCAGCTCAAATAGCATTGGATATCAGAAAAAGATATTTTGAACTGAAAAAGGAATATAAGGATAAAAGAATCTGGATTACCTTTGATAAGTTATATAAAGCAGGTGACAATGGAGAATATATATACAATTACATATCCAAACAAAAAGACGGTATTGATATTCGGTATTTAATAAAAGAAGATTCAACGGATTACAAACGTATGCAGAAGAATGGAGTACAATTATTGGCTTGGGGAGAAATGGATACTTTAGTGACAGTTTTATTAGCAGAAGCTATTTTAGCAACGCATTCTAATATAGTTTCATATGTCGGATTTGATAAGATGATAATTCCATATATATGTGATTTGTTTAATCCGGTCAATATCTGCATTCAACATGGACTTACCACACAGAATATAGCGCAGTTTCAAAACAGGATTTTTGATAATCTGCAATTATATCTATGTGCGTCACCAAGAGAAATAGAAAACTTAAGTCGTCCTATTTATGGATATACAGACGAAGGAGCACTGCAGTTAGCCGGAATAGCAAGATATGACGGATTAAAAAGTAATGAAAAGCATCAAATTTTGATTACTCCCACATGGAGACGTAACATTGCTTATTCTAATGTGGCACATGTTAAGAAAGAGCATAATGATTATTTTAAAAATAGTGAATATTATAAAATCTATAACAGTTTAATAAATGATGCCAAACTTATCAAGTGTGCGAAGGAATATGGATATCGAATCATATATTTACTACATCCAGCAGCCAGTGCGCAGATAGAAGATTTTGAAAAGAACGATTACGTTAATGTAATCCAGGCATCCAGTGACGTGAATTATGAAAAAATGCTTACAGAGACTAGCTTGATGGTAACAGATTATTCTGGTGTTCAGTTTGATTTTGGGTATATGAGAAAACCTGTTTTATATTATCATCCGCAAACGCTCCCACCACATTATGATGAAAGCGATGCATATATTTATGAAACAATGGCGTTTGGACCTGTTATTGATAAGCATGAGAGTCTTGTGAACTCATTATGTGCCTATATGAAGAATCACTGCAGAATGGAACCAGAATATGTGAAGAGAGCAGACAATTTTTTTGCATTTAGTGACTTTAATAATTGTTCACGGATTTATCAGTCGATTATAGGATTTGTGAATGGGACAGGGGGCAAATATAGTGAGTAGCGAACATAAACAAAACGAATCAGATCATATAATAAATGATATAGCCGGTTTAGTAAATCAAAATGAAAGATTAAAAAAAAGGATAGCAGAACAATTAGTAGAGCTTGCATGTCTTCATCAGGAGAATACATTAATATACCGAAAAATTGGAGATATTGAAGAAAGTACTTCAATAACAGAGAAGCATTTAGATGATGTGTTAGAAATTAATAGCAAGCTTGAAAACAAAAATAGAGAACTAAAGAAAAATGATGAAATGATAAAGGCAGAAGTTTCTGATCTGCAAGTAGAAATAGCGACGATTAATATGGAGTTACAACAGCATATTCAAGGAGAAGAAGAGCTAAAAGAAAAAATAAAGCAAATAGAAAATTCAAAGTCATGGATAATTACCAAGCCACTACGTACACTGCTATACTCATTTAAGAGGAATATATAATATAAAGAAAAGTAGTTTTATACATAATTGTTAGGATTTTAATATAGGACATTTTCTATATATAATTTAGTTTTAAAATAAGAGAGGAAATAAAATGAATATAGGATTAATTTCAATTAATATGTATACACATTCCCTAAATTTTGCGTCGGTATTACATACATATATTTTTCAAGAATTTTTAAAGGATAATGGAATTGATAGTACTATCATAGATTATCAACCACATTATTATAATGATTATGATTTAAAACATCCATTATTTTATCATATTGATCACCCAAATAATGATTCAGAAAAGCAAAATGAACTGTTGAAAAAATGGAAAGCATTATTTTATGTAAGAGAGATTCGATACGAAAAATTTATGAAATTTATTAATAGTAACTATAAAAAAACAATAGAAGTATATAATGCAAAAATTTTAGATGAAGTAGAATTGGATTTTGATTGTTATATTTGTGTAACTGATGTTATATGGAAAAACAATAAGACCGGATTTGATAAAGGATTTTTTTTATCATGTAAAGCCATGAATGGAAAGAAAAAAATAGCTTATGCAGCAAGCCGTGGTCCAAGTGATGGTTCTTACGCATATACACCAGAACGTCAGGACGAGTTTTTAAAGAATATTAAGGATTTTAGTTTTATTTCAGTACGAGAAAAAAGTTTTCAGGATTATATTCAGAAGATTACTGGTACAAAAATCCCTCATGTTGTTGATCCAGTTTTTTTAAAAGACAAGAGCTTTTATGAAGAGCTTGCTATTAAGCCGAACAGAAAAAATAAATTTATATTGGTTTATCTTGTAATGGTAAATAATAAACCAATTGTTAAGGAAGCAATGGAGTTTGCCAAGATATATGGATATGAAGTTATTGAAATAAGTGAAGTACCAGAAAATGAAAATTATCCAAAAGGAACTCATCATGAAATAGTATATGATATTGGTATAGAAGAATGGTTAGGATATATGATAGAAGCAGAGTATATATTTACAAATTCATTTCATGCATGTTGTTTTTCAATTATATTGCACAAACAAGTTTATCCTGGATCACGTGGAGGTGATAAGATAAATTCAGTTCTTGAAATGTTTGGTCTGTCATGGAGGAGAACTCTACCAGAAAATAAAGGAATAAGTGTCAATATGAAAGATATTGATTATACTAAAATTCAACCTTTTATTGAGGAATATGTTAAGTATTCTACGAGTTATATCTTAAATGCAATAAAGGTAGTTGATGAAGAAATTGAAAATGAAAGGACAATCAGCGGTAATATGAAATAGCGCCTTAAGAGGGTCTTATCCTGCTTCTCCGATAAGACCCATATTCATACTCGTAGCCATTATCTATCCAAATCGATTCAGATGGTTGACATTCAACGAATTAGAACAGACGGTGACATCGAAACAGAGCAGATTTATGACACATCACTTAGAATTAAAAGTTAATGATAAATGAATATTTTCACTAATATTTTCATCTTAACATCTCTTGAAAAATACGGCAGTGCATGTTATTATATGTATAACGTCTTACCAGTAATATAGTACATAAGCAGCAACGCGCCCAGATATGCCTCCTGTATTTGTCATAATCACCAATTGTCCTTGCTATAAATATGTGTTATAGTAAAGCGATGTAAGTGATTTAACTTCTCAGGAAAGGTTCATTAAATGGAAAACAAAAAGCTACAAAAAAAGCTCCTATCTATAATACT
>Ga0153942_1000147_pt1 | contig 24732 bp, 23 predicted proteins | sample TSNJ026MetaG_FD_104731 | JGI IMG/M metagenome (GOLD analysis project Ga0153942, IMG submission 104731) | Attine ant fungus gardens microbial communities from New Jersey, USA - TSNJ026 MetaG | ecosystem: Host-associated > Fungi > Mycelium > Unclassified | place: USA: New Jersey, Brendan T. Byrne... | reverse complement strand
ACTTTTTCGGTCTTCCCTAGCTACGAGTACTCCACTGCGTTGGAGTTTTTACATTCTACAACAAATATGTGCATACTTACAATCTGGTATTTAGGTAGCTACTCTGTATCCCTGAGATTCAGTCTTTGTCTCTGGATCTCAGGTATACATTCTATTCTTCACCTTCTCAATATACTTAGTCTTTGTCTCTGGATCTCAGTTCCAGCTGCATAGCATCTTGAGTGACACACTGTGCAATATATTCTCCTATATGTATGAGACACTTATGAACAATCTGTGTTTGTGATTTTATTAGGTGAGCAAAACCAACTGGCCTGGTTATAGAGATCTGATGCTTATACATTAGAACATTCGCCAATCACCCATATGTACCTCATACAAATCTATTTGGTACCCATTTGATGTGCCAATATGTGCATATCTCTCCCAAATAGACATCACTTGTTACCCCATCAATGAACAATGATTATTAATGTCAGACGCGACAGTCTCGTGACTCCAATGATCTCTTCGTTCCTCGTGTCGTTGGTTCATCGTTGGTTCATATCGCTTGATTTCTGATCCTTAACATTCACAGTATGAAGGATCATGGGAGTGAAGGAACACGGCGCATTGACTTGACAATGCGCCTAGTGCATCGTGCCGGTGCTTTCGAAGATCATGGGTCCTTATTCTCCAAGCCCGAGATGTCAGGGAAAAAGTTGACGAGAATGAGAAATGGAATATCTGGCATTGAAGTCAACTTAGGAAGTGATGACGAGATGGACTGCCTCTCACAACAATCGCAAGGAGACCAGGAGTCCATCGTAGAAATAAAGAAGGCCGAAAAGAATAGCTCTGACTATGATCCAGAAGCCACTGCAACCAAGTCTCGGGCCACGCACAAGCATAGGTTTAAAAAGACAAAAACTGAAGTCAGGGAGGATAAAATTACATCCTTATCTCCATCCTTGCCTGCAGAGAAACTAGGTCCGAAATATCACAGAGGAAGATGCTTTGAAGGATACACGGGTGGAAATAATCATGTTCCATCCAGTTTCAATAAGATGCGACTGGGACCCCGGTCTCGACCTCGACCTCGACCCATCGCTCAATTGTCAACAGGACAAGTCGATAATTCATTAACTTGTCCCAAACCCATGTCTGCGATTAATCAACAAGCACGGACTCCATCTCAAATCCTCCTATCTTCCCCTATCTCGAAGATCACTGCCGGAAGTTCGAGACCATCTTCACCAGCATCCAGCATCATCTTGACCTCGCGCTCATCAAGCGTTGATAGTATAGCGTCGCCATCCTCTCATGACCCATATTCATCCCCCTCAACCATAAGACCCTCCAAGTGTCGCCCTCGTGTTCAACAACCCTTCCCCGCACTTTCCCCTCCTAGTTCTCAAACACACAGGTGTTCCAAAGTTGCAACAAAGAACGTTCCTGTCATCTCGTCGAGAAAAGATGGAAATACCAGAAATTTTCCAACGCTCTCTCCCCTTTCAACAAACAAATTCAAACCGGCTCTCAAGTTGAGTAAAGGCAAGAAGAAAACTTACGCGTTAGCGCCCTTTCCGATGCCAACTCGGGACCTCGGCGGTATCTTTCTATCCGAGGATGAATCGACTGATCCTGCACGTAAACGGAAACTTGAAATAGTCGACGAGGCCTCGTATGTGTTTCTCAGATTCACCTATTGCTTAAGCACATCTTGTCTACTGACAGAGCTATGGTGAACAACATGGACTTGTATGAAGAGCAAGATTCTCGTGAGCCTGAAACCCAGTTTCATCTCCGTGTGCTGACCTGAATCCAAGTTTTCATGTCACCTTCTGTTGATCCGAGCAACCTGTGTCCTTATTGTGACAGTCCCCTTCCGCCATCTCCGACACGTTTCTTCTTGAATCTTCTCAGAAGTACACTATCCAAATCACATTCTGACCCTCGTTCTACAAATCCCCTGGGCCGGAAAGCCCCACTCGCAACTTTCGTAGTCGTGTGTCAGAGACACGATTTCGAATCTAAGGTTTTACCCGAAGCAGAAGCAAAGGGATGGCCGAAGACCATCAATTGGGAGGGATTGGGCGTCAGAGTTCTGAGAATGAAATCATATCTAGAAGGGATCATTCGGGATTCTGGCGAGACTGATTTGCATTTTTGGATCGAGGGTCAACAATGCGGAAAGGATATGATTTCGACCTTTGCTTTTAAAGGACCGAGGATTCAGTGCGTGTTTTGGAGAGAGGAAATGAAATCTTACATAAAGGACGGTGCTCGGGTTATGGTAGATGTAAGAGGCCAATTTCAGAATTTCAAGAAGAGCCAGCCCGGATAGTAGGTCCCCCCATTCGTCGTGCGCCCCACCATAATCATACTGACTCGAATTTTGTAGCTATGGCGAATTAGGTTATATCATAATCCAGCAGACCCTATTCAATATGTTCCCTCCCGACTCCTTCGACCTCAAACTTATTAAACCATTCAGTGCAAACGACTTCATCCAAAGAGTACTAGTGCCGGAAGTCGCATTGCGACTCATTATGGAAGATCGTGGGCTGAAAGGACTTGTGGGCGCGAAAGCTGCTCTGTTGATTCTCAGAGAAAGCACGACGTATGGCGTTACAATGTTCCCCGAAGACAGCGGCGAGAACATGAGTGCCAGTGGAGGCAGAAAGTGTGACAAGACTGATGCAATAGAGGCTGGCGATAAAATTGTCATGGAGCGTGCAATGAAGAGAAGGAAAGAGATTGAGTCAGGAAAAGTTGAGGCATTGTTGGAGGATGTGAAGGAAGGTAGAGCCACAAATGGGAAGAAGGGGAAGGGGCGTGGAATGAAATACGCTATTAGAGATGCAGGCGACAATCCCTCTCAAGATCTAGAACTGGAAGAACAGGAACTACCCCGTAGACCGTCAAGGAAAATCTCTGGTACTGACGATGACGATGTCGTTGTAGTCTCCATTGGCTCAAAGAATGGATGTGACTCCGTAAACAGTGGGTATACAGATGGGATAAAGACTATCTCAAGACACACGAAACGTATTGAATATGGCAAGGACTTGGACTACAAAAACTCAGAAGTACAGTACTTGGGACGTTCTCTTTCAAAGTCAAGAAATAGAATTTTATCCAGGACTCAGAATGGATCTTCTGTACAAACACTACGGCACGAATCTCTGGGAGAAGTTGCAGGCTCGAAGATCAATCCACTGGAAATTCCAGACTTGAATCTATGCTTGCCTGACGGTGAATCCCAGGAATCCACCAAGTCTCAAGCGCCGGAAAAGACATTCCAACAATCACGGGACAAGCTGGAAGCGCAAAATTCGAATGTTAATCCGGACCTGGTAACACCTCTACAGGAACGTCATAGCGCCGTCGGGTGTGAAGAAGATGGACAATCTACACCACGACCAATGCCGGCTATGTCGCGGTCAAAGCAACAATCTGTGCTTGCTTTGGCGAGAGCTAGAGCTCCGACAAGAGGGAACACCAGTAGGTAGGTATTCTCAGTCCTTCTTTGCACATTCAACTTAAAATTGTACTTAAGAGAGACAGGAAAGCCCAAAAAGTTGAAAAAAACAATTCGGAACGAGTGGTACCACAATATGCGTGCATCAGTGCTGCACGCGAGTAGCAGCAGCACTGATTCTGACTCTTCGATAAAAAAAATGGAGAAGGGCGAGGGTACGATCATTTCAGAGAATTTCAGCTGGCTTCTTGATGATCCGTCGTCGTCGTAGAGGGAAGCAGGCCTGATGTTTTATTACTTATATTGTAGATCGTGTAATACGCCATACTTTATCTTTATTTTGATGCTACTTCGTGATGATGCCTTGATAGGTAGCGATTTGAACTTGAACCATCGCTGTAACATGCTAACTCGAACTACTTCAACTGTTCTTGCTCGACGCACAAGCTCACTTACACTGCGCGTTAGAGGGCGCAATTCTACTAACGCACAGCCAAAAAAATTCATTGGACCTCGTCTACCTTATGAGATCATTGAAACCGTCGTGGGCTTGGTGCTCCCAGCTTACCCTTGCTCAGAATCCAGGTTTTTTGCCCTTCACTCTCTCATTCGAGCGTCCAAGATTCTCCGGGAAATTTCTTTGCGTCTCTACTTTCGAAATATCGTGGTTGACAGCTGGGAGCTGTTTACCAAAGTCTGGGATTACCTTTCTATCCAGAACGAGATTTTTGGTGGATCTAATAGCTTTGGTTGGGTCAGGTAGGTCATTCTCACCGATTCATGAGCATATATACGGCAAAGACTGACGGGAATCCTTTCCCCCTCTGATGCAAAGGTCCTTCATTTGCCCGTCGCATGTAGTCGCCAGCGGTCTCATCAAGAACATAGGCTCATTCGTTAACTTACAAGTCCTCAAGATATCATTCACGCTCGAGGGACTGAGCACACAAGATTCAGTTGTCCGCCGTCTCCTTGACTCTTTTTCTCGCTCCGGAACAAACATCCAAAAACTCACGTTGACTGAGATTCCGCGCATTGATAGCAAATTGCTTGATTCTCTATCCCTCACTTTCCCTCAATTGAAGTCACTTGAAATGGAATCTAGTAAACGCATCGATTTTGACTGTTGCACTGTCTGCTTAGAGGACTCACTGGGCTACATGAGGCACTCCCCGATACCTGACTACTACGCCAACGCGGAAAAACTTGCTGTTGACATTTCTTCATTGCATTCTTTTTGACTTTCACTGAACCCTGTTACGTGCTCTACTATTTCAGGCTTCCTTTGCCCGTTCTTTGGCGTCCTTGACCAAATTGAAAAGTCTCTATATTGGGCTTTTGCTCTCAGATGCTTATATCCTGGAAGAACATATCATTCATTCAGACGAAACTAAAGGTGGAAAAGGCATTCTTAATTCGTTCTCCTCATGTGCGGCTTGTGGTGTCTTCAAAGAGGAAACGCGCAGGAGGGAACAGCTTACATCCTTGGCTCTTTCAAAAGCTCTACCGAGTCTGACTCATATCCGGTGGGACACGTTATTCGCACCGTTCGAAGATACAGGACTGGACACTGGTGAAGATGAATCCTGCTCTTCCTGTGATCAAAATCCTTTTCAGATCCCTTCTGCTATTGCCTTCCTTGTCCACCGCTATGTGGGCACTGGAGAGGTCAAAGAAATCTCGCTTAACCGTTTGTAAAAGAAGTTCCGGGTGAATTTTCCTTTTGAACCTACAGTGTTCATGCTCATGTTCTGGTCTAACAGTACACAGTATTCTGTGCTCCTGCTTCATATTGCAGCTTTGCAGTCACTTTTTTTTTTGGACAGTTGTGAAGAAGTCGTTTTATGTTGATGCGTACATCTCGATTCAGCCTTGTGGCTATTTTTCTGTGTTGTTCTTCTATCACTTCTTCTGACTTCTGATCAAAACTGCTTGTAAATAATCGAGATGCAATAGTCGTTTTTGAACTATTGGTCACACTTCATCAAGACTGCTCGTCTGGAACTGGTCAGATGTATAGCATATATTAGCTCGACTTGTCATGATTCGATAGAAAACAACATGATTGCAATGTATCTTTACTGTTGATCCCCTCTTAAGAAGACAAGTCTTCTGTGATATCAATCAATCAATTTTATCGTGTAAGAACACTTGACATGACAATGAAAATACAAGCTTCGCGTCGAATGATGGTTGCCACTACAAGACTGGCACACTCTCCAAGCAGTACCGCTCAAGATTATCGATGCGCGTTGTGAACGGTTATCCATCCAAGACGTACAATGGAGTTACCATCAGCCGGACCGCTTCATTGGATCGTTTTCCCAAGTCAAATTGCGCACTCTGTTCCACTTGCTGTTGATTATGTTATAGTCTCTGATTTCGGGGGCGGCAAATAAATGGGTGGTCAAGAGTTGAAGTTATTGCCCACATTCTTTGGGCTGCCCAGGAAAATCATTGGCGAAGTCGCAACCTGAAGGCATTTTTAGACCCCCGAGAAACTGGATCCAGATAATCTTCATAGAACCCAGCTATAAATTCTTCCGCTTTGAATCCGAACTGGTTGTAGAGCAGCTGTTCAAAAATTAGGATCTTCCATGTGGTAGAATAAAGTAATCATTACCATCGCTGAGTTATTCGCCGATACATGCAAGGTTATGTCTCTCTTGGGATTCATCTTGATCAAATGAAACAGCATGGTTCTAGTAAAAGAGCAAACAAGGTTGAGCTGCAGCTCGAAAAAATCAAGTCAAGCTAACCGAGCAATCTGTGCTTTATCCCAGCCGGCCTTGACGGCTAAATATGTGATATAGGTTTCTTGAGGAGAACTCATGATCGTGACACCGACAACGAGTCGTTTGTAACAAGCCACGACAGTACATTGTTCTGGTGAAAATTCCAGGGAATCGCTGACTGGTAGAGGAATCAGCGGGAATCAGATGAAAAGTGTGATATAGTCACCATCTATCCCTGTCCAAAAAACCCGTTCTAATAAATCGTGAATCTGTTCGAGATGATATGATTGAAGGGTACTATATGTTATTGGTGCCGGAGATACTACTGGTTGCTCCCGCTCAGGACTAGATATTCCGTGATGCACCGACGTCAGTCTGAGTTTCAATCAAAGGTGGAGATGTGCATACTGCGCCAATTCATAATGATCCCGAATGTCGTCCATGAGACTCATCCACGGAGTGATTGTTTCCCAATCGACAGCAATCAATCCAGAGAATGTGTAACCCCTAGCACCGCCTTGCAAACGAGATAGAAACGAATGATCAAATGGTGTCGTCTGGATCTCCTCCAGCATTTGTGCAACCTGGCGTCTGGGTGCTATTTTCTCAGGTGGGGGTCGAGTTTGAGATAAAGGTCCCGAGGGTGCTACGAGAGACATCGGAGCGCTGTGACTTCTGCGCCTCTCCTGAGGAATACAATAAGCCAAGATAGCATATCATTCAGCTTCCTCCCTACCTGAGATAATTTGAGCTTGCGTAGTAAGATAGTTGACGTAACATCTTGCCCCCAGTTATCCCTAGTGGTGAGCAGAGATGATATCTCGGATCGAGTGAGAGACCTAAGACAAGTACCCTGTTGGCATCCCATTCAGAGCTGAATCATATTTTTGGGAAAATGCGAACACAACCTGCTCATCATAATCCGAATACTGCTCCAGTAACAAAGCCCTAGTCCTCAGGAGTTCTGGAAGAAGTGTTTCAATTACATCGTCAAAGGATGAATCATCATCTCCGTGACTAGCGCCGCCCGTAGGATAGAGTAAAGAGTCAAAGGAGAGCGGAAATTGATTTCGCTTATCATGTCCTACGTTTGTATTTCTTTTTTTCTTATGACTCTCTGATTTCTGTGGGAATCTAAGTCACAGGTCATGCATTTATGATTAAAAGGACTCACCCTGAGCTTTCGACGTTTTCCAAGAGCAACAAAAGAGGTATCAGAGTCAGAACTGCGCGTAGGCATACTTTAAGAAGTGACCTCAACAATATAAGGGATTCTCACGTTTGACATAGCAAATGATGGCATTGAATCTTGGTTTCGCGGGGTCACGCATGTATCACACGAGGCAGTATTAATATTGGACTACCAGGACCCAGAGAAATAACTACAGGATATGTAAATATATTCATGAAGCAAAAAATGGAGTTGATTTTAGAGAGTCGGCGATGTATGACTCAAGAACTCCGCCCGCGGACAACAAGGCCTGCATTCCATGTGCCAACAACCCATCCATCGTCTAACAGTGCATTCCTAATCGCTGGCTTAAGAACAGCAACCTTATTAGTGGAATGGCTACCCTTCCCAGTGATAATTTTGAGCGGTTGACCTGTGTTGCGATGTGACTTAATAGAATACACATGACATGCAGAGCGTACTTGGGGAACATTCGAAATTTAGTAGAATCTCCTTCACTATGGTGACCGCCTCGTAGACAGTTGTACCATGAAGGTCAATCTCGTCATATTTCCCAGTAGAGGCCCTAGGAAAGGAAAGTCAACTCGTAGACCCTGAGGTACAACTACTCTTATTCAGACCTTCTCGAGTTGACCATAGCGCGCGCATTTATCAATGCTTCTTGTTTCACTAATTCTTGGAATTCTCGTGCCTCGTGGTGATGTCAACAAAAGGCAATTATGAGATTTAAAAGCTAACCTTCTCCGCATAATAGAAGGCGGTCTCTCCCCTAAACTTCTTGTCTCCTCGTTGCCATATCTTCGCTGCTTGTTTTAAATACTCCTCCTGCTGACGTCTGTGCTCCTTGATCTTATTGTTGGGTCTGAGTTGCTGGCCTAAATCCCTTGTGTCGTCTTTGTCGTATCCATTGTGTACGCGAGCGTATGCGGGTATACTATGAGCGAGTCGTGTAGAGCTGCTACTGAGTGTCCGCCGCACAGGGATGGATTGCCACTCATAAGGATCAAGGTTGTTGCCCTGGGCAGAGTTTGGAACAGGAGATGGTAGAGATAAGGAACATGACGATATCTGAGGTGTCAGGGGGGTGCAGATGGGAGAAGCTTTTTTTCGTTTTTTGTGTATCTCCTTTGGAATGGTGGGAGAAGGTGGGGGTTTGTGCGGAGGCAGGTGGTATATTCCTAAATCCCACGTTCCGGATGATGCATCCAAGCTGAGTTCACGAAGGAACCTAACAAGGTCAATAACATCCTCACCCCTGCCACTTGTTGCCAGGATACACAACTCGGTTTCGTGCACCAGTCGAGATCGCTGTTCAAAATCCAATGGCTCATATTCCGGAAATATTACCTCGAGTAAATTTCGTAACAAGGTAGCATTCTCCTCCGTATCACGAGAGGGAAGAGCCTTGCAAATACATTCGAGGGCTGCAAGAAGAGCTTGGTAAGGCGATTCGTATTGCGGGGAATGGAGATAAGAAAGAAAGAAAGACAGGGGATGGGGACTGAGATAAGCTGAAATGTTGGTGGCAATTGATTGCACTTGGGTCCAAAGATCGGGCAAGGGTGGCTTCGGGGCAGATCCTGACTTTCTATGCTGACGAATACGATGGTTTTGCTGACGAATATCAACAAGTGTAATCTTCGTTGCTTGAGAACGCTTTCGTTTGTCAGGAGATGCAGAACCATGGTGTTCCCGGGATTTATGGGGAACAAACTCCCATCCTCCAATCACATCGTTATTATCACCTAACCCTCTTTCCTCCATCTCTCGGGTGTACTCTTGAGATAGTATATTTCCTATCAGATTCCACATATCCAGCTTCCTGCCGCTTTCTTCGACGTCTTTCAAGGCCTGCTTCAGCGTGTTGACAGGTGTGTCCGGAAGTGAAGCCTGAAGGAATTCCAAAGGGGTACCGAAAGACTGGACTGACAATCTAGATGACCCAGAACTGACGGAAGTGTCCATCGTGGATCCACTGAGCGCTGGATCCTGCGAGCTAATGGTAGTTTCCGTAGGCGAAATTGAATTTGACTCTGCAAACTCAAAAAGCTGAACCTCCTCGGCATGGGAGGCCAGCTCTCGAAGCACGTTGCGGAGTCCAACGATCTGCGGTTCCCCAGTTAAGAAAGATTTATCTTCCGTATCAGTCTCTACCTCAGCTAGCAAGGCTGCTAGAAGAGATGAGTCCAGAGGTGGACAAAACTCTTCCTATAATCAAATCATCCACAGGTGAATCGATGGTGTTTCAAGTTACTAGATGTACCTCGAGTGTACGAAAAAGTGCCGTCATATTTTTCCAAAGAAAGATAAAGTAGAGATTCAGAAAACTAGAAGATCTCAAGCAGTATGATCTGCAAGTTATGCGGTGAGAATAGTTTAGATACCTAAACTGGGGGACAGGCAAGATTGAAGAATCGTAATCATTGACACGTGATCTTGACGCATGTCGGAGACATTCAAACTCTTACATTTATCTCCATAGTTCCTGTGCTGTTTGGAGCCTTCTGTTGTTCCAGATAATCCCTATATCTTGAAAATGTTGTTCTATGCATCCCTACTTGGCTTTGTTCTCGTGTTGGCGCTCGGTGTGTCTCCTTCCCAGAGTTCCTTCAGACTAGTTCGTTCAACATGCCTACGTCTTGTCTATGACTTCAGCCTCGTATCGTTACCGTGAAATACTCCTCCCTCACGTTCCAGAGCGTATCAAATCTATCTTTCCCAGGTCGAGCCATTACACCCCTCTTTCAACATTTTCCCAGCAGGTCAATGCTGGTTTAACCTCATCGGCTTTCGACATCGAAGCTAACCTGCGAGATGGTGACTCAAGAGCTGGGTTGGACGAACAAGGTACACAGGAGGTGCTCAAAATTATGAGCCGAGAACATGTAAAGTATGGCTGTCATGTCTTGGGAAGGTTTCCTACTTACCTGCAATTATCAGCTTCGATCAAGCAAGATTAATCCGACATAATCAGATACTGGCCAGAAATGGGATTGATCCTTCTGGTATATTCATCACCCTGTACTGTTTATCGTTTTGAACCATGTTTTCTAGGCATGCCTTTGGACTTAAAGGCGGTCACCCGACTGTAAAGATCTCACTGGACTTGGTTATCCTTTCGCTCGACATCCTACTACTTACTGATTCCCTTATTGACTGTCGTTTCTTCGCTCTATTTCCTTGTAATCTGTCTCACGATCGTTTTGATTACCGCTGTCCGTATATTAAATTCATCTGACTTCTGACAACCTCCTATCTCCTCCGGGAACTCCACCTAAACCCGCTAATGACCATGGCTAGATCCTGATTACCATGACGTCACAGCTGGCTCCAACTAAGGGTTAGACCCATTCTCACTTTCCTAGAACGCCCAGGTTTCACTGTTGGTATTGATTGGGATCTCCTTTTCGCTGTATACTCTTCACAAAACCCTTTTTCTAGGTCACTAGCCTAGTTTCCCAGGATCCGCGAAGCTACAGCAGTTTGTCCAGGCATTACACAAAGCCATGATCAAAGACACCAAATAAATAACCTGAGTCATGAAGATTATATCATTGAGTCAGTACCTGGTAAAGTCCTCCTAACTTTTCTTGAGTTTTAGAGTCTATGATTTATGTATAATTTCAGTCAGAGTTTAATGTCTGGTTCTCACATGTTCAACGTGGACATGACAGGTTGGGGCTTTTTCCAGTCATAGAATGATTTTCATTAAATAATTCATGTGCTGGAAGATTTTCAACGTGTCCCTCCTTTTTTGAAAAATCAGCAATTTATTACACGGTACGCGGTCACAGTCCGTGTTATCATGTTCCTTATGATAAAAATTTCTTATGATATTTGAAATATTCATTGTAGGATATTTCTCGCATTATTATTATAATCTACCTCACCAGTCAATAGAGTAATTAAAATTAATAGACTTGGCTTCTTCAGATGGGATTGAATTCACGTTGCTGGACAGGCCTGATGATGTGATAGTCATGATTGAAGAGAGGTGAAGCAAGTCAAAAAACCTTACACAGAAGTTGATCCAGTCCAGCTAATATTGATTTACATCGCACAGTTTCATGATCAATTTTGGGTGTCTTTTGAAAGTTGATGAAGTTCCAATCGGCGAGGTGGCTGAATTGTAAGAGCATGAGACTCAAATGCAGATGCAATTGGGTTGGAGTTTGAACTGCGTCTTGACCACTCAATGTTGCCTTGTCGAAAAGGTACTCATTCCACACAAGATGTGTGAAGAATAGAAAAAATCAATTTAGGAGTTCTGGAAAAAAATCTACAGCTCTAAATTGTTTTTGCTCATCCTAAAAAGTCTCACATCTATATGGTCTGCCAAGGGCAAGTTATTTTGGCAATATTCGAGAAGGACAGCCACAAATCTCATTTAGATCATTGTTCCTGCTCTTCTTCTCTAGTTCGTCTCTTAACAATTTTTGTCTCAAAGTGCAACTTCAAAGCTCCCCAACTGCATAGTTATAACACTGTGTGAAAAGGCGACTTGACATCAGGATGCGTGCAGAATGTGCGTGTGATTTGTGTGTTGCATCTCAATTTCAATTCAGGAGAATTCCGGAATTACTTGAGAAATGCAGTCAGCTCATAAAGAGAGTCACTTTGTTCTCCGCATGCTATCGGATGTGTTTGGTTTTGGGAAAGTTAACCAGGTTCAGCCCGTGATTCCACATAATCCTTGTCCCTCAAAATTTTCCCATGTCCATTCACATCATAACTTTGACAGATTGTAGCTGGAAATCTACCAAGGCATGTACATTCAATTTTGGACACTTGCAACGTTTGCAAAGAATTCCAGCAAACTGCGGGAGCAAATTGCGGGTGCAAAATGCTGCCTCGACACATCCCAAACTACATTGATCCAAATCTCGTAAATTTACCAACATATGTCATCATTTTTGAATTCAATAATGTATATTGATTATGTAATTACTGATTTCACCAATGCTTTCTAGAGACCTCCCTGAGAACAACTGATGTTAAAAAAGTGATTGGGGTCAGTTTTTTGGACACTACAAGTGACGTGAGTAAAAAGTTGGGAACCTCTGACGTTGTGCTTACCAATGATGAACATGATCGAACCGGTATCCACGGTTGAACAGGCATCACCACAGGAAGAGCGCCACCATCGAGGAGACCACACACCGACTTTGACAAGCGTTCTCTCTCTTCTACTCCAAGATGGTAGCTGCTCGTAAAAAGCCTTCTGCACCAGCCCCGCCACCTTCTCGCACGAGTTCAACCCAAGCTTTGCCTCGAACTATCAGCGCCAAACCTCACTCAAAGACCTCAGACAATTCATCGCTATCTTCTGGTCAAGCTGTACATATATTATATTTTGTACATGCAGTTGGAAACTCATTCTGATTGTAGGATCTAAATGGCACTCCTCGGTCGACGCACAAGACACGAAAGTCGAAACCTCAGACTCCCCTAGTGCGACAAGAAAAGCGGTCACTAGTGGACTATCTTTTCTTCCTCTTTCTGACTACCTTCGCTGCATACGTTCTTTATATTTGTCCTTCTGACTCTTCCCATAATCATTCCGTCTGTCGTTCTCTTGCTGCTTACCGCACACATGTTCTCGAACCCTATGTCATCCCACCTATTCGTGCTGCATTCACACATCCCTCTGTCGTCCAACCCTATGAACAATATGCAAAACCTGTTTACCAAAGCTATATTCAACCAGTTACACCATACCTTGCTGCGGCCCAAAAACGGACAGCACCGTACATCGGTGCTGTCGCCCAATTTTCGAAACGAGTATCGTCAAGCCTCTGGGACAATATCGTCATCCCGTATTGGACTCGCGCCATCTTGCCGAGATACACTCTATATCTAGAACCCCTAGTCAAAAAGTACATCTCGCCCCTAATCAAGCGCACTAGATATTATAACCATAAGGCAGAACCCTTCGTCCGATCCTTCGCGCACTATACGTCCATCTCCATTCATAGGGCGCAGGATTACCTTTTGTTTGCTTGTGACCGTTCGCAGCTGTACACCACCCGGTTTTACACCCTAATGAAACCTCATGTACTTCGCGGCTATGCACGGATCAAGCCTCTACTACAAGTCTTCGCCCAAGCGGTACAAACGAAGGGAAAACATGTAGCTCTCAAATCCATAGCTTTCTTTCAAGCTACTTCAAGTTCTTTTGGTCATCTTCGGCGGGAATTTGTCGATCCTCACGCTCTCAGGATTTGGGAAAAGGCTATTGAAAAGTCCGGACCATCCCCAACAGATACTATTGCCCACGTCACGACTTCCGCTGCCAACCAACCTGAATACTCCAATCTTTTTGATGCGATCCCCAGTGTGGATGCCCATCCAGAGTCAGCTGAAGCTGAAGCTACACCTCAGCCTGATGGTGACATCGAATCAATTACGATCGAATACACCTCGCCTTCTACTATTCCCGACTGTGTCCCTGAAGCCACGGCGGAATTTGTTGCGTCTGATGCTTCCACTTCCCAGATTGTCGCTCCGACTCCCGAACCCACTTTCAATAAGGATTCTGTCGCTGAGGTAGGGAAGGAGAGCGAGATCAATGAAACTGGAGTACATCCAGATCCCGTCGAACTCTCAATGCGCACCGCTATCGATATTGCCGTTGAGCAATCACACGACGCACCACAGGGTGCTTCTGAGATGAAATCAGAGGATCTTGATGACTTCTTGCGAGAAATCGGTTTGGACGAAGAGGAGCTGCCTCAGCCGGACCCGGAGCCACAGCCCGTCATGCCCCTTGCGGAACAAGAAGAAGACTTAGAGGCCAAAAAAGCAGCTACTGCCGCGAAACGGGCGGACATTGTTGGGCGACACGTCCGATGGCGATCTGAACTTGATTCTCTGATCCAGGCACTTGAGATCCGTGTGAAGCAAGATATACAGGCTGTTCGTTCAGACGCTATCCGTCATATTGGAAGGCTTCCCTCCGATAAAACCAGCCCGCTAGCCTATGGCAAGGGCAAGGAGGTCATGGACAAGATACAAAGTAACGGCGAAAAACTTTTGAAGGGCCTGGAAGCGTACGTGACAAATTTGACGAGCCAAATTGTTTCACAAGAAAACCGTGAGAAAGAAAAGGAGAAATGGGACAAGGTTATTGATAAAGTAGAAGGAAAGTTCAAAAATGCTGTGAGAGGCGTTCAGGAAGATGTCCATGACTGGTATGTGAAAATTAGAGATAAGGAAGCAACCTTGGTATGTCATTTCCTCATCTGTTTATCAGCTTGTCATCTGATCGTGCGACAGCTCCAAGTCGTCACCAGCGAAGTTAAGGCTTTAGCTGATCGTGCTCAAGCAGATTTGGGTATGGATTATGCCTGGTTGGATGATGTCACGTACTACGATTGGCAAAATTACCATGATCTTATGAGGGGTGAGTTTTACCACTCGCAATTTTTCAAATTCCTGACGAAAATCATCAAGTCTATGAACGCTTTGGTCAGACTGTGCATGCCCTGCAAAATGGTACGCACGTCGACGCTCCAGAAGACGAGCTTGTTCCTATTCTCAATAAGCTTGATCGTGAAGTGCAAAGCATGATAACAGGTTTCGCTATGCAAATGAATTCTCTAGTTAGGGAAGGCGATCGATGGTTGGACAGTGCTCTCGATGTTTCCTCTGCCAGTCAGGCTGAGGAAGATGAGGAGGAGTGCGGAGAATATGAGGGTGTCGCTGAAGAACCATCAGTTTCTATTTTACCCGTTCTTCCAAATCCTCCCAGTGAACAAGTAGACCCTGCAAATTTGATGATCGGAAAAAGTGCTGAACAGGTCGAAAAGATGGCCCAACAAGCCATTGTAGACCAAAGGATCGAATTGTAATAATGTCAGAACTCCATTCGTCATTTCCGGGTCTATGCCCACAGTTTGTTCGCCTTTGTTTTATTTAAATTATATTATAATTCTCTACTGACGCGTGACGTCACCTGCTCTTGATCAAATTGAGAGAATATGAAGAGCGCGACCTTGATTTTTATCCAAATGATCTCCCACCGTAAAATGAAGACTTACAGTCGAAAGGTGCGCAACATAGAACGAGGCACTCATAAATCTGTCAATTCTGGGCTTGTTCTACTTGATGCTATTGGTCACAATATCTTGACAACTGGGCTCACGGCTGGCGGTTGTGGGTATCCTTTGGCCAACGGATGCGCTACTGTTGTGGAAAACTCTCTCCCTGGTAAAAAGGATCCTTTAACTCGCAGCGTATTTCAGACGCCTTTCCCTGTGGAAGGCAGTGATATCGGTGTATTCAAACTAGGGACTTCTAAACCATTGCCTGTGTCTCCTAACCATGGATTTTCTCCTGTACCTCTGGTAAAGCCCAGTGCATTAGCTCCTCTCGCGCCGCAGGTCAACGGGATACATGTCAAAAGTGGCTTCCGTCTGTCACGGAATGGTACTACCTCTCGTCGCCTAAAGGAAAATATGAGACCGAAGGTGAGTTGACTCCACGGAGGAGTCCCTTCGGCAAGGTTCACGGTATTATAGCTCCATAAAACCGCGCATACATCCGTATTAGAGGCGTCAGGAGTTCTCCAGCTTCCCCTTGCCAGTCCATTCACAACCCGTCCGTCCTCACCCATAGTCCAAGCAGTTTCTGAACTGGCGCATGAACCTCATCTTGTTCCTCGCCCAGGACATAGGCAAAGTCTTTCAGATCCCCGCATTAGCCAAGGATTGGATCCAAATATTTTTATACCAAGAGCTTCTCTTTCCAATCCTCATTCCGCACCAGAGAGCGAATCAACTTCACTGGGCCAAGAAAACAAAAGAAACTCCCCTGTCTCGATAGCAAATATACAGCGCCGTCCTTCAGCTCCTAGTCTACGATATCGAGTTTTACCCAGTCTCGAACCATCAGCACAATCGAACATCAAAGTTCCCGTGGAACCGCGAGAAACAGATGGGTGCAGCAGTCTGAGCAGTGGAGTGAGCTTGACTGTGAATCGACTTCCTTCTTATGAGTTCCTTTGTGGCCCAGAAACTTATTTCATTTCCTCCTTGGATGGGGCCGTGGATTTCAACCGTCCGCCTTCTCAGATGAGTCTCCATGATGGTGATGTGGACAGTGATAGCAGCAATGGGGGATTCTTCACGCATATTCGAGGAAGATCTACGCCTAAGTTTTTGCACTCTGTACTTTCGCGTATTCTGCATGATGGTGAAAATCAAGCACAAAACGACGTAAAATCTGTCAAATTGTCAGAGAAAAAACAATATTCACCTTGGATCAGCGATAGTATCATCTCTCCCCCTAGCTATTTCAAGCAACAAAAGAATCGCGACATTAGCATGGTGGAGCGCACATTGGAGAATATGGATTTGAGTAAGTCTTGATTCGGTGTCACTTTGGTAGATTCATGTACATTTACAGCCCTGCCCATATCACCATTAGACGCTGCAAGCGGGGGCGTTTCTGCTCCAGAGTGGCCCGAGAGAGGACTTAGAGACAGTGCTCTTGGAGAAAACAGCGAAGGCCCCTCGTTGAGGCTTCGTAAAACAGGTCCTCTCGTAATCGACTTTAATGCATCGATGGATAATTACAAATCCGTCGTTTCTTCCACTGACAGTGAATCCGAGGGAATATTGAGCATTCAGATCCCTGTAATTTCATCCCAGATCAAATCGATCCCAGGGTTTTCGAGAACCCGTAGTGGGACTATTGTACAGAGCAAAATAGGTGGCGGGCGGTTAGTCGACCGGAGAACTCGTAGTGGAACCGTTACCCAGGATGGCGGTGGCGCAAGAAGAACGAGAAGTGGCACTATCGTCCAAGCAACTAAAGAAAGCAGACGTGGTTTGGCGGGAGAGCTAAGAAATTCTCAAAATCTTTCTGAGGTTCGTTCGCCAGGATGCAGTGAAAGTCAAGACGGAATATGCTCTTGTCGCTCATCCGATGACGAGTTGATGCTTCGCTCCCACTCTCATCATGACCTAGATGTTGAAGACTTGGAATGGAAGGTCGCAGATCCACCTTCACCCCTAGTCAAACGACTTCGAAAATTCAGGCGAAAAAACGCATCCAGGAGACAGAGAACAAGGGGAAGGAACAACAACCTTGGAATAAATGGCATGATAGTTGATGAAGATGAATGTGAGGATGGAATAGATGGTGACATTGAAGACGACGAACTCGATTTTCTTGGGAATTTCGTGCCCGAAAACTGGTGATATTTCTGTTTGTCTCCTTTGATAATCCATTACTGGCTGATTTCTTGAAGCTGGACAAATTCCTGCTCCTATCCGGGCAATGCTCTGGTTGTGTTTTATCATTTCTGTGACTCTGACTATTATTATCGTTATTGCTCAGGAACTAGTCTTATTCTTAGATCGGAAGGATCCACTATTCATTGTCTTTCGTCGATCAGGAATCTTTGTTCACTGGCCCTTCGTGGAATCCGGATGTGACTTTTGACTCTTGTCTCGGAAGGAGAGTATCATTATGCATTACAGTGTACAAATGGATACTGTCTAGAGAACCTCGTTTCTAGGGACCTTTTCACCTTGCCTTTGAGACTCAATGTAATGCTGTTTCTACCTAATATCCCCTCGTCCAGTTACAACTGAAGAGAAGTCCTTGTAAAAACCAATGGTAAGCCTCAACACTTGGTTAATTAGCGGATGCCATAGCGTCCGTCCGCCGCCAGCTGCTGACTTGAAACATTCAGAGTTAGCGATATATAATAGTGAAAATGATTCAAACTTTGACTGTCTCCTACCTATAATTTAAGTCAAAACTTTCGAACATCAAATCCTACCGGACTGGAAAAGGGACAGAGGAGGTAAAGCATGTGGAACTGCATCCAAGCGTGCCCATATGAGTGATTTTACGGAGGAGACCAGGTTCAAAGGATGAGGAAGTAAAGTGAATTAATAACACATACACATATCAACGGACCGCTCTTCGACTTTCAGTGCGGGCGTACCCTAGCCGTCTCCATCAGGTGAGAGTGCGTGTATTTGATATAGGAGGGGTGCTTGCCGGTGGATAGCCTCTACGGCACAAACGCTGAATCAAATGATCCAAGTCATCGTCGAGGATTACAGACGCTTGTCTAGACACGTTATCGGGTTCTTTTGAAGAACAAGTCTCGAGGCAACGACAGCACCTAGTCTCCAAAACCAGAACCCAAGAAACAATCTGAACACTGATAAGTGGATGTTGCCAACATCGTAGACACCTCCAAGGCCTGGTTTAAATCATTCGATTTCAGGACTGCAAGAGAGGTCATGCAACACGCTCACGCTGGGCGCGTGTCTGGCGAAATTGGAATCGAGTACAGCAGCTGTTGAAATACGATCACAAACAGATAGCGAATACAAACAACCTGAAACAATAGGAAACTAACCATGTGCATAACCATGTGCATTGCGCAGATTCGCATGAAATCCAGAATCCACTTTGTTCATCGGACAACTCGACGAGTCCAGTGGCACGAAGAACATTCGCCAAGTGCAAAAAACAAAACATAGCCGAGCTTAGATTGCGCAAATTACTACTTCGAACCATTATTAGTGTTTGACAAAGAAGTGAGACAGCTCGTTAGATTGACAAAAAGCAAAAGGAGCATGAGATAATTAGAAGCATCAACTAAGAAAGTTCTCAGTCATCGTTGCTCTGTTCGGCAATTCTCCACTTCAGATTACTTTCATAGAAACGGAGAAGCTAAGTTGTGTAAACTCTTGTCAGATCCACCTTTAAAAGATGATAGTCGAAACGTACCTGCTGCGGAAAACGCTGGCGGCATATCTCGCTTCTTTCTCTGACGTTTTCTCCAGTTTTCCTACAAGCACCAAGATGAGCAAAAGTTAGATGGAACCATCAGCTTTTGTGCGTACAGAGTAAAATAGACAAAGAGGATCCCTTCTGAGGTGCGTTCAACTGTATCCACAGTGTCAACGAAGTCTTCCCAGTTTTCTTGGTCCATATATTGCGCCATATCTTGAATACCTCGGACTATTTGGACCTGTCCTCTTGTCGCTCCTTTCCTGACCTTTTTGTTCTTCGTTACATCCTCATCCTGGTCGGAATCCGCATTGGCCGCTGATTTGCGCCCCCACTTTTTTGCCACTGAGGTGTCCGATTCCTGATCTGCGGCTGTGGATTTGCGCGCTCGTTTGGGCTCTAGTGACTTGCGCTTTCCTTTCTTTGAGTTGAGCTTCCAGTAATTTTCAACAAGTTCCTTCGCGCCGCTAAAGGTCTGTGAGTGAAACAGCTCACTTGTGTTATTTGAACAACGTACCCAATGTCCTGTTCATCCACCCAACTGTTTTCCGTAGCATCATACCCCTTCCACTTTACGAAGTACCCCATCCGGCCCTAGAAAGATACAAAATATACGTGCCATTATTGCTTAGATGAAAGACAGCAGACAAAAGGAACAGCTCACGTTAGCGAAGGCGCCCCTTTTCGCGTCTAAGATTTCCTCAATCTCGTATTCTTCATCATCCTCTTCGGCACTGAGGCCCACATTATGAGATTCTTTTTCTTCGTTGTCGACATTCATTGCATTGGTATCCTCAATTTCAGGAGAATCACGGTCCATGGGAAAATTGAGAAGGTCAGGAAGTGAAAGAATTAGCAAGGATCGTGTGAAAGTTGTTTGCCACCTAAACAGTGATCTAGCTTATTTCTAGTAATTTTTTTTGAAAAATGGGCAATTCATGCGACATCGAGCAGTCAATTAGATTTACACGCATACCCAGTGTACTACTACATAGTCATTCTATTTGCGACGATCTGGACTAGCACTTCGACCACGCGTTCTGCCTTTCTTGGGACCTGACGGAGGTGGTCGAATAAAGGCATAGTCGCATTGAACGGTCTGCTCGAGAAGAGGTGTTTCTGATGCTCTGTCAATTGCAGATTGCGCTTCTGCCATCGTCTCGTACTCTACTAGAGCGTATCCCTGCAGACAATTCAGCGCGTTGTCGCAGCAAGGCTGAACAGGTTTACCTTCACGTAGCCTGTCCTTCTGTCAAGATTGAGGTGAAGATTCTTGATCTCGCCGAACTCAGCAAACTTGTCTGATACATCCTCTTCAGTGGCTTCTTCGTGAACATTTGTGACGAGCACAATCCAGCCCTCGACCGCTGTAAGCCAGTAATTAATTGATTCAGCCAACTCAAACTAGGCTCGACTTACATCGCGCTGCTCTTGTATCCGAGCTGAATGTGCTAGACTCAACCCTATCATAAGTAGCGTCGACTACTGGCTTTGTGTTGTCGCCTTTGAGAAAATGGATTATCAGTATGGGTGGAGAAAAACAGAATTTGTGGACTCGCCGGTACTTTGGAACCCTCGACCCCTCCTACGAATAGCACCTCCAGCCTCGACTAGGGTTGTCCATTCAAGGTTTATGCTGATTCGAGGATGAGTCGACTCACTTTCATCAATATTCATTTCATCCTCGGACATGGCAGGACTGGATTGGTAGCTGGATTGGTAGATGCACTGGATCGGTGAATTATTGACTGATTACATAATTTTCGGGAATCTTGCGGATTGATTTCCATGAACAACAGCTCAGTTTCTATCCAGAGTACCACACTACGTAGAAATTGCTGGTATATTTCCATTTGAATAGTATCCAGTGATTTACAAAATGGAACATAATCCAATGGTTTATCAATTAGGTACTAATGACTCATAGAATAATTGCATCATACCACAGCTGGACGGCACCTGCGTGCTGCTGCCCTTGTAATCAATTCTACACGATGATTGTCTATCTTGTCAATGCGCTGAAAAACTACTCATAAGCACTTGGTAGATTTTCAATAGCTGTCAAACGATAAAGAGGCTCAGCGGCTGGATGTCAGGTTGATACAAAGGGAGATTTATCTGTCTTTCTCGGTAGAATGACGGCAATCTGGAATTCAACGGAAAATTTCCTTGTTTTCCTCGATATCTTTTTATACTCGTGCCTGGGACCACTACAACCCGATTCAGATCTGATCTTAGAGGGTCACAATTATCCAGGCCGTCTGCAAAGGGTTTAATCTGTGTCCATTGATTTCATCAGACCGCGTGCCAGCTTAAAAGCCCAACCATCATCGCCACATCATCCTTTAGACCTTAACCAATGGCAAGCACTACGCATATCCCAATAATTAATCATCCGTGTAACGTATGTGCTGTTCCAACCTCAAAGCGATGTAGTAGCTGTCAGAATGTCTGGTATTGCTCTCCAGAACATCTTGAAAAGGTAGCTTATGGGCCAACATGCCTGTCGACCGTGCCGCTCATAACTTTTACAGGACTGGCCTAATCATTGTAAAACATGCGCCCCTGCTCAGACCATCACGAACAACAGTCTTCCTGATGGCTCAAGTCGCATATTTGTTTCTCTTTCTGCCAAAAATCAACACAATGCTGTTTCTGCCCTTCTTTTCTCCCCTGAGGAAGGTGAGTTGGGTGTTAGTGTTTTGATTTACCTTTGACAATTATCAGAAAGCCCTCGCGTTATCTCGGTCAACCTCCTGCCCCAATGTCCGCCCTCACCGAACACGCGACCCCGTCTCGCAGTCAGCGAATACTTTCCCAACGAAGAACCAGAAGAGATCATCGTGAACAACGGCCTGTGCGGCAAAAGGTTACGTTTTCCTCTCCAAATCCTGGCTTTTCGGAATGCAGGCAATAAGGGTGCTCCTGTCAACCGAGCTATAAGTAATATCACCTCGAGCGTCAGCTTATGGTACGGGGTGGTTCTAGTATTCAGATTTAGTGGCACCAGAAGACTGGACTATTCAAATGCCAGTGAAAACGACCTTCCCAACGTATTTGCATACTTCATTGAACATCAGCACTATTGAAAATTCAGGTCTGTCTATTATCTGAACTGGTTGCTGGTCCATCGAGAGGGCTCACTATCTTACGAAATAGTCGATCTACTGTATGTCATGCATGCTCGGTCTTGCTTCTTTGGTCATACATAGTTTGACAACTTACTCTATATTGTTGTCGACCTTCGCGTTTATAATCATATCAAGACATGGGAATCATTCCACTGAAATAGCTATTTGGGCGAGCAGCAAGCGGATGGATATTGTTACTACTCATCTTTGTCGTCGTTTGAATTTCTCACTTGTTTCATTTACAACACCTTTTGCGATCAGTAGTGAACAGGAATCACTTAATAATACCTAGATTGGGCTTCATCATCAGAAGCTCCTGCAAGAAGACGGGAGGCAATATGACACTGATGATGCGTATTATGTCAACCTATGTCAACCACGTGTCAGAATTTCTACCACTGCCACGAACTCCGCTGCCAAGCTTACGGGAATGGGAAAAAGTCATTTGTGATGTCGGTTCACTGTCAAATTTCAACGTCCAATGTATGTAACTGGCCTCGCCTCGTTAGTAATTAAAGATTTGGTACGGAGATGTCGGTGATAGCTCCACATGTTGTGTTCAGGTAGGGACGAATGGAATAATGTTGTTTCTGTAGTCGAGTGCCAAATTGAATCTCCAGAATGGGGGACTTGCGACACTGGATTCAATGATTGTTCCAAGGTGAAAGAATTCGAGAACCATGCCAATTACTACAAATATCATTGCATCGGCTCCTTAATTACCGTCCTGTCTCCTGGCCCGCTTTTTGTATTCGATCAGGACAGGGACTCAAGACATGTGGGACTGCCGGAGCAGCTAACCTATGACATAAGGGGATAACCGGGATTCCGGGCAATTGAAAATTTGAATTCCGCCGCGCATCTAGTAATTATAGCTTGACTAAGTGGTCAAGATCATTCAAGCAAGCCACCGCGCCTGGATTTGGTGCATTGTGTGCGTTAGCATATCGAACAGATTGGTTCCATTTCACTATGAAGGACAGAGTATGTAACAATATGAATTTTTCCCTCTTTTATGTCGGTAGAATGTTTCTCCAGCTGAACTCGAATCACCGAAGTAGTTATTGTTATGTCTTTCGATGCATAGTTATGCATAGTTAGGCATTCCCTCCCTTCAGGTGTCACCTACATAGGTTGACGACTGAGGGGAGGGTCACATCTTAGTTCTTCTCACTTCTCTACCTACAATTGTACCTTAGTTTATATTTAATGGGATGCGAGCCTGTGCGGTGCATGTAATTAGTTTCAATTCAGCATCTGTATTCCACAACAAGCAAGCTAGTACTAGGACGCAGAGGGCCTAAGCAGGACCCATTATTAGGTGGCGTGTCTACAGAAGGCATGTGGCCATAGGTGAAGGATGTAGGCGGAGTTTTCTAGTGGATGTTTAGGGTAGCAGCAAGTTCGGAGGGAACGTGTTTCAGATTTTATCGCTATAAGTGTAGATTGTTTGTATTCGTTATCCATCTGTAACCCTCTCCCGGTTATATTGTTGTATTGGACAGGACTGATCAATATGACGTCGTCTCTATTTTTCTTCCCTTCTTTTATTATAAATCTGAAACAGCTGAATTAGTATAAATAATGTTTTTCCATCGTAGGCTCCCTCAGTCGTCTACCACACTGGGTAACGTCTGAGAATACTTTACTCTAGTTAATAAAATGTTGGAGTACAAACCCGCATCAAGATAAGCAAGTTCGCTGTTGTATTGTTTACAGTCCTTGTTGCATCTGTTTTATGTTGTCTGTTTATTGGTTGTTATTCTCTTACTCTATTGTTTTTCTTTGCTTGAATATTGCGGCGTCAGCACCATGCAGTAGTCAGTTCTTGCACGTCTTTGACAGACGAATTCTTTTACATATTTCATCGTGAATCGGTGTCACGTCACTCTGATACCCTGTGACACCCATGTTACTCCAAAACATCCGATACAGGAGAGGTATACTTGCAGCAATTAGCAATCACATGCTGCAAGCGATATAGATCTTTCTCCAGTAAAAAAGCGTGCATGGTTTTTTTATTTCGATGTGGTCATTTGACATGTAAGCCTCGCTTAGTTCAGGGCTCCCACTAGGCGCACAGGTCTGTGCCGCTTAGTCATCCATCAGTAATGGGATAAGTGCAAATTCAAATTCCAGTTTAATTCACCAACTATAATATGTCTGAATAATGTGAAGGGCATGCCCTCCAAGTCATCTTATGGCCAATTGCATAAAATTTTCTACACATAGGGGCTTGTCTAGTATATTGGGAGGCTGGCGGCTTCGATTGTATGTATAGTAAACAGTTAAGAAGCCATTTTCCTCATATTAAGTTGTAAATGCATAGCCTCTTGATTTAGCCCATTTATTGACACATATAGGGTCTCTTGCAACTCAAAATAACCCTCAGGAGGGAGGCAGTCAGCTGGGAAGGCTGTGGCCATAGTTGTGTTATTTGAGTCAAATTTGTTT
>Ga0153942_1000146_pt1 | contig 24792 bp, 22 predicted proteins | sample TSNJ026MetaG_FD_104731 | JGI IMG/M metagenome (GOLD analysis project Ga0153942, IMG submission 104731) | Attine ant fungus gardens microbial communities from New Jersey, USA - TSNJ026 MetaG | ecosystem: Host-associated > Fungi > Mycelium > Unclassified | place: USA: New Jersey, Brendan T. Byrne... | reverse complement strand
GCTGACCAGAATAACAAGGCTGCCCCCTGGGGTATGCAGGAGTGCAATCGAGCTTATAGCCTTATGCGCCGGGTGGCTCTTAGGAGGCGAGGTTGGGATCGGGACTGTAATTTCGGCCGTCGCTATAGGCTTTTGTATTCAAATCACGTTTACACTTTTAAAATTCTGTCCAACGGATGTTAAACATCAATGACTCATGGCTAAAGCCACGAGCTTGTAAAATCTCGACATTGATTAGACTTTACTTATTTGAATTATTACCAAAGCCTCCTCACTACAAGAATGAAACTCATTCATTTAGCCAAGTAATCTTAGGCTCCGGCCTAAGTGGAATTCGACAGTAGCGATATTGTGGATAGCCAATTAGCATCGCACCAAAACATTGGTGTGTATCAGGGAGAGATAGTTGCTGCCTTAAGGAGGGGTAAGCGTACGCAGCATTGCCAAAAAAACCGGCCCAACAGGCTCCAAGCCCCTCGGAATAGGCAGCTTGTTCCAAGTATGAAAGTGCAATGGTACAAGCCTGCCTGGTCGCCGAAATATGCCGACTGCCATGCGCAATAATTATATGAGGTGCCGAACGACTGATCCTGTCATAACCATCTTCCCAAGTGTCAATCACATTATCCATGCTTAGTTGCCGCGCTAAGTCTGGATTTTCTCGCAGTGTATCTCGCATCCAATCAATTGTCATTGACGATAAACGCTTTACTTCTTTAGTGTCATATATGATAGTCCAGTGAACAGGACGGGTATTGTGGCCTGAAGGAGCACAGTTAGCTATATTTATAATTTTCATAATGCTCTCTTTTTCGACTGGCTGCTTCTTGAAATTACGAATGGACCGACGAGACAGCAGAAAATGTTCAAACTGGTCCACTGTAGGAATCAGTTCATTTTGTACCGGAATACAGTCTTCTGGATTCATGGTATCCAAAGAAAATGCGCCTTGAGGGCAAACTGCAACGCAGTGCCCACAGTTGAGACAGATATTCTCAGTATTATCCGCTGGAAAAGGTACAGTACCACTTCCATTGAATTTTATCACCCTGGTTGGACATTGGTCGCTGCAAATGCCGTCGCGCTTACATTTATTGATGTCAATTGTAAACAAGCTCATTATAGGATTCCTTTCTATAATAAAAGAACAGGGAAGTAGTGACCCATATACAAGCCCGGAGACTCCCATAAAGAAGATACAAGAGAGCCAGTACTTTGACAATTTGTGATAACAGCAGGAGTCGACTTATATTCTCTGCATTGTGCTGGCATCAAGTGAGAATATAAGTCGATCTACTGTACCATTCAATCACAATGGGCAATTAGCACATACCTAAGAACTTCCACCACGGGATACTGACAAAGAGGCCAATCAAGCTTAAGACAACGTACCATATTCCCTGGGGGATAAATTGCTTGTGATCCAACATAGCCCCCTTAGTTGCGGCCTGACAGGTCAAAAAGTTTGGCAGTTGATATTCCGTCAGCCAAATGTGTACTGAGACATAGAGAATAAATCCAACAACGAAGGGATGTATACCCGCTGCTTGAGCAAATGGGAATAGGACGACCGCCAGAATGGTGATTGTCGTGGTGGTAGAGACAATTAAAAAGCGGAGCAGATAGGTCAGTATGGCCAGAACAGGAACTAGCAGCCAAATATTTTCCATTAACGGAGTGATAAAGCCGGCAAAGACGTCTGCTAAATATGCGTTCACGCCTGTTGCAGACAAGACCCCGCCGATCCCAACAATACACCCGATAAAGATGAGGTTGCTCCAACCCATCTCCGAGTTAAAATCCTTACTGTTGGTTACATTCACAGCGATTAAAACACACATGGCGACCATGGCAACCAAAGCGGAGGATATCCCATGCAGCCTTTCCGTCATCCAAAACAACAAAGAGACAATCAATACAAGCATTGTAATCTTTTCGGAAAGCTTCAATGGACCAAGACTGGCGATCTTCTCATCAATCTGTTTGGTTTCAATCTTGACATCTTCTTTGGGTGCATAGGTCTTAAGAATTACAATATAGGTGATTACAAGCACGACGATACTCCAAGGCAACGCCGCGATGAACCATTGTATCCAGGTAAATTCTTTAGCAATCTCCTCAGGGAAAAGACCTAGAACGGTATAGCCTACAAAGGATGCGCTGAGGAAGGTGGACCATGTAGTCACATATCCGAGAAAGAATCCGCTGAAAAGACCTACTGATTCCCGGCTCTTTCTCTTATATCCCATTGAGTCGCTGATGGACAGCGCCACAGGCGCTATGATAGCGGCTTTCGCTGTTGTACTTGGAATCAGCGGTGCAATGATGATGCCTGAGACTACCAAAGCGGTCAACTGACCCTTGTAGGTAGCCGGAAATATCTTCATCACTGTTAAAGCCAGCCTTTCCAACAAGCCGCTTTTTAAGCCTGCAACCCCCATACCGACCGCTCCCGTCATCAGCCAGAATGTTGAACCGGAGAAGGAGGCAAAGGCCGCTGTGAAGGGAACCACTTTAAATACCGCCCATAGTGAAAAAATGCTCAACATAACAGCATAGTTAGGGAATACGTCCAAAATGATCCAGGCCAAGCCGCCCAGTAATATACCCGTACAGCGCATCCCTTCTACGGACATGCCCTCTGCCGGTGGTAAAGCAAAGAAAAGGACTCCTACTACTAATCCAATAATCAGGCCGATAACTTTTTTCTTTGACGCGAAAAAACTTGAATTTCCTGTAATTGCGTTCGTTGTCAAAATTTTCCCCCCTTATTTAACTAGAATGATCCTTACAGATTTCCTCGAACCTCCCCATATGCCTTGCCAGCAGAAAGCCGGTAGGAAGCGTCCGGAAAATCGAAAGAAGCTGCGTAAAAAATTGACTCAGGAATGCTAATATTCATACCAACCTTTACCAGTTTTTCTGCCATATTCCCCAGACACAAATTTCTGCTCTAACATATCAAATCCGGGCTTTTTGTGACCAGTTTCATCCGCCACCTGTTTTGCAGCAATATAGGCTAAATCAATCCCCGTCAGATCCTGCAAACGAAATGGTCCCATCGGATAATTCAGTCCCTTTTCAACTGCGGTATCAATTTCTTGCGGTGTTGCGATTTCTTCGCTTAAAATATACAGGGCTTCATTCGTAACGGCCCGCACGATTCTGTTTGCAATAAAGCCATCGATTTCTTTTCTGAGCCATACTGGCTGTTTTCCTGATTTTTTTGCAAACTCCATCAATGCATCTACAGTTTCTTTGCTAGTATACGGACCCTGTACAATTTCGGTCAGCTTCATTACCAAGGCGGGATTGAAATAATGCAAGTTAGCCAATCGTGATGGATTCTTTACGAAGGGAGCAAATGCGGATGAGCCCATATAGCTTGAATTGGTGGTAATAATGGTGTCCTCGCCCACGATTCCGCTGATTTTGGCAAACAGCTCCTCTTTTTTCTGCCGATCTTCCACTATTGCCTCTATGACCAAATCTGCATCTTTTGCCGCCGCTTCCAGCATGGTCACCAGTTGAATCTGTCTTTGAATTTCCGAGGCTTCTGTTTCAGATAATTTCCCCTTTTTTACACGCTCGGCTAAATAACCTTTTATCCATTCTTCGGTATTGTCCAGCACGGCTTTCACTGTGTCGGTTAATTTAACCTCATATCCGTACATTGCAGTGTTCAGGGCAATCTGCCGACCCATTAAGCCTCCGCCGACTACACATACCTTCCTAATCTCTTTCATTTCATACATTCCTCAGAACCTTTCTGTTCGCCTTTAAAATTAGGCGGCCTTTTTTCCAGAAACGATTGGATTCCTTCCTGCTTATCACCACTGTCCATCAGCATTGCATAACCCAGGGTTTCAATGAGTAACCCTGTTGACAGATCTGTACTTAATGAGGCATTGATTGCTTTTTTAGCCAAGAGTAAGGCAAGCGGACCTTTTTCCAGCATTTTTTTTGCTACGGAAACCGTTTCCTCCATCAACGAAGCTAAAGGGACAACCCGCATTACAAGCCCCAAATTTTTCGCCTCATCCGCAGTTATTATTCTTCCGGCCATAATGACCTCTTTTGCTACCCCGACGCCTGCCAATCTGGATAATCGCTGGGTTCCTCCCGCTCCGGGATGGATTCCCAAGCTAGTCTCCGGAAGACCAAACTTCGCGTTTTCAGAAGCGATTCGAATGTCACAGGCCATAGCCAATTCAAAACCGCCGCCAAAAGCCAGCCCGTTTATGGCTGCCAGAATCGGTTTTGTGCAATTCTCAAGTTTTTGGTAGATGTTCTCAAGGACAGGATTCTTCAGATGCGCTATTCCGCTTTTGTTCCTCACTCCATCAATGTCGGCGCCTGCTATAAAAGCCTTATCTCCGGTTCCGGTAATAATAGCAATCTTTATCTCCGGATTTTCTTCTATAAAATCCAAAAAAAGATTCAATTCAGCAAAGCATGTTTCGTTCAGTGAATTTCTCATTGACGGCCTGTTAATTGTCAAGTAGGCGATTTCATTTTCAACCTTGAGAATAAATTCCTTATAGCTTTCAACCATAACCATAATCCGATTCCCTTTCAGTTTATCTGAATATATAGCTATCTTAGCAAGCTTTCTGCTAAGGAAGCCGTTTGCGGGCGCCGCATGGTGGAACATGGCTGCGTCCACGTCCGGCATATTTAGTCTGTTATACCAGCCAGCCGTTTTGCGAGTTCCATTTTGGAGTTGAAGTCATATTGGCCATAGATGGCGATGTCCTCCATGATAGGCGAACCGCCTCCGTGCGTGCCAGCAATGAGCATCGAAGTCGTATTATACTGGCTGGTCAGCAAATCGGCAGCAAGATTATAAGCACGATAGATATCCTCCCCCGAAACCCCTTCCTTGCGTTTGATATATTTCCTGATCCAATCGCCGATTTCAGGATTGTTGTAATCCTTGGAATGAGGTAGCGTACCAGCGAGGCCTCCGGCAATATCACACAGTATGTTCAGTTCATGGAATATATTGTGTCCGGCGTGCCTTCTGCCTATATTCGCGTAAATAATGTTTGGAACCTGGGTGCCGGAGGCAGACTTGGAGGACTTATAGGCGGAGGAGAGACCTGCCGCAAAAATCAGTTCACTTACGCTTACGATATCTACCAGCTTTCCTCTTACATGGCTTTGCTTCTTAATATTGTTGTATTCGGCCAGGAGCGCTGTCAGCCCCACAATGATGTCTCCCAAGCCCGGCTTACATCCAGTATAGGAATGCCTGTGGAAAAGGGCAAAGCTCAGGGCCATTTTGCCGGCAAAATCTGTTTCCCCGTTCAGGAAGATTCTGTCATTGGGAACAAATACATCGTCAAAAACGGTCATGCATTCCAAGTGCGCGATATTAGTTATGGGTGCCTGGAGATTTGATTCCCGATCTTCAAACACATCTTCTTTCGCAATGATGTACACGCCCTCGGCATCGGCGGGAATGGCAAAGGACAAAGCCCAGTCTCCTTCTTCCTTGCCCATGGCGCGGGTAGGAGTCACCAACAGCTCATCCGCATAGGCGGCCATCGTGTTATGTAGCTTGCAACCACGGACAACAATGCCGTCCTCTCTTCTTTCGACAACATGCAGATATTGGTCGGGATCCGCCTGCTGCGATGGCCTCAAGATTCTGTCGCCCTTGGGGTCTGTCTGTGAACCGGCGCCCACGAGGTCATTTTTCTGAAAGTGCTTGGCATATTTCAGAAAATTCTCATGATAATTAGTACCATGTTTTAAATCGCAATCCTTGGTGACCACAGAAATACCATTGAGCATATCAACGCCCATACAGCGCTGAATACAGCCGCCTGCTAATCCGCAGATTTTTCTGGTCAGCTCCTGTTTTTTGAGCAAGTCTTCGACACTTTGCGAGATATGAGTGAAGCGGTTGATTTTCTCCTTGATAATAGGAGAATAGGCAGTGAGCAGCGGTTCAAATTCAGGATCGTTCACCAGGCTGAAGGTCATTCGGATAGTGGCACTGGATTTTACGACCCGGGGATCGTCGCGGCCCACCTTTTCCCCATACAAATAAATGTTTGGCTTCATTTTTGCCATATCTTGCATAAATTGTTCCTGTGTTCTCATTGTTTTCCCTCCTATAATTCTGTTTTGCTTCAAACCTGTTTGAATAGCCGCAACGCTAACCAAGGACAGAGATTACCGCGATATAATATCCTCCTTTCCTTATGACGGTTTAAGAATGGAATTGTTTAGCACAATTAATATAGATGCAAAAAACGTGCCATAACCGAATTTTTCAGATGCATTTTTTTGAAACAGTCGATTTTACCGTTATAAAGAGGAAATAGGCCCTTACAAATTTCGTTTGCTGAAACGCCACCCCTTCTTAGTGTTTCAATCTTGAAAGAGCAGCTGCAAGCAATGTTTCAATCTCGCATTTATTGTGGCAAAAAACCACGCTGCCCGCAGATAACAAAAAACTAAATCTTTAAGTATGCAATAGATGCATTAGATGCAGTCTTCCCACAGAACATATTTCCAGCTCAGAGATAATATCTGGCATGTTTTTTGCTCTATAACATTGTATGTGGAAAAGCACAAAAATGGGGCCAAATTTTATCGTAACAGGAGGTATCTTTAACCATGATTTCATTTTTTGTATTTTCCCTATTAACATTAAGAAAGGAGAAGTGAATAATGTCGGAAATTAACTATCGTCGTTTAAAGGACAAACGGATGAGTCTTAGTGACGCTGTCAAAACTCTTGTGAAAGACAACATCAGAATCAGCTTTGGAGGCATGGGATCAATCTCACCCATTGCAACCGGACATGAAATTGTCCGTCAAGGGATCAAAGATCTCACTGTGATAGGTGACTCTCCATCTGATATTGTCGACCTGCTGATCGGGACAGGTCAGGTTAGCAAGCTTGAGATTGCTTGGATCGGCTATGGGATTCCCGGACAGGCTATCAACTTCATGCGCTCCATTCAGGAAGGTATTCCTCACAAAGTTGAATTAGAGGAATATACCAACTACACAATTGGCTTGCGTATTCTGGCCGGGGCCATGGATGTGTCTTATTTACCTACACGCTCTACGCTCGGTTCCGATATTAGCAAATATAATGAAAAAATTAAAATTCAAAACGACCCTTATACCGGACAACCGATTGCCTTGGTTCCAGCCGCCGATTTAGATGTCGCGATTGTTCATGTTCATTATGCTGACCAGCATGGCAACTGTCAAATCTATGGACATAGTTCCAGTAGTAAAACCATGGCAAGAGCTGCCAAGCATACGATTGTGACTTGTGAAAAAATTGTATCAAATGATTGGATCAGGAGGGCCCCAGACCTTACCGCCATTCCTCAATATTGTGTTGATGCCGTTGTTGAGGTTCCATTTGGCTGCCACCCGCACAATTGTTCTTACATGTATGAATTTGATGTCCCTTACATATCCGATCAGTTAAGAACCTTTAAAACCCGCGAAGGATTTTTAGAATGGGTTGATAACAATATTATGCAGGTTCCGGATTGGGAGACGCATTTAGACATGGTTGGCCGGGATAGACTGCAGGCCTTAGCGAATAGTGACAGCAAAATGCTATATAAAATACCTTACGAGGGGGTTTAATATATGAGTTCTTCCAAATATTCTTTGCAGGAGCTGCAGGTAGTGACCGCCGCAAAGGAAATTAAAGACAGTGAAATTGTTTTAGCCGGTATTGGCTTCCCTCTGTTGGGCACAATCCTTGCCTTAATGACTCATGCGCCAAACAGCATTGTAGCTATGGAGGGTGGAGGAATAGGATGTCGGCCACGCAGGCTTGTATGTGGCGTCGGTGCAAATGCGATTAATGAAGATGCCATTTTGTCCACTTCTCTATGGGAATTATTCAGCGATATGCAAAGGGGTTATTTTGACGTCGGCATGATTGGAGGCGCCCAGGTAGACAAATATGGCAACCTAAACAGCAGCGCTATATTCGGCAGCGGCGGAGACTACTATCATATCAAGCGGCGACTTCCCGGCAGTGGTGGCGCCAATGATATCGCAACTTCCTGCCAGCGGACTCTGATCACAATGAAGCTGCAAAAACGGGCGTTTGCGGAACAAATTGACTTTATCACCTCACCCGGATACCTGACCGGAGGTAACTCCAGAAAGCGCGCCGGCCTGCCAACCGGCGGTCCTTCAGCGATCATAACAGATAAATGCGTCTTCCGCTTCGATCCCGATTCAAAAGAAGCCTATCTTGACAGCCTGCATCCGGGCGTTACTGTTGAAGAAGTCATTGCAGAGGTTTCCTGGACTTTAAAAGTTTCGCCGAATTTAAAGTTTACCCAAGAACCATCTGAAGAAGAGTTGAGGATTGTCAGATTGCTTGACTCTAAACAAGTATTTCTGGGGAAGGGCATTGGCTACCTCAACTTTGAAGAGTACATCTCAATGTTGAGTGATAATGTTGAAACAATTGAAGCGCTCTACCATGAAAGAGTTTTAAACTAAACACCAGATATTTTTTGTGTTAAAACTTGGTTATCTATATGTTTGGTGATTAACATTTTAAAATCGATTCGTTAATCATCAAACATTTTCATTGATTCATGGAAGGGTGATAATGATTTTGAGTTGTAAATCATTATCACCCTTTCATCTAGTATAAAAAGGAGGGAGAATTACGAATACCAAACTCGAAGAATCCGTGATTGTAGCCTATGGGCGATCCGCCATCGCCAGATCAGGTCAAAAAGGCTCGTTGAGAAACACTCATCCTATTGAATATAGCAGCGAGGTATTGACAGAGGTTTTAAAGAAGGTGCCTCAGCTTGATTGGCAGGATATTGATGATGTTATCATTGGGTGTGCAAAGCCAGAAATGCAGCAACGTCAGAATATCGGGAAGTTAATTACACTTCGAACCGGATTACCATATGATGTTCCAGGCCAGACAGTGAACCGTTTCTGTGCTTCAGGTCTGCAGTCCATCTCCATTGCGGCCAACATGATCATGACTGGGCAAGCAGATGTTGTGGTAGCTGGCGGAGTAGAGTCTATGACGGCTGTTCCTTTTATGGGAATTGGCGATCCTGCCTATCAAGACCCGTGGATAGCCGACCATGAACCAGGCGGCTATATTTCCATGGGATTAACCGCAGAAAATGTAGCCGAAAGATACCATGTTACAAGAGCGGACATGGAGCGATTCGCCGTTGACAGCCATATGAAAGCAGCCGAGGCTCAGGAAAACGGTAAGCTGGCAGAGGATATTATCCCTGTTCACGCTCTGGATGACAAAGGCAGCAGCTTCCTGTTTGACAAAGATGAATGTGTTCGTCCCAATACAAGCACGAACTCATTAAGTGCATTAAAACCATGCTTTAAAGAATATGGCCTGGTCACTGCGGGAACATCTTCGCCAACCAATGATGGCGCTGCCATGGCCGTGTTGATGTCCAGAAAAAAAGCTGAAAAACTAGCATTAAAACCACTTGCTAGGTTTCTGGCTTTTTCGGCGGTTGGCATAGATCCTTCTTACATGGGAATCGGCCCTATAAAGGCTATCCCAAAAGTCTTAAGTTTGACCGGTCTGAAGCTTGAAAATATGGACGTTATTGAACTAAATGAAGCGTTTGCAGCTCAAGCACTGGCTTGTATTAAGGAGTTGAGGCTTGATCCGAAGAGAGTGAACCCTAATGGCGGAGCGTTGGCTCTAGGACATCCGCTGGGGGCAACCGGTACGATTTTGACATGTAAGGCAATTTCTGAGTTGCGCAGGATAAAGGGCAGGTTCGCGTTAGTATCAATGTGCGTAGGCGGTGGAATGGGTGCAGCCGCAGTGCTCGAAGCGTTAGATCCTGTTTAATATTTTGCATTAAACAGGCTCTTAAAAGGAACCTTCTGAAGCCGGTCAATGGAGGCAAGGAATATGACATTAAAAGTAGATCGGGAAAAATGTATTACTTGCGGATACTGTGTGACAAATTGCCCGGTCGGCGCGATTTGCCTATTGGATAAAAAGGCCTATATTATCAGAGAGAAATGTATCAATTGTTATCAATGTGTTGGGAAATGCCTTATGCAAGCCATTAAACCGGTTTAGACAACAGAATAAGGCGTTCATCGGTAGACTGTCAAAAACCTCGCTTTTGCGAGGTTTTTGATGTCATAGGAAATTGCGTTGATTCCAGCGTTTCGCCCAGAAGCGCGGCGAAACGCACAAGGAAGCAATTTCCTAGACTAATCACGGAAAACAAATACGCGCGCAGCGCGTTTTGTTCTGTCATAGGAGAGCAGGAGAGGATGGTTGTTTTTTATTTTTTATCATCTAAAGTTTTATGGTTGAGAATTTTTTTTGCCATATCCCACAATTCAGGATCCGGTTCATCTGAGAGCAAGATTTTTTCTATTTCAGGACAATTTTCTTTGACAACATTAGTGATAAAATGATCAACTGTTGAATGTACCGATAAGCAGCTGCTGCAAGCCCCTCTCATTTTGAGTATTAATTCTCCATCCTTCACATCAAGTACTTCTGCCCATCCATTATGAGAATATAGGAGTGGATTTATTTTCTTAGCAAATAGCTGTTTGTATTTTTCCATGGCAGTCTCCAATCCTAAAAATGCACAAGTGGTATGTCCAGCCAAGGCTGTCCAACCCCTGTAACCACTATATATATAGCAGACGATTGTGAACGCTCATATGTCATTTTAACATATTTCCAGAAATTACAATCCTTTGGATTTGGTTGGTTCCTTCAAAAATCTGATAGATTTTTGCGTCTCTCATCAACTTTTCAACAGGATAATCTTTACAGTAGCCATAACCACCAAAGATCTGTACTGCGTCTGTTGTCACTTTTACTGCCGTATCAGCGCAAAAGGTCTTTGCGCAGGCGGCAACCTTACTGTCATAAATTCCTTGATCCGCCAAATTTGCCGCATACATTACCATCTGCCTGGATGCTTGCGTTTGAATTTCCATATCTGCCAGCATAAATGCGATTGCTTGATGCTTTGCAATGGGTTTTCCAAACACAATTCTTTCTTTCGCGTATTTTATGGAATGGTCTATGGCTGCTTGACAAATCCCTACTGCCGTTGCGGAGCCTTCCGGCCTGGTTCTGTCTAATGTCTGCATCGCAATCTTAAACCCATCGCCTTCTCGCCCGATTAGATTTGTATCAGGTATTTTAACATCCTCAAAGACAACGTCTGTTGTATTAGAGGTGCGAATCCCTAGCTTATCTTCCTCTTTTCCAACAGATATACCAGGCGTGTCTCTTTTCACCATAAATGCAGAGAGGCCCTTCACACCTTTACTTTTGTCAGTTGTGGCAAAAACGGTGTAGATGCCCGCAATTGCTCCATTTGTAATGAAACATTTTGTACCATTTAAAATATATTCATCCCCAACTTTTTTGGCCGTTGTCTTGGTTTGAGCCGCATCGGAACCACCAGCAACTTCCGTCAGACAGAAAGCCGACAATTTACCTTGGAGGGACAACTCTGCAAATTGCCTGATCTGTTCATCAGTCCCTGCAATTTCTAAAGGTTTATAACCCAAAATACTTGCCCCTATGGTAATAGCAAAGCCAGCATCAGCTTTTCCCAGTTCCTCCCTGATGATGCATCTCGTTGTTGCATCCAACCCCATGCCACCATATTTTTCAGGGATGCCCATAACGTGCAGACCCATATCATAGGCTTTTTCAAAAATCTCATTTGGCAGCTCACTGTTTTTATCCCACTCCTGTACATTTGGTGCAATTTCCTTTTGGGCGAAATCTCTTGCCAATAGCTGCAAATCCTGTTGATCATCAGTCAATAGATAATATTGATGCATCATTTTTCCTCCTATGCAGTAAAAATTTTCATTTATTCATCCTGTCTTCTTATTACTTGATTGACTCCTATATCCGAATTTTTTTACATTTCCCCGCGAATTTCTCTTGTTAATATGATTTTTGCGCCTCAAACTCTGATTCGCGTTTTAGAGGAATAATAAATAACGGTGTTCGTAGTCATCAAGCAAAGATAACAAGAATCTTTAGGTCTAAGAATAAAGTCGCAAGAATCATACCAACTATTTTCAACGGGATTTAAATAATTATCTTGCGTGTAAATTCCTAAATATGTATAGAAATGCAACGGTTAGAGTTTCTCCGTATTAAAATAGCGGCTTCTTGCGTGATAAAAGAAATTATAAATTTGCAACATTATGCAGTAATCAAATTTCATAAATGAAACCAATAGTTAAATCGGTAGTATCAATATCAATAATGCTCTGGCTACGTTAAAAAAAATATAGTAGTTATATAAATCAGCGGTAAATATATTTGCGATACATGGCCAAGTTCATTCCTGCAAAATTTGGCGGAGTTAATGTTCAAATATGTAACATTGCCTTCGCATTGAGGATGTGAAATAATTGAAGAAACACGAAACCATCTTCCTAGAATTAATTATTTTTTATTCGGATAAAACAACAATTTAGAGATTTTCTCTAAGAGGATTATCTTTTTGGTATGTTTATTGCTTTAAGATTAAGACAGAGATGTAAGCTAACTCCAGACCGGACGTGTAAACTAATAGAAAGCGAGGTATGAAAAGAAATGAATCTGTAATAGTGTCATGTGTGAGGCCATCTGAGATGGAGTTATTTATAATGAAGGGGTGAAAAAATGTTTAAGAATTGGAAAATATTGATTGTTGGCGCCGGAACCATGGGTGCTTCTATTGCTTTGACCTATGGCATGAACGGATTTGAAACCATCGTTTATGACATCAACGACAAACAATTTGACAAGGCAAAAGAAATAATAAATGTTAATTTGAAAACCCTCGTTTCTGTTGGAGAAATCACGGAAGACAAAATTGAAACTTCGAATAAAATGATTTCTTTTTCCGCAGATTTGGAGGAGGTTGCGCCCCAAGCAAACCTCGTAGTTGAGAGTATTTTTGAAAACGCCAGTGCGAAACGAGAAATCTTTGCCAAGCTAGATAGGCTTTGTCCTTCGGATACCATTCTCACCAGCAATACATCGGCCTTGAATATATTTGACATCGTGCAAGTATCCAATCCGGAAAGACTTTTGATCACACACTGGTTCAACCCACCTCATATGATGCCGCTAATCGAAGTAGTCCGCGGTCCGAAAACCTCTGATCAAACGGTTGCGACTGTCAAAGAGGTTTTGATGCGTATGGGGAAAATTCCGGCAGTTATAAATCAATACATCCCAGGATTCATTGTAAATCGTTTTTCAGGCGTGATTGCCCGCGAAGCCGGATATATGATTGATCAGGGGTGGTGTACTTGGGAGGATATTGACAGCGCGGTAGTTAATACCTTCGGATTACGTTGGGTTTTTGAGGGCCCATTAGAATCCCGCGATTTTATTGGTTGGGATATCAGTACCATAAACTCTGATAATCTGTTCCAGTACCTGTGTAATAATAGCGATCCCATGCCTTTGGCGGTTGAGATGGTAGAAAAGGGCACTCTGGGAATCAAAACAGGTCAGGGATTAAAAGATTATCGCGACAAGGACATTAAAAAACTACAAAGCGACCGAACCATGAAGATTTTGAGGATGCTGAAAGTAGCCCGTGAGCTTTAACGCCTAGCATACTCAAATAAAAGATGATTTTGCTAATCAAATGGGAGGAGTGAATCAATTGTTTGAAAATTGGAAGATTGCCATTATCGGTGCAGGTGTGCAAGGACATTCTATAGGTTTGGAATATGCCCTGCATGGATTTGACACAACGATTGTAGATATGACCCAGGCAGCGTTGGACAATGCTAGGAAATTGGTTGCAACAGCAGCGGATACGCTCAGTTTGATGGAGGAAATTACGCAAGAGACAGCTGAGGCTGCACAAAAACGGATTACTTATACTACCGATTTGGCAGCCGCCGTTTCCCAAGCAAATGTAATACAAGAGGCAGTTTTTGAAAATGCGGATGTGAAAAAAAGCATCTTTGCCGAAATTGCGAAAAGTTGTCCACCCGACGCCATTCTTGCCAGCAATACATCAACCTTAAATATTTTTGAAATTGTAGATGTACCCAACCCCGGGCGGTTGGCAATTGTACACTGGTGTACTCCGCCTTATATTATGCCGTTGGTTGAGATTGTAAGAGGGCCTCAAATCACGGATGAAACCGTAAACACATTAAAAGAGCTTCTTCTATACCTTGGAAAGAAGCCAGCTGTGGTAAACCAAGTGATTCCCGGATTTATCCTGAACCGGATTGGACTGGCAATTTTCCGAGAAGCCTGCTACATAGCGGGTCAAGGTTGGGCTACCCCGGAGGATGTCGATGCGGCGCTTAAAAATACGTACGGAATCCGCTGGCCGTTTGAAGGCCCTCTTGAGCTGCGAGATTATATCGGTTGGGATGTAAGTTTGAGCGTCGGTTCATTTGTAATTCCCCATTTGTGCAATAGCACAAAGGCGGTGGGAACAGCTGTCGAGCTGACACAAAAAGGCTGGCTTGGCACTAAGACAGGGCGCGGCCTGAAGGATTACACTGGTGTAGACATTGCCAAAGTCCTCAAAGAACGCAACACCAAGATTCTGAAAATGAAAAAAGTGGCAAGACAGTTGAATGAAGATTTTTCATAAGGCAAAAGATCGGCATGGGATCCAACAATCATACTTTTAGATAAGACGTGCCAAAATGCCTCAGTGTACATAATGCCTGACAACCAGACGGCCGCCAGTAAACATGGGCGTCCTCCCCAACATCTGGTGGCCGTCAAAAGCTGAACAGCATTAATAGAGATTGCCGAGAGACCTATGTAAATGATTTTAAGTGCCAAACTTACAGAAAATCATCCTTGTCCTCTTTTATGTTTTGAAGCTTTCTCCAAAGAGTAGTACGACTGATCCCTAATTCTTCAGCTAACATCTGCTTGTCCTCAAAGACCAGTTCCAATTGTTTGAAAATGGATTTTTCCATTTCATCAAGGGTTCCAATTGGTATGATTAGTGATGGCTTGTAGTGTTCCGCAGTATTATCTTCCTCAAATTCACCTTGGAGAATTTGCATTGCTAAATGGTCGTCGGTAACAAGCATATCCTGTCCGGAAAGGATTACATATCTTTCGACGAACGACATTAATTGGCGGATATTACCGGGCCAATCGTATAGCTGCAGGCACTTCATTAATTTCTGAGAGAGAGGCGGGGCAACTTTATGATAATAGTTCGAAATATCTGAAATAAAATGTTCAACCAAGGGTGGGATATCCTGAATTCTATCCCGCAAAGGCGGAATGGATAGCCTTAATGTATTAATTCTATAAAATAGATCTATGCGAAATTCACCTTTATCTATCATAGCCTTTAGATTTTTATTCGTTGCGGCAATAATTCTAACATTTACAGGGATGACTCGTGTGCCACCAACACGCATGACTTCCCTGCTCTGTAAAACCCGGAGCAGGTGCGCCTGTAAATTAAAGGGAATTTCCCCAATTTCATCCAAGAACAAGGTTCCTTGATTTGCCAATTCGAAGATCCCAGGTTTGCCGCTTTTTTTGGCTCCGGTAAAAGCCCCCTCTTCATAACCGAAAAGTTCACTTTCCAAGAGGTTTGCCGATAATGCCGCGCAGTTAATCGCAATAAAAGGACCCTGCTTTCGGTTACTGTTCTGATGAATACTTTGAGCAAACAGTTCTTTTCCGGTTCCGCTTTCTCCGGTAATAAGAATCGTAGCTTCGGTTTTCGCATAATGCTCTGCGTTTTGTATTACCCGCTGGATCGCTGTACTTTTCCCAATGATATCTGAGAAATTATATTTGGCTGTTAAACCTTTAGATGAGGCACCGACACGAATTTTCTCTTCGAGAGACTGTACATACACGCTATCGTTAAAGGTTGCTAAAAACCCATTGTTTTGCTTGTTCACTTTAATTGGTATGCTGTTGACTACAATTTTTCCATTATAGGTGTTTGCAACTTTTTCCGACACCGCCCCGGAAAGTAGTATGTTTACTAACTTCTCTGGGAACAGATTCGTGACTGACAGATTTTCCTGATTACTCTTAATCCCAAGGATTCGATTGGCGGACGGGTTGATAAAGTTAATATGACCGTCAGGTTTTATTCCAATAATTCCTTCGGTGGCCAATGCGAGGATCGCTTTTAAATATTCGTTTAGCTCCTTATCATGTTTACGTATACGATGAATTTCCATTGCTTTTTGTATTGCTTGCATAATGGTATCTTTGTTTGATTGAACGAGAATTGCCTGGAGTCCAAATTGAGGCGCGTACTTATAGGTCGTAGGACCGCCAAAAATTGTTTTTATACCTAAGCTTTTGGATTCTTTATAGATATTCAAAATATCGTCAGGCCTTTTATAGGTAAACAGCTTTATCTTTAGGCCAACTACTTTTTCTATGAAGTCTATATCATATAAAATCGGGCTGTAGCGGACAAGAGCGATTAATGTCTCATTGCTTGAAATCTTATTACGGTTATTATAAATTGATTGAAGCACATCAAATGTAGAAATTTCTGCATTAACCACGTGAAGATCTGTTTTTTCTCTAATGAGATTTGCAGTGTAGCCCCTTGAGATTACAACATTAACCCCTGATTCTTTAAACTCTTTAATATATGGGATCACCTCATCCATGATAGCTTCGACCACTCTAATGTGCTTTCTTAGCTCAAGCTCCAATCCAGGCAACAAAGCTTCTGTCTTAACAAAGACAATATCTTTTATCATTTTAACCCCCTTCTGCAATAGTAATTACTGTTTAAACTACACCAATCAATCCATGATTATGCATCATAACTGCAGCAATAAACAGTGTTCTGAGGCAGACTTTTTACTAAAGCCATGAGGCCTTCAGTTGGATCTTTATTGTGTTGAATAATGATCTTCCCCTCTTTGTGACATCTTTGAATATAAAGTCCGGCCTAAGCTGTTATAGAGCAAAAAACATGCCAGATATTACATCTGACAATCTCTATTTTTATATCTCTATTGTACTATGCATCTCAAAAAAACAACCTAGATTCCCTGCCGGATACTTGGGAGCAAGTTATAACTCTAGCTTTTTATATGGTGGCAATCGGCGAACCCGCCATGTACTGTGAAGATTGGCTGATGAAGTCAGAGAGCCTGCCCTGTGGTAACATATCGTCTCAAAAAATAGCATATTGCTATCGGCTATATAAAACGCCGAACGTATATCGTTTTATGAAAACTGGAGATGGCTTAGGAGCGAGTCGGAGAATCTTTGTTGGCTTCGTCGCCCTTATCATCATGGCACATATCCATAAGGGTTATGGCGACTAATAGCATGTGCGAGTACACCATACTAACCAAAATGCTAAAAACATTTGAAAGGCTTAGTGTTCGGTACGTCAACGGCGACAAAATCTTATTTACACTCAATGCCGAACAAAAAAATATTTTCAAGCTCTTCGTTGTTTCTGCTCCGCTGTAGGTAAAAAAATCTGCGGGAATTTAGGAAGTAAATGTTGCCGCCCTGGCATCTAAGGCCTGCTTAAAGATTTCGTTTTTTGTTATCTGCGGGCAGCGTGTGTTTTTTCCTAAAATAAATGCGAGATTGAAACATTGCTTGCCGTAGTTTTTTCAAGATTGAAACACTAAGCTGTGGCGGCATTACGGTAAACAAAATTTGCAAGAGCCGATTTCCCCTTTATAGCGGCAAAATCGACCGTTCTAAAAAAAGGAACCTGAAAAATTCGGTTATGGCATGTTTTTTGCATCTATATTTAGCTGTGTTAAACAATTTCATTCTTAAACCGGCATAAGGAAAGGAGGGTATTGTATTGCGGTAATTTCTGTCCCTGGTTAGTGTTACGGCTATTCAAACAAGTTCAAAGCAAAACAGAATTATAGGCGGGAAAACAACGAGAACACATGCTGAATATGCCGTGTTCGGGCGCAGCCTTATTCCACTGTGCGGCGCCCGCACACGGGAATGGCTGACGGCGGTTGGGTTGCACTGACGCTTGCCCAGCAAGCACCCATTGAGTTGATTTCGACAATCAACAGATCGCATCGCCAGAGTCACTTAAAATGTGTCCAAATCGTTGGCACTACTTGTGAATAGAAGGAGCAATTTTATCTAATGATGACGAATGCTATGATTGCGAATATAATCTTGGTCTTCATCCTAATTTCATTGATTGCGAACAAAACCCCAACCGGCTTGACAGCTCTGTTGGGGGCGTTGGCAATGGCATTATTTGGCATTATATCCTTCTCAGATGTGCTCTCCCAATTTGGCAGCGATACCGTGATGATGGTAGTTGGAGTATTTGTCATTGGAAATACGATGTTTGAAACAGGCTGCGCGCAATTAATTGGAAAAGTGCTTGTCCGTATTAAAGGCGTTGGAACCAATGAAAAAAACTTTTTGACTTTTATAATGATTTTTACGGCCGGGCTTTCTGCCTTTGTGAGTAACACGGCAACTCTTGCCATGATGCTTCCCCTAATTGCTTCAGTAGCAGCTACCTCGGGCGGGACAATTACGAAAAAAAATACTTATATGGCGACAGCCATCGCATCAATCGTTGGCGGAAATATCTCGTTGGCTGGATCAACCCCTCAACTCGTTGCACAGGGTATCTTAGAGCAGACCGCCGGCTGCAGGACGTTGACTTTTTTTGAATTGGCAAGAGGGACGCTTCCCGTGCTAATTGTGATGCTCATCTATTTTGTCACAATCGGATACCGCTTTCAAAAGAGAGTTTTTGATTTTCCCGATGTACCGGATTGCGGAGCGGCAACCAGGCAGAGTGACGCGATCTCTTACAAGAAAGCCATTCTTTCCGCTACCATCTTTATTGGATGTGTAATTGCTTTTGCAACCAGCATCGCTAAATTTGGTACCATTGCAATCATCGGCGCCTGTCTGTGCTGTCTAACAGGCTGCATTACACCGAGCCGCATATGGGCAACCATGGATTGGAATACCATCATCGTATTGGGAGGCTCGTTAGGATTCGCAGCCGGTATGGAGCAAAGCGGAGCACTGCGGCTTATTGCTGATAACGCCTTGGCTATTCTTGGGGCGGGAAGTGCGTCCATCTGGTTAAGCGCCGCGGCGATTATTATAGTCTGTTCTGCGTTTTCAAACCTCATGTCTAATACGGCTACAACAGCCATGATGGCGCCGATTGCAATTGCTATGGCACAAGGTATGCACCAGGATCCGATCCCATATGTCGTTATGGTGATCATTGCGAGTAACCTCGCGTTCGCAACGCCGGTGAGCACGCCACCTATGACGATGGTTTTGATAGGCGGCTACCGCTTTTCCGATTACTTGAAAGTAGGTGGACTATTTAATATCATTGCTGTGGTGGTTGCGATCTTTACGCTTCCCGTCCTATATGGCCTAGTATAATTATTCTTCTCTGTCCGAGCTGTGTGGGCGTTCTGAGCCATAAGAGCCGAAACGATGGATTCCATGTTGATTTTCCAGCCTACGGTGGATACGAGGTATGCGAACTTACTGTTTCATTTTGAAAGGAGTATTTTACTATGTTACTTACACCGAATGATATAAAAACCCCGTCATTTGATTTGACAGGGAAAGTAGCCGTTGTTACCGGCGGCACAAAGGGGCTTGGCTATGGTATTGCCATTACGCTCGCTAGATACGGCGCCGATGTGGTGGTCGCCTCTCGGACGGCGGCCGACTGTGCGCGGGTGGAGGATGAGTTGAATAACCTTGGCCGCCGCGCGTTGGGCGTACCTACCGACGTGTCCAAGTCGAATCAGGTAGACAACCTGATTGCTAAGACAGTAGAAACCATGGGCAAAATTGACATCATGGTCTGCAACGGCGGCACCAGCACCACCTGTTCGGCGCTTAAACTTTCTGAGGAAGAATGGGACAGGGTGATGGATGTGGATCTCAAGGGCGTGTTCCTATGCGCACGTGCGGCGGCAAAACAGATGGTGGAGCAAGGCCATGGCGGCAGAATCATCAACATGTCATCCGCCGCCGGTCTGAAGGGCTCTAAAAATGTTTCCCCCTACTGTGCGGCAAAAGCAGGCGTCGTTAATCTGACCCGGGCCTTGGCACTGGAGTGGGCAAAATACAACATTACTGTCAACTCCGTTTGCCCAAGCTATGTAATTACGGACATCAACCAGGAGGCCCTTTCCGATCCCAAGGTAAAGGATACCATCCTGAAAACTATTGCGTTACGCCGCTTTGGTACTCTAGAGGAGATCGCAGCCGCCACGCTCTACCTGGCCTCTGATTGCTCCGGCTTCATGTCCGGCGCCTTCCTCCGGTTAGACGGAGGAGGCAGTCAATAAGCTTCAAAATATATTATGGGCATCAGAAGTAAGTCCAACACCGATGTCAAGCAAAATTAAGCGAGGGGCTGTTTTGGGGAGAGCCTTGTGTGCGGCGGCTCCCCCCAAAAACAAGCTCTATCAATAACGGATATCCTGAGTTTAAAAAGATTGGACATCGACTGGAAGCGTAAAAAATCTATAGCGTCAAAATTCGGTTGGATTTCATATAATTCATACAATAATTTAAGAGTCAAAAGCATCTTATGGAGAAAACACACACGCCTCTTTTATACTGGTATCATATATTTCGTGTTGGATTTTTCACCGCAACAAGCTAAAAACTCAACTTGAGTTTTATGGTACCAGTATAGCATTTCCATTGACGGCTCACAAAGCACCAACTGTTGTTGACAATATAGATACCAATGAGGTAAAAGAAATTATATTCTGACTGTTTGTATGAATTGTTCCATATCTTCAAATGGCGGCAAATTAATCCTTTTTGTGCTTTCCTTCAACGCGTTAATCGGCTTGTTGTCTGCTGCAGCCAAAACCCAGGAATTTATTGACTCTTTTCTTATGAATGACTTATCGGAACATGATATTAAAAAATCGTCATTGAATATGACATTAAGCTTTTTTTCTGATGGCGCAGTGTTAAGGGAAGTTTCCCTGTTTTTCTCATCCATTTTGCTAAAACACATCGGCAGGTTATCTAAAGTACCGCAGACAACTTTAACATATACCGGGTCTGTAAGATTCATGGCTAAAGCTGCGCCAGGCAGAATGTTCTCGAAATTACGCGTCAAAATTTTACGGCCGCTGCGCCTGCGTTCGCCATGCTTCATCTTATGAAAAAAGGTTTCCAGAGTGTTGTTTGTCCGGTCGACAAAGCGCAGCTTGACTCCGAACTCACTCTGCACCTCCACCAGATGCCCCCATAGAAATTCTCCATGCTTGTCTAAATGGTCTAAAATTATCTTTATCGACAGTTTTAAGTCAGCTCCCGTACGAGAGGCTTCATATTTTTTCCTGAATTTTTTTTCAAAATCCTCGACCTGGTTCCGCATATCTTTTTCAAATTGCTCAAATGAAAGGCTGCCAGGGTTACCGGGTAACGCACATCCAGTTGCTAATCGATTGATATCATTAGGACTTGCGCAATCTAAAAATTCACTTTCCATTCTGAAAATATTTCTAAACTTCCCAAAAAGGTCCATGCGCATTCCAAGCACTCGTACTGTTTTGCGGACTTCCTTGTTTTCCAGCAAATGCGAGAAAGCTCTTTTCAGGCGTTCCAACGCCTTGTTGACCCTATTATCAAATCTCATTTCCGAAAGGAAAAACTCTATTGCCTTATCGGCAGTCCTGCAACGTTGATATAGGTGGTGATAAGGGCAGTCAAAAGGAAATCCAAGATTCCGGCTGTCACTTGAATAATCTAGAATCCATTGGCCTAGGGATATAACGAGTGATATTCCCCATAAGCCTCCCGGCAAAGAAGGATACTCAGCAACATCTATCCAATGGTCGAACCATGTATGAAGATAATCCATGTCTTCGGGATGGCTTTTCCTGCGCAACGCCCCTATGGCAGTACGGATATTTTCACGGACAGATAGTTTCCTGGTTAGTTTTCGCAGGTGCTCGTGATCATCGCCAAGAATGTCCTTACCAAAATCGCGGAGAAAATGGAAGTGGCACGCAAGAATTTTAGGGCGGCAAGACATTTTATCTGCCGCGTCGTAGGCGGCAAGCGCCATAGATTGCCCAAGATCACGCATAATAGCACATGGTTCCCCGAAATCTTCTCTGATTTCCAAAATATAAGGGGTAATGGCTGCGGCGCTTTCCGATGGAATCTTCCAACTGCCGAGTACCCAATGCCTTCACCCTGCAAAAATGACAAGAAGGGTTTCCTTCCCGCCTTCCGTCGTACAATCAATGTGAAGCGGGTATCCGCCGTCTTTCAATAGCGCGGCACGGATGCCTTCGGAGCGGCTTTTATGTAACTCCTCAATATGTGACAGGAAACGGTTTGCCAGAATGCTGATTTCGCCGGCTGAAATGGATATTGAATATTGCCCTTTCAATGTGTCTTGAATCTCATCTATCTGCTGATGTCTTACGAAACGTTCCATACCGATAAAAACTTCCAGGTCATATCCATAATTCACAAGGCCGCTTGATTTGGCTGTACGGCTTGTTACGTATGACCCGTTCGGATGCTTGCACTTTGACGGGCATTCCAACACGCGTTCATGAGTATTGAATAAATTATGCTGCAATGTAACGATCCTGCATGTTATTGTTTTTTGTACTTTCATCCGCCTGCCGCAGATGCAGCAAGATACCGATTCAGGTTCAATATCTATGGTAGCTGTGGTTTCAGGCTTTTTGTTTTGTGCGATCCAATTTTCTAAACATCTGACGTTTTCCCGCATGGCTCCCAAAATGTCTATTGAGAGTTTTTTTACCCAGATCATAAAAGCTGAATATGCCTTCCGTTTGTTTCATTTTTATTTTCACGCCCGCCTTATTCAGGCAATGTTGAATTTCGGCGGCTGAATGTTCCAGATGCTTTATAACCGCTCTCAGTACTTCGATTGCCAGGTACGGGTCAAAGGGCGGTTTACCGGGATTCTTATTCCTTTCGTCCAATTGCTTCATTTTAATATCAGGGTCAATATTTGTATAAACATATGTGCCGCCAAAAGGTTCGCGGGCAATCCCAACAGAAAAAGCTCTTTTTCTGTTGTTTTCCATCATTTTCTATAGGAATTCTATGTGCCATGTATCAATAAACCCACTAATATCAATGATTGAGGAGGGTAACTATTATTTGACGCTATAGTAAAAAATCAATGTTCTCCAAGACAAGACGGAGGTGTATATTCAGATAGAATTGTCGCCTGGAGTAGGCAACGCCATAGCGGACTATATCTTGCACGGTCGACCGGAGACGGACATTCCGTATTTGTTTGTGCGTCATATACGTCCATATATTATGCTGGGACGTTCTGGCGGAGCGGTGATACTACGCAGGTATTTTAATAAAGCCGGCGTTTCTCATGAAGCATGGGACGGCAAGGCTTTTCATGCATTTAGGAGAACTTTTGGGACAAGGCTTATCCGTGCAGGAGTTCCCATTCGTTCAGTTGGCGAAATGCTTGAACAAATGAACCAAAATTCAGCCAAACGCTATATTGCATTAGATATTCACGGCCTTCGTGTATGTTGCCTGGATATCTACACGTTTAAAACCAGGAAGGAGGGTCTGGTATGAAACAAGAGTTTTTAATCGGATTTGCCAGATTAATCCAATATTTTTTGGAACACAGTAATCTTATGTGGCATTCAGCTTTAGAGTACCGCAGCAAGCTCCATGCCTTTGATCGTTTTTGCTTAGAGCATTTCCCGGGCGAATCCATTCTTAACCAATAAATCGCATTTGCTTGGTGCAACGATACTAAAGCCAATGGTGGCACTAATAGAGCACGTGTAATCCGAGGTTTTGCTCGGTACATACTCTTAGTAGGCGAAGAAGCCTATGTCATGCCGTCGTCATTCTACAGCAAAAGTCCAAGCTGCCTTTTATTATGAATGATACTGAGATGCAGAAGTTTTTTGAAGCGACTGATCGCTATCCTGGCAGTGGCCAAAACCCTTTGGTTAGTATACGGTGACATTCATTTTTAGGTTAATGTATACTTGCTGAATACGTCCGCAAGAGGCAAGGCTCTTACGGCGTGTAGATTTCAATTAACGCGATAACACTATTTATATTTCCGAAGGAAAGCACAATAAGGACAGATGTTTGCCCGTTAGTTTTAATGTTATGGAGTTGTGCAGTAAGTACAACCGGATTGCAGAAGCTATCAATCCTAAAAGAACGTATTTCTTTCAATCTATCACAGGTTCTGTCTACACTCAGCAATGGTTTGAAGGCATCTTCAAAACATGCTGGATGATGAGCGGTAACGTCGCCGGTCGCGGTTCTTGTACACCTTACATGCTCCGGCATAACTTTGCCACACAAACGCTTATGCGATGGGTGGAAGAAGAAAAGAATCTGGATGCAATGATCCCATACCTTAGTGCCTATATGGGGCATGAAGACTTTTCATCCACATATTACTACATACATTTGCTGCCTGAGCGGTTAGCTCGTTACATCACGGCGACAACATTTTGAAATACTAAATTCCGGTGTATATGAACTGCCAGTTTACCCATAAGTATGTGGATGTTATTTTACAATTTTTAAAAATTCTCAAACTGGATACTTCTTACTGAAAGCTTTGGATGGCACTACGATCCATAAGTCAGCTAAAGTAAAAGAGCTAACCTTATTAGAAACAAGAAAATCATATTTAATTGAAAGGAGACAGGCATTTCCTCCCATGACTGAAGTCACGGGTCTCCACACCTAAAGCATGAACAGCTGAATGAAACATACATAAAAATCCATAAGAGGTTGGT